>ERZ779865.2247-NODE-2247-length-12458-cov-2.854148_pt1 | contig 12458 bp, 6 predicted proteins | sample MGYA00433088_ERZ779865 | MGnify/ENA primary metagenome ERZ779865 (study PRJEB29588, sample SAMEA2151703) | human gut metagenome | biome: human gut; feature: human-associated habitat; material: faeces | place: Denmark | collected 2008/2010 ... | reverse complement strand
AAACTGTTCCTACCGTACTGTACAGCTCCAGTTCCCGCATATCCTGCTGTAAATACAGAATTTCCGAACCGCTCTCTGCTTTTTTATCCATGGCAATATTCAGCATGGATTCCGAAGCATCCACCCCAATCATATCATAGCCTTTTTCGTATAAAAGCTCTGCCAGCGTACCGGTTCCACATCCCAAATCCACCACCAGATTCTTTTCTGAATCCAGCAGATTTTCCGCATCCCGCTCCGGCGCAGATACCCCATACTTCCGAATCAGTTCATCCAGCCGGTTCCCCCATTCCTCATAGGGGGTATTATCCATCAGTTCATCATATACTCTGGCAAAGTCCGTATAGATTTCTTCCGTATTTTTCATATCCATCCCCGTTTCCGTGCATGTTCCCTGCGCACTATTCCACATGCCTTTCCCTATCCTGCATTCTGCACTTTAAAATGCTGCTCCCAGAGCCCCGAATACACCCATACTGACAAGTCCCATGATAATGCCTGCCAGAACAACGCCACACATTACGGCAATCACGCTGGACTTAAAATCCATATCCAGAAGGCTGGCTGCAAGGGTTCCTGTCCACGCTCCGGTTCCGGGCAGCGGAATACCCACGAAGAGTAATAATGCCACAAAAAGCCCTCTGCCTGCCTTTTCCTGCAGCTTCCTGCCACCTTTATGTCCCTTTTCCAGACAGAAGGTAAAAAACTTTCCGATAACCGGCTTGTCTGCTCCCCACTCCAGCACCTTTCTTGCGAAGAAGAAAATAAAGGGCACAGGAAGCATATTGCCAAGAATACAGATAATATAGCTGGGAAGCAACGGCAGATTCATGCCAACCGCAATGGGAACCGCTCCACGAAGCTCAATTAAAGGCACCATAGATACCAGAAAAATAATCACATACTTTTTTAACATTTTTTCTCCATTTCCGCACATCCTCTGCGCACACATTTTTTCCGTATTTTCTTTTCACGGGTCGTTTACCCGTCTGTCATACGCGCTTCTGTAAATACTCCCGTAAAAACGTAACCAGACGTTCCATTTCCGCATCCGTCCCCACTGTAATTCTTAAGGAATTGCCGATACGGGGCTTATTCCAGTGTCTGACATAAATATTTTCCCTGCGAAGCACCTCAAAAAGTTCTTCCGCAGGTACTTCCTTATGGGAAGCAAAAATAAAGTTTGCCTTTGAATCCGGGAAAGAAAATCCAAGTTCTCGCAGTTCTTCCTTTACCCGCTCTCTGGTTGCCACAATTTTCCCTGTCGTTTCCTTAAAGTACGCCTCATCCTTTACCGCCTCAACGCCTAATACCTGCGCCGGATAGTTCATGGTATAGGAATTAAAGGAAAACTTTACATCATTCAAATACTGAATCAGCTTTTCATTTCCGATACAGAAGTCCGACTGCTTATAAGGCACATGCGTACACGACAGTTCCGGATAGGCTGTCAGCACTTCTTCCGAATGGGAAGGCATTTCGATCTCCGGAATAATGGTTACATAGTGTTTCTGTGCATAAGCCACCAGTTCCCGGATATCATCCTGTGTATAATAGCCACCCTGTGCACGGGGATCGGTTTCTTCACAATATTCCCGCTTTCCGTTCCACCAGTCTTTCCAGACAGCCTGCGGACGCCATGCCGCAAACTGGGTCAGACGCGGATACTTCTTGATTTCAATACGCCATCCGGCAGCATCGGTCAGATGCAGGTGAAGACGATTGATCTTATAGTAAGACAACAGGTCAATCTGACGTTTCACAAATTCTTTACTGCGGAAATGACGGGACACATCCAGCATGATACCACGGTATTCAAAACGAGGTTCATCCTTTACGGTGACAGCAGTCATGCCTTCAGGAGCATCAGCAGCCATCTGCAAAAGAGTCTGCACACCATAGAAAAGTCCTGCACCGGACAAAGCTTCGATCCGCACTCCGTCGGAATTGACAGAAAGTACATATCCTTCCGGTGAAGTAATCCCTTCCAAAGCATCTGTCTGCTTCAGGACAACCTGATTTCCCGACTGGGAATCTGCCAGCTTCAGAGCCAGCGGAGAAGCCTGAAGATATTCAGCCAGAATACTCCGGTCGGCCTCCGGTGCTTCAATCCACAAAGAGGTAGAAGCATCCGGACGGAAAGATCCCCGCTGCCAGTTCACTTCCATCGGGACAGGTGTCACCGATAAAGTCTGTTCGGCTACGGGTGCGCATGCTGTAAACACAGAAGCTGAAAACAGCAGCGCAGCCAGTGATTGATTTAATTTCAGTTTCATAACGATCAATTCAGAATAATTTCATCAACAAACAGGAATCCCGGATTGCCCTTACCGCCGTGCCATGACGGAATCTTGTGTTCAGGCTGTGCATAAACCTTCACGTAACGGGCTTTCACCGGAGCAAACTTCAGTTCATGAGTATAAACCTGATTCGGATCTGTTTCCTTCATCACCGGATATTTTTCAGAAGCTACTTCCTTGAATACCTTGTTGTCATCGGAAACAGATACAGAAATAGCACGTGCATCAAAGATCCAGTCACCTTTTTCTACGGCTGTATGCAGTGTCATGCTGCTGATTTCTGTCGGTTCCTTCAGGTCAATCACAGCTTCCATATCATTCTTGTAGAAAGCAATCCAGCGGCCGGTCTTGTAGTTCAGGTTACCTGTCATACCGTCCACCAATACCGTAGCACCGGTAAATTCATACTGCTTGTTAATGGGCTGCAACATCGTGATCGGCTTCATGGATGATTTGCTGAAAGTAATTTCATCTTTCGTAATCCGTGAATTTCCTTCCGGACGAACAGCTACCATACGCAATGTGCAGGCCTTGTCTATTTTGACTGTACCGGTATAAGCCTGTGAAGCGGCTGTCGGTTCAGTTCCGTCAAGTGTATAATAAATAGGTGCATTGTCAATAGTGCGTGCCGTTGCATCCAGCGTACCAGTTTCACTGTTCGGCTTGAGTTCGAGCATGACGTCGAAAATGTGCGAAGCATAGTTCCAGCCTTTCAGCTTATAGATATCCACCAGGCGGGTTACACGCTGCAGGAATGCTTCATAATTCTTATTTTCAGGAGCACACCATTGTGACTCACACAAAGCAGCCATACGGGGCAAAACCATATACTGAGCCTGCTTCAAGGTCGGAATATATTCCACCCACAAGTTAGCCTGTACACCGATGATGTATTTCTGTTCTTCCGGAGTCAGGGCTTTCGGCATCGGCTCATAGTTATATACCCGTTCCATAGGAAGGTATCCACCGATAGCCAACGGTTCATTGTCGGTATCTTTTGACTGATAATAGTCAAAATACAAATAAGTGTTCGGAGTCATGATTACATCATGTTTCTGCTTGGCAGCCTCAATACCGCCGCCTTCTCCACGCCAGGACATAACCGTTGCATTCGGAGCCAGTCCTCCTTCGAGCGTTTCATCCCATCCGATCATGCGGCGTCCCTTTTCATTCAGGAACTCTTCTGCCTCATGAATCACATAGCTTTGCAGACGTTCTTCTTTTGTATGTTTGGCATCCGACTTCAATCCCAGTGCCTTGATGCGGGCCTGACATTTCGGACATTTTTCCCATTGGGTCTTCGGACATTCGTCACCGCCCACATGGATATATTCTGACGGGAAGATATCCACGATCTCAGCCAGTACATCCTTCATAAACTGAATGGTCTGATCATTTCCGGCACAGAGAACATTGTCAGAAATACCCCACTGACGCCATACTTCATACGGACCTCCGGTACATCCCAGTTCCGGATAAGCAGCCAGGGCAGCCTGCATGTGACCGGGCAGGTCGATTTCCGGAATAACGGTAATGTAACGTTCTGCTGCATAAGCAATGATTTCCCTGGCATCTTCCTGCGTATAGAAGCCGCCATAAGGCTTTCCGTCGTATTTGCCGGAATTGCGGCCAATCACGGTTTCAGAACGTTTTGAACCGATTTCAGTCAACTTCGGATATTTCTTGATCTCAATGCGCCATCCCTGATCATCCGTCAGATGCCAGTGGAAACGGTTGATATTATGCAATGCGAGCATGTCGATAAAGGTCTTCACCTCATCTACCGTAAAGAAATGACGGGATACATCCAGATGCATACCGCGATAGCTGAAACGGGGTTCATCATTGATTTCAACAGCCGGAAGTTCAATATTGGCTCCCTGAGCTACGTCAATAGACTTTCTCAGAGTCTGAATACCATAAAATACACCGGCTTCAGAAGGTGCTGCAATCGTCACCCCGTCTGCATTTACTTTCAGCTGGTAGCCTTCCTTGTTTTCACCAGCCAGTCCCAGTTTTAAGGTAATGCCGTTTTTTCCGCCATCACCTTCCTGAAGTTTCAGCTCCAGACCTGTCTGTTCCTTCACATAAGCAGCCAGAAACTCTGCATTTCGACGCATCATTTCATTACCGGCCGGATAATAAACTACAGCTCCGTTTTTCAACAGATAAGAAGCCTGCTGTGCAGTTGTTATTTCCAAAGGCATAGGTACGACCTGATAATCGGCCACTACCGTTTCTCTAGTCGAGCAGGAAGCAAACAGCAAACCTGCCAGCGACAATCCCAACAAATGGGTTTTCGATAAAGGGTTCATCATATTGATTGATCTAATTTAAAAATGAATATACATTTAAGATTAATAAAACAACGGTCATTGTACATCACTCAGCTGATGGACAGTAACCTGCAAATGATCCAGTGACTTACCGTCCGGCGAAGTGATGATCACTTTTTTCTTCTGTCCCGGCAACAGATCAAAGAAGTTGTCTGAGAAACGCACTCCCTGAACCGGAACTTCAATAAAGATATCACGAGCCAGCTTGTCAGCCTTCACCGTCACTTCACAATAACCTTTCTTTTGCTTTACCTGCCAGTGCAACGGTGTTTTAGGCAGAAGCTGATCCTTTGGATGGGCAAAATAATAGATTTCATCCGACAGGACTTCGCCTTTCTTCGATTTCACGACCATATGCATAAAGGTGGTCGCAGAATCACGGCCGGCAAGAGCCTGTTCCACCGGTTCCTGATAAAACAGTTTGGAAGTATTGGCCGGAAGCAAACCGTCAACTTTCTGTTTGCGGTAAACTTTTCCATTGAAGTCCATCAACTCCAGATTCAGAGTCAGTTCCTCGTCTGTCAGCCGGTCGGACATAATATAATAGGAAAGGTTATTTCCCTCCTTGATCGCATCGACCAGAACCGGTGCAAAGGCACGGCGGATCTGATAGTGCATAGCCTTCCAGTTTCCATAATAATCAATGGAAGACCAGGAGACAACCGGCCAGCTGTCGTTCAATTGCCAGGGAAGACTTCCCATGCAGTAAGGACGGTGACGGCGATGAGCTTCTATGCCATGACGCATCCCCTGCCCCTGCAAAATAAGACCGGCATAGATGAGATCCTCAAACTTTTCAGGTACCTTATAATATAGGGCCATAGTTTTCTTGATCAGGAAGTTCCCGATAGAAGCCTTCTGATGCGCATTCATCACCGGTGACTCCAGTTCATAATCTTCCGGGGACGCAAACATACGGATGGTTTTCATTTCGGGAAAAGCCTGAAAGCCGTATTCGCTCATGAAACGGGGAATTTCCGTATCGAGACTTTCAAAAGGTTTCTGTCCATACCAGGTTCCCCAGTTATGGCTGTCTGCTATCTTCCAGCTTTCCGGACGTCCCCAGTTCGCTTCATAGGGAGAACCATGCATGTAAAAACGTCCCGGATCGTTTGCCGCAACCAGTTCGGGCAACAATTGGCGGAACAGGACATCATATCCTTCGGTCATTTCTTTCCAGACCACCGGACTGTATTTGTCCTTCCATCCCCAGTAACGCATTCCCTCATAGATTTCATTATTACCACACCACATAGCCAGAGAAGCGTGATTCCGCAGACGACGCATGTTGTAGATAGCTTCTTCGGATACCCGTTTCAGGAATGTCGGGTCATGAGGATAAGTCGTGCAGGCAAAGATAAAGTCCTGCCACACCAGAATACCGTTGCGGTCGGCTTCCTCATAAAAGCGGTCATCTTCGTAGATACCACCTCCCCATACACGAACCATATTCATATTGGCAGCCCGAATATCTTCAAACAGACGGGCATAGCGTTCTCCCGTCATATTGGGAAGTAAAGCATCTCCCGGAATATAGTTAGATCCTTTGGCAAACATCGGTTTCCCGTTCACTTCAAAATAGAAACTCTTTCCGTCTTTATCATCTTCCATGACTACCCGGATTGAGCGGAGTCCGATTGCTTCTTCTCTGGAAGCAACTTCCTTCCCATCAACCGACACTGTTGCTGTAAAGGTATACAAGGCAGGATCTCCCCATCCGTTAGGCATCCATAAATGAGGCTTTTCAATCCAGGCCGGCATTGACAAAGAATTCTTTCCGGGCTGGAGAACTACGGTCCGGGTCAGGGTATCAGCCTGCTCACCATAAGCATACACCACTTTTACCTGTGCTTCTTTCGGTGTAGAAGTAACATTATTTATTTCCAGCTGATTGTCTACCTTAGCAACCTGTTCCGTTACTTCCTGCTGACATACAAAGAAATCATCAATGGCCGCCCCATTGCAGAAAGTCAGTTTTACAGGACGCCAGATACCGCTTGTCGCCAGACGGATTCCCCAGTCCCAGCCATATGAATAAGGAGCCTTACGGGTATAAACGCTCATGCGCTTTTCGCTGTGGTCATTGTCAGCCGGATAATTGAAACCATCCGTATCCCACTGGGGAGCCGTTTCCTCAACCGGAGAACGGAAACGAATCATCAGCCGGTTTTCTCCCTCGCGCAAAACATCCTTGACGGCCAGTTTATGGCCAACAAACATATTGTCTGCTTTCAATAGCAAGGAGCCATTCAGATAAACATCGGCATAGGTGTCCAGTCCTTCAAAAGTCAGCCATGCCGCATCGCTCTTCAACTGATCAGCCGTCACTGTAAATACAGTCCGGTAAAGCCAGTCTTCTTTCTCTACCCACTGCACTTTCTGTTCGTTCATTCCATAAAACGGATCAGGCAGACGGCCATGATCCAGCAAATCCTGATGAACAGTGCCCGGCACACGTGCAGACATCCATTCATTGCTGCCAGCCTGTGAAAACTCCCAGCCTTTATCCAGTACATAAGTTTGTGACTGTGCAGAAGCCCCTGCTATCGCCATCAGCGACAATGTTCCTCCACACAAGAAAGTCATAATACTCTTTTTCAACATCTTTAATGTATTTATTAATTACCTGTCAAGCCACATCGGACATCTGGCGTTCTGCGTTTCTACATAATATCCAGATTAGAAAGTAAAAGTAAACAAAAAATTTCAGACTATAAAATATTAGTTCCTAAATTATTTAAGTCGCCTCTTTTTTATACAAAATTTGAATAAATCCCTCTGAACGAACCTTTCCGTCCGGCAAGAGGCAGTCCTACTGAATTTTATTCCGAGATTCCTTTCTCAAAACGCCTGTTATAATAAATCTTATTCGTATCTTTAAGCCGGAAAAAACAATCTGTTACAAATCCAGAAAATATTTTAATCCAAAAACCGATATGATAAAACGATTTTTCTATTCGCTCAGTCTGGTAGCAGCCCTCAGTCTTGGAAGCTGCACCTCAGAGGAACACTTCATCAAAGAAGCTGACTACCGGGCTAAAGTGGAGGCAGACTTTGCTGCCAAGCAACAAGTGTTCAGTCATGGAAACCTCTTTGATGTGTTCAAAGGCAACATGACGCAGGAAGAACGGGAAGCCATGATGTTCATGTATGCTTACATGGCAGGAAGTGATATCTCTGATTATTCCGGAGAATATTACCTGAACAATGTGCGCCATTCTCTTCAAAACCGCAAGGAAGCTTCATGGGGAAAACAGATTCCCGACATGATCTTCCGCCATTTTGTACTGCCCATCCGTGTGAACAACGAAAACATGGATAATGCACGCGAGGCTTTCCACAAAGAGCTCTGGCCGCGCGTCAAAGATCTGTCCATGCGTGATGCCGTGCTGGAAGTAAACCACTGGTGTCACGAAAAAGTTGTCTATACTCCTTCGGATATCCGTACCAGCGGTCCGATGGCCACGGTTAAAACTGCATACGGCCGCTGTGGAGAAGAATCAACCTTCCTGGTTGCTGCCCTCCGTTCAGTAGGAATTCCCGCACGTCAGGTCTACACTCCGCGCTGGGCACATACAGACGATAACCATGCCTGGGTAGAAGCCTGGGTAGACGGCCAGTGGTATTTCCTGGGTGCCTGCGAACCGGAACCTGTGCTGAATCTGGGATGGTTCAATGCACCGGCAAGCCGAGGCATGCTTATGCACACCAAAGTATTCGGCGCTTATAACGGACCGGAAGATGTCATGAAGCAGACTGCCAATTATACAGAAATCAATATCATCGACAACTATGGACAGAGCGCTCCGGCCGAAATCCTTGTTACCGGTGCTGACCAGAAACCTGTAGCGGGAGCTGATGTAGAGTTCAAAGTATACAACTATGGAGAATTCTATACCGTAGCCCATAAAGTCAGCGACGAAAAAGGATGTGCAACCTTATCTGCCGGACTGGGAGACATGCTGGTATTTGCATCTGCCAACGGCAAGTTCGGTTTCCAGAAAGTTTCATTCGGCAAGGACAAACAAGTCAACATCGTTCTCGACAAACAGGAAGGAGATCCTGTAACTCTTCCGTTTGACATGGTTCCGCCGGCTGAAAAAGCCAACATCCCGGAAGTTACTCCGGAACAGCGCGCCGAGAATACCCGCAGAATGAATGAGGAAGACGCCATCCGCAATGCGTATGTAGCTTCCTTCCCGACAGAAGAAAAAGCAAAAGCATTCGCTGACGAACAGAAGCTGGATACTGATAAGACAGTTGCCTGCATCATCAAATCAAGAGGAAACTACGCAGAAATCATGCAATTCCTGAAGAATGCCGTTGCCAAGAATATGGGCGAACGGGCTCTTGCACTGCTTTCTACCGTATCTGACAAAGACTTGCGCGACACTCCATGCAGCGTACTGGAAGATCACCTTTACAATACCGATGCACAGGCTGACGTGAATGAAGTACTTGCACCGCGCATCGAGAACGAACTGCTGACTCCGTATCGTTCGTACTTGCAGAAGAACATTCCGGCCAGCCTGGCGGAACAGTTCAAGAACGATCCGCAGCAACTGGTCAACTGGTGCAAGGACAGTCTGACCGTACGCGATGACTTGAATACCGGAGCTGCCGTAGCTTCACCGGCAGGAACCTGGAACAGCCGTGTAACCGATAGCCGTTCCCGCGAAATCTTCTTCGTTGCAGCTGCACGCAGCATGGGAATCCCTGCCTGGAAAGATGCAGTCAACGGCAACATCTACTACCGTCACAACGGAGAACTGACTCATGTAAACTTCGAGACCGCCGTAGCACAGCGCCCGTCAGAAGGTACACTGAAGGCTACCTACAAACCGATCTCACGTCTTAACAACCCGAAATATTATTCACACTTCAGTATTTCGAAGTATGACAACGGCAGTTTCCGTCTGCTGAACTATCCGGAAAATGCAACCTGGGAATCCCTGTTGAAGAATGGAACCCCGATTGAAACCGGATACTACATGCTTGTAACAGGAAGCCGCCTGGCAAACGGAAGTGTACTGAGCAACGTCACTTTCTTCACCATTGAAGAAGGAAAAACAACGACCGTTGACCTGGTGATGAGAGACAACGCTGAAGAAATCCGTGTCATCGGTAATTTCAATTCAGAAGCCACCTATCTGAATCCGGAAACGAAAGAAGAAGTTTCCATCCTTTCTACAACAGGACGCGGCTACTACATTGTAGGTGTACTGGGAGTCGGACAAGAACCGACCAACCATGCTTTGAAAGATATTGAAGTAAAGAAAGCCGACTATGAAAAATGGGGACGGAAAATCGTACTTCTGTTTACTGACGAAGCAGCCTATAAGAAGTTTGACCGCAAGGCATTCCCGAACCTGCCTTCAACCATCAGCTTCGGTATTGATACTGACGGAAAGATCCGCAAAGAAATTGCAACCAACATGAAGCTCAACAACGGCGGACAGTTGCCGGTATTCATCATTGGTGACACATTCAACCGGGTTGTATTCCAGTCTCAAGGATATACCATCGGTCTGGGTGAACAGATGCTGCACGTGATCCACGGCCTCTGATCCGGCTGAAAAAAGAACGAGACAAAAATAAAAAAGGTTTCGGCGTTTAATCAAAAACGCCGAAACCTTTTTGCTAAAAGCCCGCGGGCTTTTTCAGACAGCCTTAAAGCGAAGACTTCAAAGCCTGTATGGTATTGCGTACACGCTTGGCAGTTGTTACCGGATGCATATATTCATCCATATCAGTACCTCCCATCGACAAGGCAGGATTACGCAACTTCATCTGACTCTCCTTATTCTCACGTGCAGAGAAATGGAACTCCGAAGCTCCTGTCAAACGGGCCAGTTCCGCAATATTCGATTCATTGACACCACAACCCGGCATTATCACAATTCGTCCGTCGGCCTGTTTTACCAGATCAGCCAGCAATGCCGCTCCCTTGATAGCCACAGGCTGCTGTCCGGAAGTCAGCACACGGTCCACTCCCAGCTGAATCAGTGTTTCCAATACCTGCTTCGGATCTTTTACATAATCAAAAGCCCGATGGAAAGTCACAGCCATTCCTTCTGCCGCCTTCATCAGACGCTCCATAGCAGGCATATCCAGTTCACCCTCCGGAGTCAGACAACCAAACACCACTCCGTCAGCTCCTGCCTGACGAGCCATGCGAATATCTTCTTCCATGGTTTCAATCTCAACCGGTGAATAAAGGAAATCTCCTCCACGCGGACGAATAATCACATGCAAACGGATATCAATCAACTTGCGTGCCATACGGATTTCTCCATACGAAGGAGTTGTTCCACCTTCCGGAATAGCCGCGCACAATTCTACGCGGTTGGCTCCGCCTTCCTGTGCAGCCACACAACTTTCTGCTGAATTGGCACAGATTTCAAAAGCATAATTCATACAACTGTCGATTTAATGGCTAATCTCTTAAAAAGAAAGACTCACTAAATTAGCCGATTTAGTGAGTCTTCATTATCAAATATTCTCAAAGTAGTACACCCGTGGGGAGTCGAACCCCAATCGATGGAACCGGAATCCATTATTCTATCCATTGAACTACGGGTGCATTCCTCAAATGCGCAGCAAAAATACAATTTCCTTAGCTTTCTTCCTAATGAATCGGCTAAAAAATTACAAAATCTTTTCTTTACCCCAACAAACAAAACTATCAAAACTTTCAATAAACAAAAGAAAAAGAAATCAAATTGACTACTTTACATAAAAATTAATTGCATATTTACAAAATATACCTATCTTTGCCAACGATTATCCATTAATATTAAAAAACTATGAGTTACCTTATAAAACCTACACACTATCAGCAACTGCTCGACATGAAACAGACTGAGCTGGGTATTAAGCAGATCAAAGAGTTCTTCCAGCAAAATCTGTCCTCCGAACTCCGTTTGCGCCGTGTCACGGCACCTTTATTTGTCCTGACAGGTATGGGTATCAACGACGACCTGAATGGTGTGGAACGTGCCGTTTCCTTTCCCATCAAGGATCTGGGCGACCAGCGTGCTGAAGTCGTGCACTCACTCGCCAAATGGAAAAGAGTTACTTTAGCTGATTATAACATTGAACCCGGATACGGAATCTACACCGACATGAATGCGATCCGGGCTGATGAAGAACTGGGCAACCTGCATTCACTTTACGTGGATCAATGGGACTGGGAACGGGTCATCACTCCTGAACAACGGAACATGGATTTCCTGAAAAACATCGTTACACGTATCTATGCGGCAATGCGACGCACGGAATACATGGTTTGCGAAATGTATCCGCAGATCACTCCTTTCCTGGCCAATGACATCCATTTTATCCACGCCGAAGAGTTACTCCAAATGTATCCCGACAAAACTCCCAAAGAACGGGAAAACCTGATCACCCAACATTACGGGGCAGTCTTCATCATCGGAATTGGTGGCAAACTGAGTAACGGACAACCTCATGATTTGCGCGCACCGGACTATGATGACTGGTCGACCATTGATCCGAAAACCGGACTGGCCGGTCTCAACGGGGACTTGCTGGTATGGAATGACGTGCTCGACCGTGCCATGGAACTCTCATCCATGGGTATCCGTGTCAACAAGGAAGCCATGCTGAAACAGCTGGAACTGACAGGAAAAGAAGAACGCGAAAAACTGTACTTCCATCGTCGTCTGCTGGAAGGTTCTCTTCCGCTGAGCATTGGCGGCGGTATCGGGCAGTCCAGACTGTGTATGCTCTACCTGAAAAAAGCACATATCGGAGAAGTACAGTGTTCTCTGTGGCCGGAAGAAATGGAAGCTGAACTGAA
>ERZ779865.2242-NODE-2242-length-12489-cov-7.332234_pt1 | contig 12489 bp, 7 predicted proteins | sample MGYA00433088_ERZ779865 | MGnify/ENA primary metagenome ERZ779865 (study PRJEB29588, sample SAMEA2151703) | human gut metagenome | biome: human gut; feature: human-associated habitat; material: faeces | place: Denmark | collected 2008/2010 ... | reverse complement strand
CCCCTGCCATATCTTCTCCTGCTGGTCCGGTGGGATGCCCGCGCCATCGTCGCTGACGGACAGCACGGCGCAGCTGCCCGTCCGGCGGACGGCCACACGGACGTGCCCGCCGCCGCTGCCGTACCGGAAGGCGTTGGAAATGAGATTGTTCAGCAGCCGGGTCATCAGTATCACGTCCATCTGCGCCTCCACGCTCTCCGGCGCGTCGCAGGTCAGGACCACGCCCTCCGGCGCGATCATTTTCTGCTGCTCACATACCGCCTCCGCCAGCGCTGTCAGGTCACCGCGCTCCATGCAGGTCTTCTGGGTGCCCTGTTCCAGCCGCGTGATATGCAGCAGCTGCCCGATGAGCCGGGACATCTGCTCCGCCTGCCGATGAATGACCGTCATGCCCTCGACGTAGTCCTCTGTGGTCTCCGCTGTACGCTCCAGCGTCTCACATTCTGCCAGGATCACCGTCACCGGCGTCCGCAGCTCATGGCTGGCGTCCGAGGTAAACTGCGCCTCCGCCTTAAAGGAGCGTTCCAGCCGGTCAAACATATCGTCAAAGGCCCCCGCCAGCCGGTTGATCTCACTCCTGCCTCTGGGCAGGCCGATGCGCCGCGACAGGTCCTCGCCGCCGGAGATGCTCTCCGCCGCCGCGATGACCTTCTCCATAGGCTTGAAGGAGCTGCTGGAGATGAGCCAGCCGCCGCCCACGCTCAGCACCACCAGCGCCGGCAGCACCGACCACGCCAGCGGCACGATGACCTCCATCACGCTGCCCCGGGCCGCGCTGTCGATGGTGCCCCGTACCCACAGGCCGCTGCCGCCGATCTCCAGCCAGCAGTCGTACACCAGATACGTCCCGCCGCTGCTGCCGATGACGGTGTGCAGCGCGTTTTTCTCCTTCGGCGCGCCGTCCGTTACCTCCGCCGGCGCCGTGCCGAACAGCCGCTGTCCGTTCTCGTCGAAGATCTCCGTGTACACCCCGTGGGCGTACTGCTCCACGTCGCTGAAATCCCAGTCTCCGTGGTCGAATTCCACATCATCGGCGTTCCGGCCCACCATGTACAGCAGCTCCGCCTCCGGCGGCCGCGTTACGGTGTTGCGGTTCATCAGCATCACGAACACCAGCATCAGTGCCGTGATGGCGATCATCAGCAGGGAGAACCACAGGGTCATCCGCCATTTGATGGATATGTTCCTCATGCGTCCTCCTTCAGCACCCAGCCCATGCCCCGCACCGTGTGCAGCAGCTTGCGCTCCCCGGGCAGCTCCAGCTTCTTCCGCAGATAGCTGATGTATACGTCCACCACATTGGTGCCCCCGGCGTAGTCCAGGCTCCACAGGTTGTCCTCGATCTGCTGCCGGGACAGCACCACGCCCTTGCTGCGGATAAGGTATTCCAGCAGCGCATATTCCCGGGCGGACAGCTCCAGCGTCCGGCCGCCCCGCTTCGCTGTCCGGGCGGCGGTATCCACCGTCAGATTGCGCTCCTTCGCCAGTTCCACGGTCATCTCAATCGGGAAGCCGTAGGTATCGTAGAGGTGGAACGCCGTTTCGCCGTCAATCTTGCCATCCGCCGCGCGGGACGCCACCTTGTCGAACTCCTTGTTGCCCTGCTTCAGCGTGCGGGCAAAGCGGCCTTCCTCCAGCGTCAGCTGATCGATGACGAACGCCGCGTTGCGCTCCAGCTCCGGATACGCATTCTTGTACTGGTTGATGATAACCTTCGCGATTTCGCAGGTGAAGCCGTCGGGCATGCCGAGCTGCATCCCGTAGCGCACCGCGCGGCGAATCAGGCGGCGGAGAATATAGCCCTGATCCGTGTTGGACGGGGACACGCCGCGGTCGTCGCCCAGAATAAAGGTGGACGTGCGCATGTGGTCGGCAATGATGCGGAACGCCTTGGTCGTTTCCTCATCCGCGCCGTACTCCTTGCCGGACAGTTCGGCAATCTTCGCCAGAATGTCGGTGAAGGCGTCCGTCTCATAGACGGTCTTTTTGCCCGTCAGCACACAAATCGTGCGTTCCAGGCCCATGCCGGTATCGACGTTCTTCTGCTTCAGCGGAATGAACGTGCCGTCCTTCTGCTTGTTGTACTGCATGAACACGTCGTTCCAGATTTCCAGATACGCGCCGCAGTGGCAGGCAGGCGAGCAGTTCGGGCCGCAGGGCTTTTTGGTGATGATGAACATCTCGGTATCCGGGCCGCACGGGCCGGTGATGCCCGCCGGGCCCCACCAGTTGTGTTCCTTCGGCAGATAGAACAGGTGGTCATCCTTCACGCCGCAGCTGCGCCAGAGATTGGCGGCTTCCTCGTCGCGGGGGCAGTCCTCGTCGCCCTCAAAGACGGTGAACGCCAGCTTGTCGGGGTCAAGACCGAGGTATTTTTCGCTCGTCAGGAACTCCCAGCTCCACGGAATCATTTCCTTCTTGAAATAGTCGCCCAGCGACCAGTTGCCCAGCATTTCAAAGAAGGTCAGGTGGCTGGGGTCACCCACGTCGTCAATATCACCCGTGCGGATGCACTTCTGCACGTCGGTCAGGCGCGTGCCGGCGGGATGGGGCGTACCCATCAGGTACGGCACAAGCGGGTGCATACCGGCGGTGGTGAACAGGACGGTCGGGTCATTTTCCGGAATAACGGAGGCGGAGGGAATCCGATGATGTCCCTTGGACTCCATGAACTGCTGGAACATTTCCCGCAGTTGGGCGGATGTAATCTGCTTCATAAAGGCTGCTCCCTTCAAATTCGCACAAAATGGGGTCAATCGCAAGGGCTATTATACCATTCTGTCATGCGATTTGCAAGGGCTTCACGCGGTTTCCTGCGCCATTTGCGCCTTCTGCGTACGAATGACCTTCGTCATCATCCAAACGGCGAGGGCAAGCGTCAGCACATCCGCCAGCGGCTGGCAGACTTCCAGCCCGCGCAGCCCCCACACGTTCGGCAGCACCAGCAGCGTCGGAATCAGGAACAAGCCCTGACGCGCCGCCGCCAGAATCGTCGAGCGGATGCCGTAGCCAATCGCCTGCGTGTACATGTTGCTCAGCGTAATAAAGCCCCACGCCCACACGGTCAGAATCTGAATGCGGAAGGTTTCCGTGCCGATGCGGATGACCTCCGGGTCGGAGCGGCGGAACAGCGTGACGACCGGCTCGGCAAAGGCGAAGCCCGCCGCGCCCAGCACCAGCAGCACAATCGTCGTTACCTTGACGCTGAAGGAAAACGCACGGTGCATCCGGTCATATTTTCTCGCGCCGTAATTGAAGCCGCAGACCGGCTGGAAGCCCTGCCCGAAGCCGACAACGGTGGAGTTGACGAAATTCAGGCAGCGGCTGACAATCGCGAACGCCGCAATCGCCGGGTCGCCATAGACCGCCGCGGCATTGTTGAGCAGCGACGTCGACACGCTCATGATGCCCTGCCGCCCCAGCGACGGCAGACCGTTGTTCAGGATTTTGGCGTACATCTGCTTCGTTGGGCGGTAGTTGCGCGGATGAATCGTGATGGCGTCGGCGTGCGTGCTGCACATCACCAGCAGGATGACAAAGCTCGTCAGCTGCGAAATTGCCGTCGCAATCGATGCGCCCGCAATACCCATGTTGAACACGAAAATCAGCAGCGGGTCAAGAAGCATATTCAGCAAGCCGCCGGAAATGATGCCGACCATGCCATACGTCGCTAAGCCTTGAAAGCGCAGGAGGTTGTTCATTGACAACGACCCCATCATGAACGGCGCGGCGAGGAAAATATACCGCGCGTAATCCAGCGCATACGGCATAGCGGTCTCCGTCGCACCAAGCAGGCGCATCAGCGGCTCATTGAACACATTGCCCAGCACCGCAATCAGCACGCCCGCCGCCACTGCGGAAAAAAAGCCGACCGCGCTGTACACTTCCGCCTCCTTGCGCTTGCCCATGCCCAGCAGATGGCTGACGTTCGTGCCGCTGCCCATGCCGAACATGAACGCCAGCGCCTGAATCATCGCCATCGCGGAAAAGACAATGCCGACGGCGGCGGAGGCGGATGTGCCGCTTGCGCTGGCTTCCGCTGTGCCAATTTGGCTGACGAAATAGGTGTCCGCCATATTATAAATGGAGGTAATCAGCATTGAGCAGATGGTGGGAAGCGCCATTTTTGGGATAATCTTCTCCACCGGCTGCGTCAGGAGCATTTGCTGTCTTTCTTCGGCGCTCATCGCCATAGGATTTGCCCTGCCTTTCTCATTCTCTCTACGCATGGAAGCCCTTTCAGAGCATACCGAATGAAATATTCTGCAAAAGTCCCGAAAATCCTTGTTTTTTTCGCCGCACTTGACAAAGAAAGTCAGATGCAGTACCCTTGTATTGGGGAGAGCATCCCCCGAAAGGCAGAAAATCGACATGAAATCGACCGAAGAAATGCTGCAAGCCGCTGTACAGCAGCTGCAAACCGCGGAGCAGGCGCGCCTGACCAGCGAAACCGACCCTGCGCGCCGGCAGCTGCTGCATCTGCTCTATGCGCGGGAAGCCGCCGCGCTGCAATCCATGACACTGGTACGCGCTGAAATTCCCGCCACCCAAAAGCGGGACTGGAAGCCGCTGATTCTCCCGCTCGCCGCCGCGGTGCTGAATCTGGGTGCGCTGGCGCTCTGGCTGACGCTGCCCAGCTGCGTGACACCGGAAAACAGCGGCTGGATGGGGCGATTCGCGCTGTGCATCGTTGCGCAGTCGGTATCGCTCTGCGCCGCCATCGGGAGCATTGTGAGCGCCATGCGCCGCAAGCCTCCCAAGCCTGTTGCAGTGGCGGATGAGCCTGAGCTTCGCCGTCGCTTGGTGGAAGTGGAAGGGCGAATCGCTTTGGACGCGCAGACCATCGAAGCGCTTTTCGCGCAGGAATCCGTTACCATCATCAGCACAGGCGCGGAAACGGCAGCAGAGCTATATGCCTCGCTGTACGAAATGGCACAGGACGCCCGGCTGGACGGCGACGCGAATCAGGAAAAAGCGCTCTCGTGGCCGCTGTCGAATGCAAAGCGCCTGCTGAACGCAGTCGGCTGCGAAGCGGTTGACTACGCGCCGGAAACAGCCATGTTCTACGACGTGATGGACGCGGACATCACCCAGCAGCGCCGCCCCGCGATTGTGCAGAAGGCGGACGGGATTGTGCAGCAGAGGGGACTGTATTTAAGGAAGGGGTAACGCCGTCGCTGCCCCCTTGTCGCGCCCACAGGCGCGAATCCCCCTGCAACAATCAAAATCAAGAAACATGGGTGTGCATTGCGAAGGGGTCAAGGGGGGCGACCGCAAAGCCCCCTTGTCGCCTCCGCAGAGGCGAAATCCTTGCTTGCGGGAAAGACCAGCTATGGTCGGAAGTCATGCTGTGTGGTCGCGCCCATTTGGCGCGACAATGCGCAAGTGGTGGGTAGAGCAGCTTGGTGGGCGCATCTGCGGATGCGCAAAGTTACTGGCAGGGACGCTTCGCTGCCTGCACCTTTGTTGGGGGCTTCCTTGGAGTTGAGCGCCCGAAAAACAGTTGGGGCGTTGCCCAACCCCCCACAAGGGAGCTCCGCCCCTTGACCCTTTTTTTGCGTCCCAGCTTGAGTGCATTTCCACAGCTATATGCTTTTGCAGCTTTTTTCCCTTACAGCCAAATCGGTTCATGCCCCAATGTCGGCACGACCTGCGTCCAGAAAACCTCCTGCGCAAACACCACCGTCGCCGTATTATCGCATGGATGGAACGCAATCCGTCCTTCCCGCTTCACATCATGGTCAAAGACCAGCTGAATCCGCTTCTCCTCGTCAAACCACAGTCCCAGCGGCGACAAGCTCCCTGATTCCAGCCCCAGCATCGTCGGCAGACATTCCGATGGCGCAAACGACAATCGCGAGGAATGCAGCAGCTTGCTTGTGTCCGCTGTGCGGAAGGGTTTGTCCGGCAGGGTCACATACAGATAGAACGCCGTCTGCTGGCGGTTGCACAGCAGAATATTCTTGCAGAAGGTGACATCCGGCGCGGCGCAGGGCAGCGCGAGGCACTCCTCCATGGTGAAAACCGCGGGATGCTCGTAAACTTCGCAGGGAATGCTAAGCGCCTGCAGGTGATTGAGGACGCGCGCTTTGTTCGACATGGGCAAAATCCTCCTTTTTTGGCGTGATGGATGGAGAAAAACGCCGCAATTTGCGTGTGTTTCTAAATTCGCCCGGCAGCATTTTCGGCATCTTTTCTTGCACTTCCGCGTCTTCAAACCTCGATTTACCGCCAGTAAACCTTCGGTTTTCATCCTTGAATTGCAAGAAAATCTGCTCGAAACTGCATCGGTCTCATTTTAGAAACACACGCTAGACACAGAACGGGCAATTTCGTCAAAATGACGGTGGAAATTTGCCTGCAACCATGTTATAATACGCTTGAATCCAGCAAAAATCAAGAGGAGGTCAGGTTTGGCAATGAAAAGAAGAATCGGTATTCTGACCAGCGGCGGCGACTGCCCCGGCTTGAACGCGGCAATCCGCGGCGTGACCCGCGCGGCGTATGAATTGTTTGACGCGGAGATTGTCGGCATCCACGACGGCTATCGGGGTCTCATCACGGGCGACTATCAGGAGATGAAGCGCAGCCAGTTCTCCGGCATCCTGACCCTTGGCGGCACGATTCTTGGCACGGCGCGCACGCCCTTCCGCGATATGCGCAAGATTGGCGAGGATAACGTGGACAAGGTTGCCGCGATGAAAAAGACCTACAAGGATTTGAAACTTGACTGCCTTGTCACCCTCGGCGGCAATGGCACGCACAAGACGGCGAACCTCCTTTCCAAGGAAGGGCTGAACGTCATCGGTCTGCCCAAAACGATTGACAACGACCTCTATGGCACGGACTTCACGTTCGGCTTCCACACGGCGATGGACATTGCGACGGAGGTCATCGACCGCATTCACACCACGGCGGCGTCGCACGGGCGCTGCATGGTGGTGGAAATCATGGGCAACAAGGCGGGCTGGCTGACGCTGTATTCCGGCGTGGCGGGCGGCGCGGATGCCATCCTGATTCCCGAAATCCCCTATAAAATTGAAAAGGTTGCCAAGGTCGTCGAGAGCCGCGCCAAGAGCAACAAGGGCTTCACGATTATCGCCGTGGCTGAGGGCGCAATGACCCCTGAAGAAGCAAAAATGGGCAAGAAGGAACGCGAAGCCAAGCGCGCGGCGGAACATTTCTCGTCCAGCGCGTATGTAGCGCAGCAGCTCCGCGACCTCGTGGGCGTGGAAGCGCGTGCGGTTGTGCCGGGTCACATCCAGCGCGGTGGCAGCCCGAACGCCTACGACCGCGTGCTGTCCACGCAGTTTGGCGTCCACGCGGCGGAACTCATCCGCGACGGCGTGTACGGCGTAACCGTGGCGCTGAAGGGCAACGAAATCACCCACAACAAGCTCTCCGACATTGCCGGCGTGCCGAAGCTGGTTCCGCCGGACAACACGATGATTACGACCGCCCGGAATATCGGCATCTCGTTCGGTGACTAATCATACTGCTTTATCTGGAAATAGTATAATTGCACAAGCGGCTGCGGAAGGACAAACCGTTCTTTCACAGCCCTTTTTCATGTGCGAAAAGCAAAACGGAAAACGAAGTTGACAAATTCCTGTAATGTTGTATAATGGAAACAAAAAAAGATGCTGACAAGCACGAAAAATGGTGAATTACACGCCGTCAGCAGAAATTCGTAATTTCAAAAGGAGGCAGTCTATGCGCTTTTTCCACCTGTCCGACCTCCATCTGGGCATCAAGCTCTACGAGCATGACCTGCTGAAAGATCAGAAGGCCATTCTTGATGAAATCGTCGCGCTGACCCGGCAGTATCAGCCCGACGCCGTGGTTTTCGCGGGGGATATTTACGACCGTTCCGTGCCGCCTGTCGAAGCGGTTGCGCTGTTTGACGACTTCATGACGCAGCTCCGCGCGGCACTCCCGAACGGCGAAATCATGCTGATTTCCGGCAACCACGACAGCGCGCAGCGGCTCGATGTCTTCCGCAGCGAACTGTCTGATCGCGGCATCCACATGATTGGCAATCCGCCCATGCAGGAGGGCGAAACCATCGAGCGCGTCACCCTGACGGACGATTTCGGTGCGGTGAATTTCTACCTGCTGCCGTTCGTGCGGCCGGGCATGGTGCGCCTTGTGACCGGGACGAAGGAGAACGGCGACAATTTGAGCTATCCCGAAGCATTTTCGCGTCTGCTGGCGCTGTCGCCGCTGAACCCCGACGAGCGGAACGTGCTGGTCAGCCATCAGTTCTTCCTGCCCGATGGCGGCGACGCGGAGAACATCGAGCGCGCGGAGAACGAGGTGAAGCAGGTCGGCAATCTGGATGCAATTCCCGCGTCGCTGATTGCGGATTTTGACTATGGCGCGCTGGGGCACATCCACAAGCCGATGAAGGTCGGCAGTGAAACGCTGCGTTACTGCGGCACGCCGATGCCCTACTCCCTCAGCGAGGAAAATCAGCAGAAGGGCATCTTGATGGTGGAAATGGGCGCGAAAGGCGACGTGCAGACGACGGTTTTGCCGCTGCACCCCGTCCATCAGGTGCGGAAGCTGCGCGCGACGCGGGAAGCGCTGCTGTCCGGCGCGAGCGAGGATTTCGTGTCCATCTGCGTGATAGGCGCGGAGGCGACGGAGATGGTGGGTCTGCGCGAACTGTTGCGGGAGAGGTATCCGAATCTGCTGGAGCTTCGGCGCGAGCGCGAGGAAACGGTGGAACTGGCAGCTCTGCAGGAGCGCACGGAAACGCTCTCCCCCTACGAGCTGTGTCTGCAATTTGCGGGCGAGCGGCTGAACGCCGAGGAAAAGGCGCTGCTGACGGAGGTCATGAACGTCATGAAGGAGGAAAACGCATGAAACCGATTCTTTTGACGATGCAGGCCTTTGGCTCTTACGGCGAAAAAACGGAGATTGACTTCCAAAAGGGCGGCGATTTCTTCCTCATCAGCGGCGACACGGGGTCGGGCAAATCCACCATTTTCGATGCAATGATGTTCGCACTCTACGGCGAAGTGAGCACAAACGGCAGCGGCAAGGAAAACGAGCTGCTGAGCCAGTTTGTGGACGTGCGGAATGACAAGCCGCTTGTGTCGCTTGCCTTTACGGCGCATCAGCATGGGCAGGAGGAAACGTACAAGATTACGCGCACGCCGCGGCACATCCGCCCCGCCAAGCGAACAGGTGCAAAGCAGCAGGAAGAGGGCGAGACGGCGGAGCTGCTGATGCCGGACGGCTCGCAGTATCCGAGCAAGCTGTCGGACACGAACCGCAAAATCGAAGAGATTGTGGGCTTGACGGCAGATCAGTTCCGCAAAGTGGTGATGATTGCGCAGGGTGAATTTATGGACTTCCTGCGCGCGGGCAGCAAGGAAAAGACGGAACTGCTGCGCGATTTGCTGAAAACGGACTACTATTATCAGTTGAGCGAACGCCTGAAGACGCTGGCGAAGGAGAAGAACACCGCGGCGAAGACCCAGCGGGCGAATATGTCCTTTTTTGCGGGGAGAGCAGTGACGGAAGGACTGCCGGAGGAAGATGCACAGGCGTTGGAAGCGGCGAAAGGCACGGTTATCACTGCAAAAGAATTGCAGCCCGAACAGGTGAATGCGCTGGCGGAGGTGCTGTCCGACGTGTGCGCGCGCTTGCAGCTGCAGCAACGTGAATTGGCGCAGCGGCAGACAACGGCGCAGGTGGAACGTGACGAGTGCATGAAGCGAATCGAAGCCGCACAGCCGCTGATGCAGCGTTTTAAGGAACTGGAGGATGCGGAAAAGACACTGCAAGAATGCGCGGCACAGGCGGATGAAATCGAGAAAAAGCGCGGGCTGATTGGCAAAATCCGCGATGCGTGGGCAATCGAACCGAAGTATCAGCGCATGAAGGATGCACGGGATGCGCTGACGAATGGACAGACGGAATTGGCAGCGAAGCAGCAGGAACTTCCGCAGCTGAAGCAGACGGCGGCGGATGCGGCGGCGCTTCATCAGCAGATGGAAAAGACGAAGGATGCGGCAACAACGCAATGCGCGGAGGTTGAAACAAAGGTCGAAAAGGCACTGGAAACCTTTGTTGCGCTGGAAAAGGCGGAAAAGGCGCTGCGTCAGGCGGAAGAAGCGGATACGAAGGCGAAGGCGAATGCGGAATCAGCCAAGAAAGCACTGGATGATTTCAAGAAGCAGGAAGACGCATGGCGGAAGCAGGAAGCGGAATTGCAGGGCGCAGAAGCTGCTTATGAGGTCTGCAAGCAGCAGAATCAGCAGTATCGCGACCTGAAAAAATCGCTGGAGGAATTGCAAAGCAGCCGGAAAAACGTGCAGGAGAAAGCACAGCAAGCAGCGGCGGCGAAGGACGCGTATGCCAGCGCAACGCAAAAATATCAGCGGGCACAGAATGAATATGATGATTATCGCTTGGCGTTCCTGAACGCACAGGCGGGTCTATTGGCGCGTGAACTTGTGTCCGGAAAGCCTTGCCCGGTCTGCGGCGCGCTGGAGCATCCCGCGCCGTGCCAGCTGACGCAGGAAAATCAGCAGCTGAACCGTGGGGAGCTGGATCGGCGGCGTAAGGCGGCGGATGACGCGGCGAAAGCGCAGGAAGAGAAAGCAAAAGAATCGGAATCGGCGCAGGTCAAGCTGACAGAGCGGCAAAAAGCTGCTGAAGAAGCGGAAAAAAAGCTGGTAGAGAACGCGAAGAACATCCGCGAAAATGTGCCGATGGCGACGGCGGCGGATGTGGAAGCGATGCTGACGGCGTGGCTGCCGGAACTGCAAAGCGCGTCGAAGTCGGTTCAGGCGAAGGTGAAGGCGCTGGACGACGTGCGGAAAAATCTCGATGGGGCGAAGGCAGAGCGCGAAAAGCTGGAAAAGGCAGCATCCGCCGCGCAGGAGATGGCAAAATCCACCGCAGTGAAAAAAGCTGAAGCAGAAAAAACGTGGACTCTGCATCAGGAAGAACTGTCCAGCAGCGCATACCGCACGCGCGAGGATGCGGTGGCACAGCGCACACAGGCGCAGGAAGCAAAGCAGAAGGCGGAAGCAGCGGCAAGTCAGGCTGCGGAAAAAGAACGGCAGGCGCAGAAAGCGGAAACGGACTGCGAAACGCAGATTCGGCGGCTGAACGAGGAGATGCCGCAGAAACAGGCAAATGCGGAAGAATTTAACCAGCAGTATCAGCAGACGATGGCGGAAAAGTCGCTGGATGAAGCGCAGTGGCGGCAGCTGACGGCAGACTACGACGCAGAAGAGCCTGATCGCTTGCAGAAGGAAGCCAGCGACTTTGACCAGAGGAAATCCAAGGCAGAGGGGCAGTGTGCGACGGCGCAGAACGCTATTGCCGGGCGGGAAAAGCCGAATATGGCGAAGTTGGAGGCGGCATCCAAGGCGGCAGAATCGGCACTTAAGGAAGTATCGGATGCCCTGGAAGCCGCGAAACACCTGCGTTTGAACAATGAAAAGGTGCTGAAAGACCTGCGCAAGGGACGCGAACCGCTGGCGGAGGCGTGCAAGGCAGCAAACACCGCGCAGCACCTTTCGGACGTGATGGCGGGCACCGAAAGCGGCAATCGGATGAATCTGGAGACGTTCGTGCAGCGCAGCTATATGGAAAAAATTCTGTGCGACGCGAACCGGCGCTTCCGCGATATGTCGAACGGGCAGTTTGAACTGAAGCTAATTCCTGTCGAGGACGCGGGCGAGGGCAAAAACAAGGGGTTAGACTTGGAAGTGTATTCCATCGTGACGGGCAAGACGCGCTCCGTCAACACGCTGTCCGGCGGCGAGTCGTTTATGGCGGCGCTGTCGCTGGCGCTCGGTATGGCTGACCAGATTCAGGCGGCGACGGCGGCGATTCATCTGGATGTGATGTTCATCGACGAGGGCTTTGGCTCGCTGAGCGACAACGCGCGCAACGAGGCAGTCAATATATTGAAGGAAATGGCGGGCAAGCAACGGCAGATTGGCATCATTTCGCACGTTTCGGAGCTGAAGGACGAGATTGAAAATCAGCTGATTGTGAAGAAGGACGACCGCGGCAGCCACATTTCTTGGCGATAATGAGCGGATCGGGCATCCGTGGCGGAGAAAGGCTGCGGATGCCCCTGCTCTTTTGGCGGACAAAAGGCAAATGATGGACGGGAAAGGTTCGCCCCAAAGCGACGAACAATGGACTACTAAATCCGGCATATTCGTTCGTCTTTCTAAAAAGTCTTGAAAAAAGCCCAAAAACAAAAGAAAAAAGGGTTGACGCAGGGCTGAAATTGTGATAAGATAACAAAGCTGGTTGCGCGAGCCGCTGAAAAGCTGCTTGCGAGACCGGTACGAACCTTGAAAACGATACAGAACAATAACAACGCAAACAAGACAGTAATTCCGAATGAGTGAAACTTGGTCGGGGAAACCTGATTGAGGGATAAAGGATTAAACGAAAGAGTTTGATCCTGGCTCAGGACGAACGCTGGCGGCGTGCCTAACACATGCAAGT
>ERZ779865.2236-NODE-2236-length-12521-cov-2.877346_pt1 | contig 12521 bp, 8 predicted proteins | sample MGYA00433088_ERZ779865 | MGnify/ENA primary metagenome ERZ779865 (study PRJEB29588, sample SAMEA2151703) | human gut metagenome | biome: human gut; feature: human-associated habitat; material: faeces | place: Denmark | collected 2008/2010 ... | reverse complement strand
CTAATAATACATCAAATTCTACGGAAATGAAAATCGGGGATGATATTTCTTTGTTAGAAAATGTTAAATTGGATTATGATAATGCTTTTTTTGATGATTTTTCTAAAGGGGTTTCATTTGATAATTGGTATATCTCTAATTCCAGTTGGGGTGGAAGCAATGGCGGTGTATCACCAAAGAATGTTAACTACACTGATGATGGACAATTAGTCTTGACTGGAAACGGCAAATATTACGTTGATGGTGACATTAAAAGTGTAGGAGAAATTAAAGATGGTCGTTATACTGGCGCAGCACTTGTCTCGAAGTTTTTAGTTCAACCAGGTCATTATGAAGTAAAAATGAAAGTCTTACCTCGATTAGGCGCATGTTCCGCTTTTTGGATTTTTGCTTACAATGTGGAAGATGGTAGTAACCATGAAATTGATATTGAGCTTCCAGGTGGACATCGTAACGATACTATAACTTTTGAAAATGTTTTAGACACTAACTACATTACGGAACAAAGAAGCCACTCACAAGATGTTAAAGTCTCAGATATGTTTGGTGAAGAAAGCGTCTTCTTGAACGATGGCAACTGGCACACTTATGGCTTTGATTGGTATACAGATCCTGAGATGGTCGTGTATTACCTTGATGGGTTAGTCACTGGTGTTTCAGATGTATTCGTCCCTAATTTACAAGCACGTCTATGGATTGGAAACTGGTTCCCAGTTACAAGTGCCTTTGTCGGAAGTGCTGATTTTGAAAAAGATAATATGTATGTTGATTATATAAAATATATTCCATTCAAAGACCAACCTTATGAAGAGTTTAACCCTGCTATTAGTGGTGTTGCTTTTGAAAATGAATATCCAAAAGCTCCAGTCGCTGTTCCAACTGTTAATAAAGTTGCAAATGGGAATTTTGAAAAAGTTAATTTGGCTAATGGAGAAATAGGTGGATGGAAAGCAACCAAACGTCTTAGCGAAGATAAAAAACTACAAGAAGTAATTCAAGTTGTTGATGGCGAAGGATTTGATGAATCTCACGCTCTTTCCGTAAGTGATGGAGGTATTGCTTATCAAGTAATTGATTCCGTATATCAAGGCTTCAAACACGATTTCTCAATTCATGCAAAAGGAAAAGGAAAAATCAGCATCAGATATTATGGCGCTTCAACTTCTGAAATCTTAGATATTGAAACTATTGATATTGATTCTGATAATTTAAGTGAATATACACTTGATTTAGTTGCTCCTAAAGGCAGTCAAAATATTAGAATCAATGTCGAAACAACAAAAGATAATTCTATTTTAATAGATAATGTCTCTTTAAAACAAAAGTAGAGGTGAGATTATGGAACAAGTAAATAATGCTGAATCTACAGTAACTGCAATTGAAACGGTGGAAGAGGTTAAAACTGAATCTCCTAAACCAGCAAAAAAGAAAATGTCTAAAAAGCGCAAGAAAGAGTTAATCTTTGTTGCTATTCTGCTTGCTTATCCAGTTATTCAATTCTTATTAACATGGATATTTGTCAATTCTTATTCAATTATATTAGCTTTTGAAAATGTATCATTAGAAGGAAAAGTTACATTTGCCGGCTTGAAGAACTTTATCGATATCTTTAAACAATTTGATATCAATTATGGTGGAGGAATTGATTTAGGTAACGGAACAAGACTTTCCTATAATTTAATGATTGTTATTAATTCATTTGCGTATGGAATAATCACGATATTTATTTCTTTGCCATTAGCTTTGATTTGTTCATACTTTTTGTCAAAAAAGATGCCTTTAGCTAATGTATTTAGAGTAATATTCTTCTTACCTAATATTATTTCCGTTGTTGCACTTGTCTACGCATTCAAAATGCAAACAGTGGACTCAAGTGCAGGACTTATTTATCACTTTCTATCTGCTTTAGGTATGAAAGTCAACATTGATACATGGCCAAATACGACATTAATTGTCTTAGTTTATTGTATTTGGGCTGGTCTAGGATACAATGTCCTTCTTCTATCAGGTGCGATTGGAAGAATTCCAAATGAATTATTTGAATCAGCTCAAATGGATGGAGCAAGTTCATTTAAACAATTTACAAAAATTATGATTCCAATGGTTTGGCCAACAGTGGTAACTCTTGTTGTTTTAGGCCTAACTAGTATCTTAACTTTATATTTACAACCAGTATTATTTGATTTGAATAACAATGAAACTATTGCTGGAACAATCTTTAATGGTGTCAGTGGTTCAGGATCTAAGACAATGTATCCTTACTACGCAGCATTTGGTTTATTGTTCTCATTTGTTTTAGCACCAGCAATTCTTTATATAAGAAAAGTTATTTCAAGAAAGTATTCAGATACAGATTGCTAGGAGGTAGAAAAATGGAAAACACAATGACAAAACAAAAGAAGCGTAATAAAAAACCAATCCTTTCTATTGGCGTGTGGATTGCCTTTGTTATTTTTGCTCTTTATTCTATTTCACTTTTATTCCCATTTATTTGGATGTTACTTAACTCATTCCGTGGCGTCGAAGAATGGCAACATATTACAACATTTGATCAATATTGGAGCCTTCCTACAAATTGGGATTTCTCAAATTATGCGAAGATTTTAAAAACAGATATTAATGGTGACAATTTATTATCAATGATTTTTAACTCATTGATTCTTACAATTCTTGGCACAGTGGTGAATGTTTTCTTCTCAGCTTGTGCAGCTTACGCTGTTGCAAAATATGACTTCCCTGGTAAGAAGATATTATATGGACTTGCAATATTTGCAATGGTTGTCCCTATTGTTGGTACATTACCAGCGCAAGTTAAATTCATGGAGTTTCTCCACTTAAATGATACATACATTGGTGTATTATTCTTATATTCTGGAGCATTTGGCTTTAACTTTATCTTACTTCATTCGGCATTTGAAAGCATTTCTTGGAATTACGCTGAGGCTGCTCAAATGGATGGAGCAGGACATTTCCAAATATTCTTTAAAGTTATGATTCCAATGTGTAAAGGACCTATTATTTCTTGCTGTATCTTACAAGCAATTACTTTATGGAATGACTATTCAACTCCATTCTTATTCTTACAATCACATAAAACTTTAGCAGTTGGCTTACAATCAATTCAAAACGAATTGAAACTTACTGGTAATTATCCATTAGTGTTTGCTGCTATTATCATCTCAATTGTGCCAGTTATTGTCTTATATTCTCTCTTCCAAAAGAAGATTATTGAAAATACAGTCGCAGGAGGTCTAAAAGGATAATATGAACAAAAAAGTTTTATTAATTTCTCTTAGTATGCTTTGTGGCTTATTCTCTTCATGTAGCGGCGACAATAAACTAGAATTTGAAAAAGATGAATACCAAATTTATTCTTCGGAAGCAATTTCTGTGAAAAGCCCAAGAAGAGGAATAAAATATGAGATTATTTCTAATTATGATACTTCACTAATATTTTTAGATTCATCAACTGGAGTATTTACTTTCTCTGATGAATTAGCAAATTCTACCCAAGTATTAGTGGTAGCAAAATATCAAAGTGAAGTTTCTAATGCAGTTGTAGTTACTTTATTACATAACTATGAAGTTGCTACGGTTAGTTTCAATAATTTATCAAGTTATGTAGTTGATGGCGAGTTTGTTACGGCGAGTGCATCATTACCTTACTCTATAACTTATAATCTCAAAGAACATGTTAAAGGTGTTTCAATTGATGAGACAACAGGTAAAGTAAGTTATACGAACGCGGTTGCTGATGGCACAAAATTTGTGGTTGTAGCTAATACACATAATGACGCTCATAGCGAAAAAGAATTTATTGCTATGCGTTCTAACTTCATTAAAGTTACTAAAGCACGTCAAATTGTGGAGCGTAACTCAAATATGTCTGCAAGTTTTGTTTTAGATTTTAGTGATAACCCTGATTCCAAAGAAGATGGCATCTTAGCATTAACCAATGAACAAAATAGTCTCATCGATAAAAAATATTATGACTATAATAAAGATACACAAACCTTAACGATTAAAGGAATTTATTTAGATTCTTTATTCGATGGTGTTAATACTTTAAAGATTATTACTTCACGTAATAGTGTCGCAATCAATGTTGAAGTAGCAACAAAGTTTATCTTTGATGCTTATGATCTTGCATCCATTAATGATAGTGCAGAAGCATTACAAGGCTATTACGTATTAATGAATGATATTGATTTAAGCAAAGTATTGGTTAAAGGTAATAAACTTTATAACGATGGTTTAGGTTGGACACCAATTGGAACTTATATTGATGTCGTCGATGGAAACATTGCTACATCTAAAGCCTTCAAAGGAACTTTTGATGGCAATGGTCATACGATTTCAAACTTATACGCTAATCGTAAAGACACATATTCATTCAATTTCGGTTTGTTTGGCTATACGACAAGTTCCGCTGTTATTAAAAACTTAGGTGTTACAGGAAAAGTAAATGTTTCATCATATTCTGGTGGTTTAGTTGGTTCTAATAGTGGAACAATCTCTAATTGCTATAGTAATGTTGATTTGGAAGTTTATGCTGATGGCAAGACTTATCGTTATGTTGGTGGTCTTGTTGGTAATAACTTTGGTGAAATCTCCAATTGTTATAGTGTTGGTAATGTTCATTGCGATACAAGTTTTGGTTCATTCGTTGGTTCTAATGAAGGAACAATTACAAATTGTGCAACAGTGAAAACAAAAGATTCAACATCTTTTAAAGGATATGGTGTGAGCGAAGATAAAAGTTGTGTTCTCTTTAATTCTCTTGAAGAAATGAAAAATTACGATTTTTCTTCGATGTTATCAAATGAAGATTGGAATATAATTAATGGTTCATTACCTTCTTTAAAAGTTTTAGAAGAACTTCATACAGTGGTAAGATTCTCTCTTGCTAAAGAATTATCTAATAAGAGCTATTATGTTGGTGATAATATCGCTCTTGACTTTGAAGTCTATCCTCGCGATATGAAAGAAACTGTAAAAGATAATGTTAAATATGAAGTCAAGAAGAATGGTGGAGTAACGGTTAATAACAATATTATTTCAACTTTAAATGCTAAAGATATGAAGATTGAAATTACCGCTAGTTTAGAAACAGAAGAAAATAAATTTGTTGATACTTTAACTATTAATTTAGGAAAGAAAATAACTGGTTTAAACTTAGTAACTCCAGATGTTACGAAAGCAGGTATGTCATATCCATTAAGTGTTACCACAATACCAGATGATGCAACAGAAAAAGTTGAATACATTTTAGAATCAAGTTATGCCGGTATTACTATTGAAGGCAACACTCTTACCATAAGTCAAGATTGTAATGTTACAAGTTTCAATTTGTTTGCGATGAGTAAAGATGGAAAAGTCAAATCCGCGACAAAAACAATTCAAGTTCAAACTTTAACAAGACTTAAAGATTCAATCTTATATAGTGATACAAACTCTAATTTCCAATTTGAATTACCTAGTGTCGATAAATCTTCATTGTCGGTTAAGTATCATAATGAAATTATTAAATACACTTTAAATAATAAGGTGATTTCAATTGATAAAGCAGATGTAAAAAAATATAACGCCACTAAATTAGATTTCATTATTGAAGATAATAATGGTCGTTATTTAGGAATGGGATATTTGTTTAACCATAAACAATATACTTATGACAATGTCAAGAGTTTAGAAAAAGATGTAATTGAGATAAGTAGTGTAGAAGACTTCTTTACTTATTTCAATATTAATAAAAATGAAAAAGTTGATCAAAGCAAATTCGCTAATTACGATAAGACATTTGTTTTGACTAACGATATTGATTTTAAAGGACAAGAAATATATGGTATCGGTTACGCACTTGAAGAAGGCGGTCGTTACTTTAGTGGAAAGTTCTATGGATTAGGTCATACAATCTCAAATTATGTGATTAACAAAAATGAAGGGGTCTTATCTAATCTAACCGCGCAAGCAGAATATGGCGTTGGCTTATTCGCGGCTTGTTCTGGTGAAATATATGATTTAAACATTCGTAACGTTCAAGTAAAAGGCAAAAACTTTGTCGGAGCGTTAATAGGAATCTTAAATAGCAATGGCAAGATTGAAAATTGCCATGTTAGTGAAGCAAATGTATCTGCGAATGGATACAAAGTATCATCATTAGAAGAGGGCATAAGAGTAAGTGGAGTCGTTGGACGTATGTTTGAGGGCGAAACAATTCTTATCACTTATGATGGTAAAGAAGAAAATATCATTGGCTAGGAGGAAAAAACAATGAATGAAATGCAAGGAAGAGATCAAAGTTATGCACGAACACTCAACAATGAACTTGTATTAAAAGAATTAAGAAATGGTGACTATTCCGCGACTGAATTAGCAGATTTTCTTAGCTTATCAAATGCGGCGATGTCTTCAATTCTTAAAGGCCTTATTAATGATGGTTTAATCAAAGTGTCATGCTATATTTCAAAAGCGGGTAAAGGAAGAAAACAAGTTCGTTACACACTTAATGAGGAGTTTGGATTAATTATTGTTGTTTCTTTATCAGACAATAGATATCACATTACGATTTCTAATATTAAAGAAGAAATATTATTAGAAGCCGAAAAAGAAATTGATAAATATGATATTGCGATAATTTATGAAATTGTTTTATTTATTAAAGACACATTAGCAAGTTTAGAATATCGCGATATTCCTCTTCGTCAAATTATTGTAGCGGTTCCAGGATGTGTTAATTCCCAAACAGGAGAATTGCAATTATCAAAACAATTTGATCGTGATTTATTTGATGGAAAGAATAATATTAAGTCAATATTTGAAAATGCCTTCTCTATTCCAGTTTCCATGCAAAATGATATTAACTTATCAATTATTGGTGAAATGAAATATGGATGCTTAGCAAATGTTCGTAATGCCTTATTAGCTTATGTTGATAATGGCTTAGGTGGAGCTATGGTGCTAAATGGCAAGTTCTATGGTGGCGATTGTGGTTACGCTGGGGAAATTGGCTTAATCACTACCACATTTAAAAATAAGAAAAATGTGCTTGATGAATTTGTTTCTTTAAGAAGTATTAAAGAATATTTCTCAAAGAAAAATGGTAAGCACTACAATGTTGCTTTGCTTAGCGAAGAATATAAGAAAAAAGGTGAAGTTTACGAATATGTAAATGAAACCGCTCATCTTCTAGGTGAAAAACTAAGAGACATCGTAGAATTATTAAATATTTCTCATATCGTCTTAGCAGGTCGTGTCTCACTATTTGGTGAAGACTACCTCAACTGTTTAAAAGAAGAATTAAAATCAACAAGAAATCCATGTGAGATTAAATTCACACAACTATCAAAGCGCTCAACTTTATATGGCGCAATCACAGTATCTGTGGATAGTTCAATTAACCATAGTGAAAGAATCTTATTATAAATGACAAAAGGAAAGGTGATTAAAAATGGCTAGTTTATCATTACAAAATGTCACAAAAGTTTATAAAGGAAATGTGACCGCAGTCAAAGATTTTACAATGGATATTAAAGATGGTGAATTCATTGTTTTCGTCGGACCATCAGGATGTGGTAAATCTACTACCTTGCGTATGATTGCAGGATTAGAAGAAATTACTAGTGGAGATTTATATATTGATGGGGAATATATGAATGACGTTGAACCGAAAGATCGTAATTTAGCGATGGTTTTTCAAAACTATGCTTTGTATCCTTATCTAACTGTTTATGAAAACATAGCGTTTGGATTGCGCTTACGTCATACACCAAAAGAAGAAATTGACAAAAAAGTTCATGAAGTAAGTAAAACATTAGGCATTGAAAATCTCTTACAACGTAAACCAAAAGCTTTATCAGGTGGACAAAGACAACGTGTTGCTGTTGGTAGAGCAATTGTTAGAGATGCAAAAGTTTATTTATTTGATGAACCATTAAGTAACCTTGACGCTAAGTTAAGAGCGGCAATGCGTGTCGAGATTATTCGTTTACATAAGACTTTAAATACAACATTTATTTATGTTACTCATGATCAAGTTGAAGCTATGACTATGGGAACAAGAATTGTTGTTATGAAAGATGGTATAGTGCAACAAATAGATACACCAACAAATCTCTATGATCACCCAAGCAACAAATTTGTTGCTGGATTTATTGGCACTCCACAAATGAATTTCTTTAATGTTCATGCAATAAGAAAAACAAAGCATACTTATGCTACACCATTAGGAACAAATAAAGAATTAAGACTTACTTTAGATTTTAAAGATGAATTTGCGGACCGCGAGTTTGATGCAATTCTTGGAATTCGTAGTGAAGACATCTATGAATCTGATGATGCTGATGCCTTAGAAGCAACAGTAAAAGTTGTGGAAACTTTAGGAAGCGAATGTTTAGTTTATCTAACATTTGATAATAAAGATAACAAATTAGTAATGGATGGAGACAACGAATTTGTCATGAAAGTTCAAAATAGAGTCGAATATGGTTTAGATCAAAGAATCAAAATTAAATTCAAGACTGATCGTGTCCATATGTTTGATAAAACAACTGAAGAAAGCATTTTAAAATAGGGAGGAATTAAAAATGCAAAAGAAATCGATTTTATTAGTTTTGTCGATGATGATGGGAACTTTGGTAGGATGTAACAATAACACATCTACACCAAGTCAAGGTTCTAGTGTTGGGTCAAGTACAACACCAACATCTGTGTCAACGCCTGATACACCGAACACAAGTGTTAACAAGGTTATCACAGGTATTGAAGTTGAAGATTATCCTGTGACAAGTTATGAAGTAGGAGATACCTTTAACCTCAATAATGCAACAATCCGTGTTTCTTATGAAGGCGGACAAAGTGAAGTCATACAAATGACAATGGAAATGTTAACAGGTGTTGATTTAACAACAAGTGGTACAAAAACTGCGCATGTTAATTACAATGGATTCCAAACAACATTCCAATATATTGTAAAAAACAAACAAGGTCCAAAAGTCGATGCCCAAATTAAGATTATGGTAAATGGTTCAGAATTTTCAGAAGATATGAACGGAACAACATTTGATGTTACTAATTTACCAACATTTAGTTTTTCCGTTAGTGAAGGTGCGACCGCAGATTTTTACTTTTCAAAAGATTTAGGTAATGATACTTATGAAAATTTAGGACATACAATGCCAACGACAACAGGAACTTATAGTTACATTGTTAATGTCTTAGAAAATGACAGTTACAACGCTTCTTCAATGTTCCGTTGGTTTAAAATTGTTGACGCAACTTCTAAAGTGACACCAACAGTTACTATTAAAGTAAATGGTGAAGCCAAAGATCCTAGAACAGGAACATCAGTACCATTTAAAACAAATAATCTCCCAGTATTTACTTACGAAGTGAGTGAAGAAGGTGCAAATGTTGATGTATTTTATGTTGACACAACTGATGAATCTAGATTAGATGGTGCACCAACTACACCAGGAAGTTATGCAATTCACGTTAACGTCATTGAAGATGATAACTTCAATGGAGTGGAAAACTGGTTCTGGTATAACTTAGAATCCGCAGATAAAATCACTCCGACAATTACAATGATTGTTAATGGAGAAAGAAGAGAAGCTAATACTGGAGAAACTAAACCTTATACCACAGTTCCAACATTTGATTATGAAATAAGTGATGGTGCAACCGCAACAACATATTTCGTTAATAACAAAACAGAACAAGTTATTGATGGAATTCCAAGTGAACCAGGAGCTTATGCTTATCACGTTAAAGTCGAAGCAAGTGAGAGATTTAATGCTGTGGACAAATGGTTCTATTTCTATTTAGAAGCAGGAGATAAAATCACTCCAACAATTACTATTAAAGTAAATGGTGAAGCAAAAGAACCAAAAACAGGATTAGTCACACCATTTAAAACAAATAATTTACCTTCGTTTACTTATGATGTAAGTGATGGAGCAGTGGCAACAGCGTTCTTTGTTAATAACGAAACAGAAGAAAATATTGGTACGGCAATTCCTAGTGTGCCAGGCGTATATTCTTATCACGTTAAAGTAGAAGCAAACAGTCAATTTAACGAAGTCGAAAACTATTTCTGGTTTTATCTTGAAGATGATAACAATAAACAAGATGCAACAATAGTTATTAAGGCTAATGGCGTAGAATTCACTGCTGAAGAAAATGGCACAACATTCTATGTTGATGATTTACCTTCATTTACTTATGAAGTTCCTGCCGATGCTCAAGTAACTATCTTCTTTACAAAAGATAATGGAGCGGTAAATTTAGGCTCAGAAATGCCAACTACTCCAGGAACTTATGCTTATAACGTCAAAGTTAATGCTGATGATAAATATAACGAAACATCCGCATTCCGTTGGTTTAGAATTGCTGAAAGAGATAGTGGTAACGCATTAAAAAAAGCTTTCTAGCGGTATCGCGATCTTGGGGAAACGATGGAAATAATGGAGTAAGTGCCGACAATGTCACATTCAATAGTGATTTTGTAAAGATTAAGGTTGATGGGGAAAATCGTATTGGTGGAGCATTAGAATCAAAAGATTATTACGATCAAGGGAGTTTCGTATTTAAGGCTTCCACGAATGCGAGAAGTGGCGTTACTATGGCGTTTTGGACATTCTTATATGGCAATGGAGGAAACATAAATCATGAAATTGATATCGAATTATTCGGTAAAAACAATGTGATTTATTCTTCATACACATCAGAAAATGATGCCACACACGTTAATGGCAACGTCGATTATCAAATCTATGACAATGTTCAGCATGTATATCGTTTCGACTGGTACCGTGGTGAAAAGGTCGAATATTACATCGATGATGTATTACAAGCAGTCATTACCACAAATGTTCCAGACCATCCAATGAAAGTTTGGATTGGAGCATGGTGTCCATCTTGGGCAGGAGAAAAAACAAATAATTTTTCGGAAATGATTGTGTATTCGTTTGAATATAAGAGTTTTGATTAGATGAGAGGAGTTAAAAAAATGAAAAACAAAATTGAATTTGGCACTGGTGGTTTTAGAGGTGTTATAGGCGAAGATTTCAATAAAGAAAATATTGAATTAGTGGCGCAAGCAATCTCTGATATTATCAAAGAAGAAAAATCAAAAACACCAGTTGTCATTGGTTACGATTATCGTTTTTTATCGGATAAAGCGAGCGAATGGATGGCATCCGTTTTTGCTAAAAATGGAATAAAGGTTTTATTGTCTAGTGAGGCAACACCAACACCTGCAGTTATGTTTAAAACTAAACAAATGAACAATGATTTTGGAGTAATGATTACAGCATCACATAATCCTTATTACTTTAATGGTATTAAGGTATTCCAAAAGGAAGGTATGGATGCTGATGTAGCCTTAACTAGCCGCATAGAACAAGATATTCAAGAAGTTCGTAAAGTTAAAAATATGGACTTTGATGAAGCTATTAAAGAAAAAAAGATTGAACATATTTCTTTCTTGAAAGAGTATGTTTTATCAATTAAATCATTTATCTTACCAGAAGTTGATGGTAGTGAAGCTAGAATACTATTTGATAATCTTCATGGTGTAGGTATTAAATCATTATCAATCCTTGCTAAGGAATTACATTTAAAAAATTTTGAAGTTGTAGGAAAAAGACACGACGCCTTCTTTGGCTTTGCCTTACCAAATCCTACGAAAGCAAATATGGAAATTGACCGTAAATTCTTAGCAAAAAAGAAATATGATTGTATTTTTGGAATTGATTCAGATGGCGATAGATTAGGTATTCTTGATGAAGCGGGAAATTATGTCGATAGTAATGAGATTCTTTCCTGTTTATATTACTACCTTGTTAAATATCGTCATATGCAAGGCGACAGTGTGAAAAACTTAGCTACATCAAATTTACTTGATAAAGTAACAGAAAAATTAGGCTTCAAATGTCATGAAGTTGATGTTGGATTTAAAAATATCTCTTCAAAGATTAAAGAAGTTGATGCTTTATTAGGCGGAGAATCATCAGGTGGATTAACAATGCGCGGATATCTTTATGGTAAAGATTCCTCTTTCGCTTTTGCCTTATTTTTAGAGATGATTACAATGATGAAAAAACCAATCTCACAAATTGTTAAAGAAGTACGTGATTTTGCTAATTTCCATCATTATGTCATTGAAAGTTCAATTGCTTATAAAGATGATAAAAAAGTATTGAATGCTTTACATAATGAGGCTATTACTTTCGATGAACCAGTTCTAGAAAAGAAAGTCATAAATAGAAACATTAAATATATTTTCGCAAATGACTCTTGGGTTTTGTTACGTTGCTCAGGTACTGAACCAGTTTTAAGAATCTTTGTTGAAATGGAAAATAAAGAAAAAGCAGAAAGATATCTGCAAATATTAAATGAATATGTCAAAAAAATTGACAATTAGTGGGTGAAAATATGAATAAGTATTTAGAGATTAGCAAGGAAGTTAAGCATCTCTTTAAAGAAATTAATGCAAGAAAACAAGAAAATTACATTATTGA
>ERZ779865.2235-NODE-2235-length-12523-cov-3.693616_pt1 | contig 12523 bp, 12 predicted proteins | sample MGYA00433088_ERZ779865 | MGnify/ENA primary metagenome ERZ779865 (study PRJEB29588, sample SAMEA2151703) | human gut metagenome | biome: human gut; feature: human-associated habitat; material: faeces | place: Denmark | collected 2008/2010 ... | reverse complement strand
CTATCTATATTTATTATGCTACTCTTCCTTACAAAGTGCAGTTTACCACATTTTTCCTAACCATATAAACCTTATATTTTACTTTTTTTCCTGTTGCTTTTTCAAATCCTTTTACCATATCTAATACACTTACTCCGTGTCCTGTTCCTAAATTATAAATGTATAATCCTTCTTGTTCTTTTTCTAGTTTTTCTAATGCTTTTATATGACCTTTTGCTAAGTCTACAACATGAATGTAATCTCTTACACCTGTTCCATCTGGTGTATTGTAATCATTTCCAAATACTGATAATTCTTTTAATGTTCCTGCTGCAACTCTTGCTACATATGGCATTAAGTTGTTTGGTATTCCTTTTGGTTCTTCTCCTATTAGTCCACTCTCGTGAGCTCCTACTGGGTTGAAGTATCTTAATATGCATATGTCCCATGTGTTATCTGATTTATAGATATCTTTTAATATTTGTTCAATAAATAATTTTGTTGTTCCATATGGATTTGTTGTTCCTCCTGTTGGAAAATCCTCTGTTATTGGTACTGTTGCTGGATCTCCATATACTGTTGCTGATGAGCTAAATATAAATTTTTTGCATCCGTATTTTCTCATTGTATCTAATAATACTAATGCTCCTGATATATTGTTTTCATAATATTCTATTGGTTTTTGTACTGATTCTCCAACTGCTTTATAACCTGCAAAGTTCATTACTGCTTCTATGTTATTTTCCTCAAATACTTTTTCTAATTTTTCTCTGTCTAAATAATCCATTTCATAGAATTTAAAATCTTTTCCTGTTATTTTTTTTATTGCTTCTAATGCTTTTGGCCTACTGTTTGAAAAGTTGTCTATTATGACTATTTCTTTTCCTTTATTTAATAATTCTACAGCAGTATGACTTCCTATAAATCCTGCTCCTCCTGGTAATAATATTGCCATTTTTTACCTCCTTGAATTTTTTTCTAATTTTAACGTATGCATCTTTATTATATTTGGCAAAATAGGTTTTAATGGTTGGCCCCTGCATGCCGATAGGGCTTTTGGCACTGGAAATATGCGGCAACATTTCGGGATAATACGTTTCTGCAAATTTAACCCACGCCGGGCAGCAGCTGGTAAACTGCGGCAGCGGCTTATTACCTTCTGTAATGCGCTGTAAAAGCTCGCTTGCTTCTTCCACAATCGTCATATCGGCGGCAAAGTTGGTATCAAGCACATAATCTGCGCCAAGCCTGCGCAAAAGCGCAACCATTTTGCCTTCAACAAAGCTGCCGTCGGGCATGCCGAATTCTTCGCCCAAAGCAATACGCACGGAAGGCGAAGTGCTGAAAATAACAATTTTATCCTCATCACGGATTTCCGCCATTACCTGATATGCTTCTATTTTTTCGGTAATGCTGTCTGCCGGGCAAACATTGGCGCACTGCCCGCAGTTAATGCAGATAGGCTTATCACCCGTTGCCTTAAGGTCATAAGTTCCGCATACGCCGATATAATCGGTGCAGACGGTTTTGCAGTTTCCGCATTTAATGCACTTAAACTCCAGACGCTGGATGGAAGGATTATCCGGCTCGATGGCAACGCGGATATCCGTAAATTGGTGTTTGCTCATAGCTGCCTCCTTTTGAATCTTCTTTAAAATAACTGCTGGTTTAATTATACCTTACAGTCAAAGAAAACACAACAGAGTGCTAAAAGAAAACAATTATTTTTTGAAGTAATATTTGTAAGCGGCAAAAATAAGTATTGCCACCGTTACCAGCACGGCAAGGCGTTCGCTGTGCTGCTGAAAATTAACAATATCGTGCCCGATAACAACCTCCAGCGCCGTTGAAGGAAACTTGCCTATAAGGTTGGCAATAATGTAATCACGCGTGGAAATTTTGCTTACCGCGCCAATCGCCGTTAAAATTCCGGACGGAAAATATGGCAGCATTCTTGCCGCCGCCATCCATTGCAGCCCTTTGCGCCCGCTCAAATCGTCAATTTTCATCAGCATCGGGCTTTTGGCAATCATCTTCTCTGCTGCACTGCGGAACAGATAACGCATCAGCCAGAAGCTGATAACAACGCCGGTTGTTTCTGCCAGCCACGAAATTAAAATGCCCAGCGGCAAACCGAAAATAAGCCCGTTGGCGGTAGAAATAAAGATGGACGGGAAAATGCTGCCCGCATTGATTAATACATCAAGCAGGAAGCTGATAAGCATTGCCCACACCCCAAAAGAGCGGAAATACGCTGCCAGCGCTTCCACATCGCCGCTGACGGCCAGGGCAAACATTTTTTTTACTTCTTCATCAACACCGAAAATGTCCTTTTTCATACTACTGTTGAACTTGCTTATGAAATATTTCATCAAAAGCTCGATATCGCAGCGTCGCTCCTGCAGCGTCGGCATATCCACCCGAACAACACTTAGTCGATAGAGCAAGTCCTCGAGCAGCTTTCCTTTACGAACGCATTCCTGCGGGTCTTCATTCATTGCTGCAACGATTTTAACATCGACTTCGAGTGGCTTATAGCTGCCCAGACGGCAGACACGCTTTTCCTCAATTGCACGCAGCAGCTTTGGCTGAACGCTAATATCCATAGAATTGATCTCATCAAGAAATAACGTTCCCCCATTTGCAATCTCGAAGAGTCCCGGCTTGTTTTCGGCTCCAGTGTAGCTTCCCTTGGTTGTACCGAAGAGGATGCTCTCCAGCAGCGTCGCAGGTATTGCGGCACAATTTTGAGATACAAATGCCTTGTCCGCCCGGTTGCTTGAGGTGTGAATAGACTGAGCGATCAACTCCTTTCCTGTACCAGACCGTCCGGTGATCAGCACTGTCGAATCTGTTTTTGAGATCAATGGGATTTTTCGTTTAATCGCCTCAATATCTTCTGAGCAGGTTATAATATCATCAACGCAGTAAAAAGGCCCCTTTCTCGTGTGAGCAGAGTGAAGATTGATGCTTTGCTTTTCGTAGAAACGACTCGCGTATCTTGATACATCAATTGCCCCTATGATCTCGCCTGTACCTCCTGCGCGAATCGGCATAGTTGTATTAACGGATTGAAATACCTCCTCACGGCAGGTAATCAAGGTCTGGTATTCGTTGTAAATCGGCTCGCCGCTACGCAACACCCGCATAATCGTACTTGTTTCCTCGGTCAGCCCCGGATAAATATCAAGAACATGCTTGCCGACTAAGTCTTCCTGCTTAGCGCCGCTGATATCAGGACGGTATGTCATAAAAAACTCGATATAGCCTTTGTTGTCTGTAACAATTAGGCCATCATAATAATTATCAAGTTTAAATAATTGTTCAATGTAGTTTGATAACATAACAGGACCCCCCTCGCACAACATTTCTTCTGCCGTTTTCTATATATGGCATTAACCTCTATGGGCTTCTCTGTGTCCGCCTTAACTATTTCGCTGAGAAGGTTACAGATTGTTGCTGCAATACGCATGCAATACAGATGTTAATTACCCGGTGTATAAGCGGAATTATCTTGATAAAAAACTCATTTCAGCAGTATGCTTCCTGCAAAGCTTCATCGGCAAGGAGGCATATGCCCATTGTTGCCTCAACGTTTTTTTCGCTGAGAAGAAGGCGGGATATCCAGCGCCATGCGGTATTTTGCAACAGCACGTCGACTGACCTCAATGCCGAGCGCTGATAGCGCTATACGCACTGACTCATCCGAAAGTGGTGCTTCTGGATTCTCTGTCTTAATCAGATCTTGGATGCGTTGCCTGACGGCCTGGGAAGAAACGGAAGCATCCGAGCGAATAGCAGTCGTGAAGAAGCTGCGAAGAGGGACAATTCTGCCCCGATACTGAATATATTTATTCTGTATTGCACGGCTTACCGTAGATGTGCTCATGTCCATTTTTTCCGCCATCTGCTGCATAGTGATCGGCGTAAGAGTTCCACCTGAGCAAAAGAAGTCATGCTGCTCCGTAGCAATCAGCGTAAGCAACCGTAAGATCGTATTGCACCGCATATGAACCCCCTTGATGATGGCGTTTGCCTCTGTAAGTTTTTCACGCACATATTGTTGCACGTTGGGGTCATCGGAAGTAGCAAGCAGCGCAGAGTATTCGGTGTTGACCGAAAGGCGGGGCAAAACGCGCCTGTTCAGCTCAATTGTCACCCTGCTCTGTTCCACAGAAAATGCCGCATCGGGTACGATGTATGCTATCGGCTCGCTACTGGCAAAGCTACGTGATGGAATCGGTTCAAGCGCAAGAATCTTAGCGCCCGCCTGCTTTATCTCGCTTACGCCGGCACCCAACATTGCTGCAAGCCCCTTATAATCTCGTCTGCCTAACTGCTCTAGACCATTGCGAGCGATGCCTATTGTCAGGGGGTCTAATGAGCGGCTCTGCACCAGCTGCAGAATCAGACACTCAGAGAGGCTGCGTGCGCCGACGCCCGGCGGATCGAGCATTTGTATGGCATATAGTGCCTGCTCAAGGGAGAAAAACGGAATGCCAAATTCCTTCGATAATTCTTCAAGCGGACAATCAAGATAGCCGCGCCCGTCGAGGCAGTCAATGAGAAAACGGCACAGCTGCAGCATCCCATCATCTACGAGGCGCATTTGCCCAATCTGTTCGTTGAGGTAATCTCGGAAAGTCAGTTCCCGTGTCAGCACGGCAGAAATATCCAGTGCATTCCCAGAACCTCTCGGCATATCACGCCATGTTTCCTCACTACGCAGCTCAATCTGCTCGTATTCAGATCGCATATCTTCGTTTGGCAGCTCTGTTTCATAGTAGGTCGGCATACACACATCCAACAATGGATTAGAAAGCGCCACATCCTGCACATACTCACATAGCTCCGGTGCAGAAAGCTGGAGGCAGTCCAACGACTGGCGCATCGTCTGCGTCAGCGCAAGCTTCTGCGATAAAACATACGACTGTTTCAGCTCCACTATTATCCCCGCTCTCCATCGTGATGTCACATAGAGTATAGCATTTTTTCACCCGCTTAACAAGTGACAATTCACAGTCTGCATTGCACTATCTGTCAGAAATAACATATTGCGCTATCTTGTGAAGAATGCGGCAAAGGTGGATGAATGTCAACTCAAAGGGTGTGTTTCCATGTGCACAGGTAGCGGCGCAAGTCATGGTAAAGCAAGCCAACTGCGTAATTGTCAGTATGGCCTCGGAAAGCGGCCTGGAAGGTAGTGAAGGGCAAAGCGTCTATGCCGCCAGCAAGAACGCGGTCAATTCCCTGAACCGCTTGTGGGCAAAAGAGTTGGGCAAGAAAAAGGGGTGTGTAGTCGGTGCGGTGCCGGCATTCTGGAGGCAACAGGGCTACGTGCACTCAGCTACGAAACGGTGCTTACCTCCGCTCATGGGATCAGCATTGATGAACTGCGGGTAGGCTACGCCAAAACTTCGAATACACCGATGGGACGCAGCAGAAAACTGTCGGAGGCAGCAAATACCGCCGCGCTTCTACTTAGCAGCAGAGTCTCCTACACCCGCGGAGTGACGATCAATGTCGCTATCGGAAAGGGCGAGAGGAAAAGATGGTTGTTGAATATTTCTTTGCGCGTTGAAGTGCCATAAAGACCTTTGGGGTGGGGAAGAAGGGTCATAAGCACAACAATATATATGGAGTAGTACCCTGTAAGTGCAGTCGCAAAATCCCCAAAAATCTGTTAAACTGAAAGAACAGAGATGGAGGGAATCGCAATGAAGCATTACAGCAAAGAATTCAAGGAAGAAGCGCTGAAGCTGTCAGACGAGATCGGCGTGAAGAAGGCTGCACAGCAGCTCGGTGTTGCGTACTACACGCTGGCGGATTGGCGCAGCATACGCCGAAATACACCGCCCGCGAAGACACCGAGCGCAGAGGAGCAGACGATCCGCATCCGCGAACTTGAACGGGAGAATGCCGAGCTTCGCACCGCGAACGACATTCTCAAGGATGCACTCGGTTTTTTCGCAAAAGACCGCAAGAAGTAAAAGCGTGTGAACGACACTTGTTCGTAGTCGAACGCAAGGGCGTCTACACGGCAAAGGAGATGTGCCGTGTTCTGCACCTGAGCGAGTCCGGTTATTACCGGTGGCTTCGAAACAGGGGCAGGCACAGCAGCCGTCAGCTTCTTGCGGAAAAGGTCAAAAAGATCCTCGAAGAGCATCCGGATAACCGCAATTACGGCGTGAATCGCGTCTGCCTCGCGCTTGAGCAGGACGGCGTCGACGTCAGCCGGAGAACGGTGTATCGCGTGATGAAAGAGAATGGCTGGCTCCATAAAAGACGCATTCCGCATGAAATCACGAAAGCCACGACAGAAGCGCAGGAGCAGGAAAACATTCTGAAACGGGACTTCAGTGCCCAGCGCCCTTCGGAGAAGTTTCTCACAGATATTACCGAGGTACAGTGTGCGGACGGCAAGCTGTATGTGTCTCCGGTCATGGACTGCTTCAGCGGCGAGATCGTCGCGCTCGAGATGCGGGACAATATGAAGAAGGAGCTGTGCATTGATACGGTACGGCAGTTGGAGCGGCTCTATCCGAGTCTGAGCGGAGCGGTGTTCCACTCGGATCGCGGCAGTCAATACACCAGCTTAGCCTTTCGTTCCGAGCTGTCTCGCTGCGGCATGATACAAAGCCTCAGCGGCACCGGACATTGCTTCGACAACGCACGGATGGAAAGTTTTTTCGCCACGCTCAAAAAAGAGAAGATCTACCAGATCGCGGCATACAAGCTACCGAGAGAACAGGTCAAAACGATCATTTTCCGCTATGTTTTTATCTACTACAACCGCGTTAGGATCTATACGCGCAACCCGCTGGGACTGCCGCCTGTGAAGTACCGGGAGTGGGCGCAGGCGCAAACGGCAGCCTGATTCGATGCCGCCGCAGTTTTCCTGCGTTCCGCTACGCTCCACTTCGGAAAACTGCGCTGTATTACCATGCTTTTCAGATTTTGGGTGTTTCCCGACTGCACATTTCTTGACATTTCCAACCTGCTGATTTATCCCTCAAAGGAAATACAATTATTTGGCAAAAATTTTTTGCTGCAGCGTGCCGGACTGGGTGTCAGCGGTGCTGCAGCGGCAACTTCAATGTCTATAGCGTTCTCCGGTATAGGCCTTCTTCTGATTCTTTTCTTACGGCAAACACCTTATCAGATCAGCCTAAAGGAAGACTTTTCTCCGGACAGTTTTATTATTCGGCGGGCAATTCGCCTGGCTGTACCGACTGCAATGGAGCGCATGACAATATCGTTTGGCCAAATTGCAGCGACCTCGATAATTACCGGACTCGGAACAATGGCACTGTCGGCAAATCTTTTAGCGGATACGGGGGAAAAGATTTGTTATCTGCCAGTCTATGGCTTTGCAACGGCAGGAACAACGCTGGTGGCACAGTCGCTGGGCGCGGAGGAAAAAGACCTTGCCCTGCACTACGGACGTTGGTGTAATCGTTTAGGTATTATCGTGATGCTCGTCACCAGTACAGCAATGTTTTTGTTTGCAGTGCCGATTATTGATCTTTTTACAGATGACACAGAAACAATTCTGCTAGCGGCGCAGATGTTGCGCATTGAGGCATTTGCAGAGCCACTGCTGGCGATTGGCGTTGTTCTTGGTGGAGTGCTGCGCGGAGCTGGTGACACCCGCTGGCCATTTGTCATTTCTCTGCTTGGCATGTGGGTGGTTCGCTTGCCGCTGGCATACACTCTAATTCATTTATTTGACTGGGGACTTGCTGCTGTCTGGGGGGCTGCGATTGCGGATTGGGCTGTGCGCGCCGCCATATCCTGCCACCGCTTTTATCATAAGAAGTGGATGACGCAGAAAGTATAAAAACTGAAGCCGGATGAAGCCAGGCACTTTATTGATAACTCATTCCGAGATGGTACACTGAAGACGACGGGAACGAATTTTGACAGGATCATGCCGCCGGTTTCCCGCTTTGGCGGCGGTGACCGGGCAAAGAAGAAAGAAAACATTATAAATCGCTTATCGCGATTTTTCGAAAAGTATTTTGGCGCAGCATAGGCAAAAGTAGGTGAATTCTATGCGTTGTCCGACCTGTGGCGAGACTGTTATGATACACGGCGGTTACTGGGAGTGCGGTTGGTGCGGTGACTGCGGGACTCTACGGAGATGCCAACAGCCGATACCGGAGAAAATTGAGGAAGAGCTTCCCGAACTGACGCCGGAGAGCCTTGCGACGACAGCTGATCCTGATACGGCATTGCTGCTGCGAAAATTTTCCGAGTACCTTAGTGCGTGGGACATGGATGAGCTTTCAGCTATGGGTGCATCGGAGATCTTTGAGCGAGCCTACGACGAGAAGCAAGAGACGGGCATCGCTATGTGGGGGACACTGCTGCGCACGGCAGGGAGTAGATTAAAATCTCCGCGGGAGGCAGAATGGCTGCTGCACACCTGCTGCCCCTACGGTGAGGATGATTTTTGTGAAACTCTTTTAGACGAGCTGGCAAGGAATGAAAAACTGGTTTGCTGCATTTTTCAAAGCGCCTATGTCGGTGCGGAGCAATATCACTTGATAGATGCCGCGGCGGAGTCGGGAAGACCGGAACTCATGGCGCGATTTATGGCGGCGTTGGGAGGAAACCACTTTCCGAGAAAAAAGTGGGAAGTCCCTTATCAAGAGTTTGAGGAACTGTGTGTAGCGCGCAGCCGAGAGACAGTATCGGAACAGGAGAACACGGAGAAGATTTCCGATGCTGAGAAAGCGGACATGCCGCAAGCTGTCTCGGCGGAGCGGAAAAAGCTCAGCGGCGGAGTGATCATTGCTTTTGCTGTGCTTGTGATGCTTTGCGTCGGGATATTTGCCAGCCTCCGTTGGAACACCACCGTTCAAAGTCATGACAATCCGGCGCCGCCAACGACGAACAGCACGGATTTGAAAACCCAAAATAGCAGAGTTAATAAGGAAAAAGTAGACGCGCAACAAACGGAAAAAGAACGGTATTCTGGTAAACTGCCTGTTGAGGGAATGCCGGTGCGCTGCCTAAAATACACTACACTGGGTGTTCCGGACAAGAGGCTTGACTGTAAGAACTTTGACAAGCTGGAGCTGGGGCAAAAATACTTTAATGTCTACTGGTACGATGAAAACGGCGAGATTATCGCCGCCGGTATGTGTGCTCAGTGGAAAAACGACAGCGAATTTATGCTGAAGTCCTTCTCACAGTATAACCCCGGACAGAAAGGTGAGACACAGACTACCGATTCAGGAAATTCTTCCGATACCGGTCCCGGCAGTGGTTCCAGTCTGCGGGAAGACTACGATGATCCTGAAGATCTATATGAAGACGGGGATTATGAAGACCTCGACGAGGCCTGGGACGAATGGGAGGAAGGGTGGTAAACACCCTTCCTCCGGCGTATTATTACTTTATTTGTTTATGATATCGCGTAATATGACTTCCTCCGCCGCGCTGCGGATGTTGTTCATCGCACCGACCCAAGTTATTTGATCCTCGGCTTTTAGCTGCTCTGTGATGCCTTGCGCCTGTGCCATCTGCTCGATCAAGAGACGCAGTATCTCGTTTGCCTCACGATCGATCTCGTTGAGATGATGTGTCAGTTGACCGGAGGTTTTCAAATTGATATAGGTCACTCGGCGATGCGCCTTTAGATACTTTAGCCGCATACGGCCAAAGTGTTCGTAAGTCGGTTCTTCCCAGGATACTACCAGATTGGGCAGGCAGTACTCTCCATACTTACTGTATGTAATTTCCATTATGTAATCGTCCTTTCGTGAGCCTGAATTTGACCCTTATTTTGACCCTTTAGCGGGTCATCTTCTATAAAACAATCGGACTGACTGGTACAGATTGTTTTACGTTCCAGACGGTTTAACACGTAATTGTACGAGAAAAGTTGCTAAAAATACTTGTGCTGATATTCAAGTCCCGCCTCGCGCACCAAAGTGTTGAAACTCAAGGGGTTTTCCCTTGAGTTTTTTCTTTTACATTAGATTCCTTGGGGTGGTAGAGAACTGGATTTTTTAGAGATCAGAAAGCAGTGTTATTTTTTGCACTTTACGAACAGCCTTCCTAACAAAAATTTCCCTCTTGTTTCGCTTACGCCAGAATACAGGTGTGTTTCAAAAAATCTTTTCAAATGTGAAACATTTCCGCAGCCTGAATGATATAGTAAGTGAAAGGCCTTTCAAGGAGAATCCTATGTTGACAGAAGAACAGTTTTCGTATCTTGCAAAAAAGTATATGGACATGGTGTTCCGTCTGGCGCTCCACTACACCAAAAGCCGCTCGGAATCGGACGACATCACGCAGGAGGTGCTGCTCAAGCTCTACCGCACGGACAAACCGTTTGAGAGCGAGGACCACGTTAGGTACTGGCTCATCCGCGTTACGGTCAACGAGTGCAAGCGGGCGTTCCTCTCTCCGTGGAAGCGGACGGAGCCGATCGAGGACTATGCCGAACAGCTTGCGTTCAAAACGCCGGAGCACAGCGAGCTTTTTCATGCCGTGATGGCGCTGCCGCAGAAATACCGTGTGCCGCTCTTCCTGCATTATTACGAGGGGTACTCCTGCGAGGAGATCTCCCAATTCCTTGGCATTCCCAACGCGACCGTCCGCACCCGATTGCGGCGCGGGCGGGAACAGCTCAAAACCGATCTTCAGGAGGCGAACAACGATGTTTGACGAAAACCTATATCAGGAGACGATCTCCGCGCTTCACGCCTCCGAAGACACACTTTCGGAGGTAATGAACATGACGCACAAGACAAAAAGAAGAGGCCGCCTGCGCACGACGGCGGTGCTTGCGGCGGTCATCGCGATCCTGTGCTGCATGGCGGCAGCTGCAGCGGCGCTTGGACTGGATCAGCGGTTGGCGGAGTACTTTGGAGCAACGGCGGAGCAGGAAGAGCTGCTCTCGACTGCGGCGGTCCCGATGAACATTGTGAAGCGGGACAGCGGCGCGGTGCTGCGCATCGAGCAGGTCATCGCCGACCGCTATTGTGCGGCGGTCCTCATCGACTTTACCGCGCCGGAGGGGACAGTTCTGGATCAGGACTACTACGCATTCGATCGGAGCGTGTCCGCAACGTCCAGGGACGGAGTGAAAATGCAGACCTACGGCATTGGCTGGGAGGTATTGCCAAGAAAAACGGAAAATGAGACGGGCCGCCATGCCGCGATCCTGATGACGATCCATTCTCTGGACGGAGAATTCAACTTTCTCGGCGCGAAGGTGAAGTTGACGCTCGATGGCCTGTATCGGGATAACTGTTTGGAAGAACTTGTCGTTCCCGGGCGCTGGAGCTGCACATTCACTCTGCCGGAGACTGATCCGGGACGCCTGTGCACGGTGAATGAGCCGATCGAGATCGAGGGAAAGAACGCTGTTCTGACGACGCTCTATGTCTCGCCGCTCTCGCTGACCTGCGAGATCAAGCAGGGAACGGATGATCTGAAAGAAACGGTTGAGCCCATCTACAGCGACGACGGGAAGGAGAGCATCGCTCCCGAGGTGACGCTGCAAAACGGCGAAACGGTCGGCGCGGCGGACTGGTTGTTCCTTATAACGAATTATGCCGATAAGCGCGGGCGCTACTGCTTCCGGATGGACGAAATCCTTGATCCGGAAACGGTGAGCAGCGTTGCCGTCTTCGGAGAGACGTTCTCCATCGAATGACGGGACGATAAAGCATATTTATGTAAAAAGGAGCCTCTGCATCAAAGCAGAGGCCCCTTTTTCCTGTTTTCACCGCAGCGCGTCCTTCATTTCTTTTACATACGCACCGATGTGCTCGGGCGCGTCCTTGCCGTACTGGGCAAGGAGCTTGACGATGGCGGAGCCGACGATCGCGCCGTCGGAGAGGTCGGCCATTTTCTTCGCCTGCTCGGGCGTGGAGATGCCAAAGCCGATGGCGCAGGGAATATCTGTGTTTTCCCGCACGAGGGAGACGATGGAGGCGAGGTCGGTCTTGATCTCGCTGCGCTCGCCCGTGACACCGAGCGACGAGACGATATAGAGAAATCCCTCGGCCTCGCGCGCGATCATCGCAATGCGGTTCTCCGACGTCGGCGCGATGAGGGAGATAAAGTCGACGCCGTACTTGCGGCACGCGGGGAGAAATTCTTCCTTTTCCTCATACGGCACGTCCGGCAGGATGAGCCCGTCGATGCCAACATCGCGGCAGTTGGACAAAAAGCGCTCTGTGCCGTAGGAAAAGACGACATTCGCATACGTCATAAAGACCATGGGGATCGTCACGCCGCGCCGCAGCTCGCGCACGAGATCGAAAATCTTGTCGGTCGTTACGCCGCTTTGCAGAGCGCGCAGGTTTGCCGCCTGAATCACGGGCCCCTCCGCCGTGGGGTCAGAGAAGGGGATGCCGAGCTCGATGAGGTCAGCGCCGTTTTGCGCGGCGGCGCGGACGGCAGCCGCGGTCGTTTCAAGATCGGGGTCGCCGCAGGTCAGAAAGGCGATGAACGCCTTGCCGTGGTCAAATGCTCTTGCAAGATCACTCATGAAGATCCTCCCCTCTGTAGCGGGCGATGG
>ERZ779865.2233-NODE-2233-length-12531-cov-6.269798_pt1 | contig 12531 bp, 7 predicted proteins | sample MGYA00433088_ERZ779865 | MGnify/ENA primary metagenome ERZ779865 (study PRJEB29588, sample SAMEA2151703) | human gut metagenome | biome: human gut; feature: human-associated habitat; material: faeces | place: Denmark | collected 2008/2010 ... | reverse complement strand
ATGGTCCCGCCGCTGTTTTTTGGTCAGCCGGCTGTTTGGGCGATGTCGGCCGGATTCATGCTCAGCATGACGTCGTCGCTGCCGTCTACGGTTTTGGAATACAGGACGCCGTTCTGAATGTCCTTCAGAATGCTCTCATACAGGGCGATGGTCTCGTCGATCTTCTGCTGCGTCCAGGTATAGTCGCCGCTGGTCTGGCCGAGCAGACTCTGCAGCTCCACCTTTTCGTTGTCCAGCCACGCCTTATACTCGTCATAGGTCCACCAGACGACGTCGGGCGTGGGGAAGCGGGCCTCAAATTCCGCGTCCGTCAGCGGCTCGAAGGTCTTTCCTCCGTCGAAGCTGTAATAGGTCCTGCCGTCGGCAGGGTCGACGTAGGACATGAGCGTGCTTTCCTCATGGGTCGTGTCGCTCGCTGCGTTCATGCGCTGGTCCGCCAGCTCCCGGAACTGCTCCTTCGTCAGCACGTCCACGCCGGAGGCGGAGGTCAGGCCGCGCGGCTGATTCATCATGTTGTCCGCATCGACAATCGCCATGTTCGGCAGCAGCTCGTAATCGGCCAGCGGGTATTTCGTGCCCGTGCGGTCGTCGGTGATGACGGCGAACGGCGTCACCTCCGAGCCCGTGCCGGAAGAGGTCGGGATCGCGACGAAATACGCCTTTTCGCCCATCTTCGGGAAGGTGTAGACGCGCTTGCGGATATCCATGAAGCGCATCGCCATATCCAGGAAATCCACTTCCGGATGCTCGTACATCACCCACATGATCTTGCCCGCGTCCATCGCGGAGCCGCCGCCCAGCGCGATGATGCAGTCCGGCTCAAACAGGCGCATCGCCTGCGCGCCCTTGAGCGCGGAGGAGAGGTTCGGGTCCGGCGCGACGTCGTAGAAGCAGGTGTGCTGAATTCCGAGCTGATCGAGCTTTTCCTCGATCGGGGCGACGTAGCCGTTCTTGTAAAGGAACGTATCGGTGACGATGAAGCATTTCTTCTTGCCCATCACCGTGCCCAGCTCGTCGAGCGCCACCGGCATGCAGCCCTTCTTGAAATACACCTTCTGCGGCGCGCGGAACCAGAGCATGTTCTCTCTCCTCTCGGCAACGGTCTTGACATTGAGCAGGTGCTTCACGCCGACGTTTTCGGAGACGGAGTTGCCGCCCCACGAGCCACAGCCCAGCGTCAGCGACGGACGCAGCATGAAGTTGTACAGGTCGCCGATGCCGCCCTGAGAGGAAGGCGTGTTGACGAGGATACGGCAGGTCTTCATGCGCGCGGCGAAGCGGTCAATCAAATCCTTGCGGGTGACGGCGTTCAGGTAGATAGAAGAGGTGTGGCCGTAGCCGCCGTCAGCAATCAGGTGCTCCGCCTTGTCGAACGCATCGTCGATGTCCTTGGCGCGGTACATCGCCAGCACGGGAGAGAGCTTCTCATGCGCGAACTCTTCGGAAATATCCACGGATTCGACTTCACCAATCAGCACCTTGGCGGTTTCCGGCACGTCCACGCCTGCGAGCTTGGCGATGGTGTGCGCCTTCTGACCGACAATCTTGGCATTCAGCGCGCCGTTGATGATGATGGTCTTGCGCACCTTGTCCAGCTCTTCGCCTTCGAGGAAGTACGCGCCGCGCTTGGCGAACTCCGCCTTCACCGCGTCGTAGATGCTGTCCAGTACGATGGTGGACTGTTCGGACGCGCAGATCATGCCGTTGTCGAACGTCTTGGAGTGCAGGATGGAGTTGACGGCCACCTTCACATCAGCGGATTCGTCGATAATCGCGGGCGTGTTGCCAGCGCCGACGCCCAGGGCAGGCTTGCCGGAGGAATACGCCGCCTTGACCATGCCGGGGCCGCCGGTGGCAAGGATGATGTCAGCTTCCTTCATCGCCATGTTGGTCAGCTCCAGCGAGGGAACATCGACCCACGAGATAATGTCTTCGGGCGCGCCGGCAGCCACAGCGGCTTCCAGCACAACCTTCGCGGCGGCGATGGTGGACTTCTTCGCGCGCGGATGGGGAGAGATGATGATGCCGTTGCGGGTCTTGAGGCAAATCAGCGTCTTGAAAATGGCGGTAGACGTGGGGTTGGTGGTCGGGATGACCGCCGCGACAACGCCGATAGGTTCTGCAACCTTCATCATGCCGAATGCTTCGTCGCGCTCCAGCACGCCGACGGTCTGCGTGTCCTTGTAGGCGTTGTAGATGTATTCAGCGGCGTAGTGGTTCTTGATGACCTTATCTTCCACCAAGCCCATGCCGGTTTCTTCCACCGCCATCTTCGCCAGCGGGATGCGCATGTTGTTCGCGGCGAGGGCAGCTGCCTTGAAAATCTTGTCCACCTGCTCCTGCGTGTAGGTCGCATAGACCTTCTGTGCCGCGCGGACGCGGGCGAGGGCCGCCTCGAAGCTCTCCACGTTATCGACGATCGGATACTCTTTCGCCATGGTGATCTCTCCTTATGCTTCATCCGTCCTGCGGGGATGCGCCCGCGAACGGGGGATGTCGGTGTTTGTCGGGGTGACGAGAACAGTGTAGCAGATTGTTAAGCCTTTGTCAAGTGGCTGACATGATTTTAACGATATTTTTTTCACAATTTAATACGTTTTCGGAACGGGATGAATGGAATGGCGGATAGATGGGCGAAGGGGACAAGAACGCGGATTCGCTATTTGGGGAGCGTCGGAGCAACGTCCCCGCGCCGCAATCAGGCGGAGGAAGTTCGCGCGGCATAAGCCATCATCATATAAGTAGGTAACAATTCAGGCACTGCATCATCCCTCCGAAAAAAAATCCGAGAAAATTTATGCAGACCTATTGCATTTTTATTCATCTTGCTGTATAATCCATCTTGTCCGGCAGACGGACACAAAAATGATGAAAATCAGGATGAAGATAAAGGAGTCGATTGTTATGGCGAAGATGCGCGTATTGCTGGCTTATTCCGGTGGTCTGGATACCTCGATTATCGTGCCGTGGCTGAAGGAAAATTATGACTGCGACGTGGTCTGCGTTGCGGGCGACGTCGGGCAGGGCGAAGAGCTGGAGCCCCTCCACGAGAAGGCGAAAAAGTGCGGCGCGGAAAAGCTGTACATCGAAGACCTGCGCAAGGAGTTCGTCGAGGACTTCATTTGGCCGACGCTCAAGGCGGGCGCGGTCTACGAGGGCAAGTACCTGCTGGGCACGTCCTTCGCGCGGCCGCTGATTGCCAAGCGCCTCGTCGAAATCGCCCACAAGGAGAACTGCACTGCCATCTGCCACGGCTGCACCGGCAAGGGCAACGACCAAGTCCGCTTCGAGCTGACCATCAAGGCGTTCGACCCGAACATGCAGATTATCGCACCGTGGCGCATCTGGGACATCAAGACCCGCGAGGAGGAAATTGACTACGCCGAAAAGCGCGGCATCCCCGTCCCGGTCAAGAAGGATCGCCCGTATTCGATGGATCGCAACATCTGGCACATCAGCCACGAGGGCGCGGATTTGGAAGATCCGTGGAACGAGCCGCCGGAAGACCTGCTGCTGACGATGGTCACGCCCGAAAAGGCGCCTGATCAGCCCGAATACGTCACGGTGGACTTCGAGAAGGGCGTGCCGGTCGCCATCAACGGCGAAAAGCTGGACGCGGTGGATTTGCTGACGAAGGCGAACGAAATCGCGGGCCGCAACGGCGTTGGCTGTGCGGATTTGGTGGAGAACCGTCTGGTGGGCATGAAGTCCCGCGGCGTGTACGAAACCCCGGGCGGAACGATGCTCTACGCCGCGCACGGCATCCTCGAATCCATCACGCTTGACCGCGCCACCAGCCACTACAAGGAGCTGGTCGCGAGCAAGTTCGCGGAGCTGGTGTACGACGGCATGTGGTACACGCCCCTGCGCGAGGCGCTCTCCGCGTTTGTGGACAGCACGCAGCAGGCGGTCAACGGCACGGTGAAGCTGAAGCTGTACAAGGGCAACTGCATCAACGCGGGCGTGAAGTCGCCGAACAGCCTGTACATGGAGGAAATCGCCACCTTCGGCGACAGCCACGACCTGTACAGCCACAAGGATTCCGCGGGCTTCATCAACCTGCTCGGTCTGCCGCTGAAGGTCAAGGCGATGGTGGAGCAGAAGAATAAGAAGTAATTTAAAGCAACACCGCACAACTCGGCGGCTGACCGCCTCATTTGTGTAAATGTGATAACTGTGGTGTCCAGCAAGTCCTGCACTGAATTCGGGAGTAGAGCCCCCAATAGTATAAACGCGCTCGTCGGAAGGTCGGCGGGCGCGTTTTCTGTGCGAATTTGAAATTTGGAGGGGGATTTGAGGCAGCTGATTTCAGAAAAAAACGATTTTCTGAAAGGTGGTTACACGCCGACACGAAAGTCGTTGTGAAGATACACAACAATTTGGCATGATTTTGTTAGAAATGCCGGAAATATATAATTCCGCAAGAAAACACTTGACTTTTTTCGAGGGGAGGGTAAAGAAGAAAGAAATCGCGAGGGAAAGGAGGAACGGACAGTGATTTGCTATCCACAATCGCATGGCTGGGAAAATTGCTGGATAGCCGTAGAGAAAAGAAAAGAGCACAGCCGAAGCGATAAAATGGACAAACTGGAAAAGGAGAGAATACGATGAGCGTCATTAGTTTTTTGCTGCTGGTTGTTAGTTTGGCGGCCAATTGGAGAGTTTATCAGAAGATGGGCAGACAAGGCTGGGAAGGAATTATTCCGTTCTATAATATCTACGTTCAGTTTGAAGTGCTGTATGGTCAGGGGGCGAAAATGTTCCTGCTGCTGATTCCGTTTTATGGCATCTACATTGCTATCAAAGCAGCCATCGATCTTGCGCACGCATTCAACCAAAGCACGGGTTTCGGTTGGGGATTGGTGCTGCTGAACACCGTATTTGTCTGCATTCTTGGCTTTGGCAAGGCGGAATACATGGATGGCTCGCATGCTGTCACAAGTGACGATGCGATTAGCAGAACACTTGACAGTATTGCGAATGAGAAGAAATAATAACGCGGAATGCATGCAATATCCGATGATACATCCCCTTTGGACTGGTAACTAAAACGCTGTCCGCCTCCCATTCTCGGAGGCGGATTTTTCATATCCATGCACATAAAAACGAGCCAGCTTCTCACGAAACTGGCTCGTTTTTGGCAGGGGCAGAAGGACTCGAACCCTCAACAAAGGTTTTGGAGACCCACGTGTTACCATTACACCATGCCCCTATGCGGTTCGTCCGGGATTGCCGGAACGAGATTTAGTTTAGCACTTTTTCTGGCGTTTGTCAAGCGGTTTTGCGAAAAATGTGCCGAATTGGCAGAAAATCGCCCGGTGCTTTACAAAACCCGCGGCGCATGGTATGATGAGGGCAGGAAAGTCGGCGGGAGGGACGCATGTGCAGTGGGCGGAACGGGTTCGGGCGTATGTGCGGATGCATGGCGCGGGGTACACGCTGCACCGCGCGGGCGAAATGCTGGCGGCACGGGTGCTGCTGCGGGATGAGTGGCGATTCCGGCGGGAGAAAGCATCCAAGCGCGAACTGGCGGTACAGCGCGCGCACCCCTTCCCGGATGTGCGCATCAGCGTCGTCGTCCCCGTGTTCAACACGCGCCCGAAATTCCTCCGCGCGCTGGCGGATTCGCTGTTTGCCCAGACGCACGGCGCGTGGGAAGCCTGCCTGTACGATGGCGGCAGCACGTCCGCCGAGACGCGAAAGGCGCTGGAGGCAATTGCCGCGCGGGACAGCCGATTCCACGTCGCGTACGGGGTGGAAAACGCGGGCATATCCGGCAACACGAACCGCGCGATTAAAATGGCGTCAGGGGAGTATATCGCCCTGTGCGACCACGACGATGTGCTTGCGCCGGATGCGCTCTGGCGGATTGCGGAAGCCATCGACGCGCACCACCCCGACGTGCTCTACACCGATGAGGATAAGCTGACCGCCCACGGCGCGATTCATGTTGATGCGCACCGCAAGCCGGATTTCTGCCCGGACAACCTGCGCTCCGGCAACTATATCTGCCATTTGTCGGTGATTCGGCGGACGCTGCTGGATGCCATCGGCGGATTACGACCGGCGTTCGACGGGTCGCAGGATCACGATTTGCTGCTCCGCGTGTGCGAGCGGGCGGACGGCGTCATCCACATTCCACGCGTGCTGTACCACTGGCGGACGCTGCGGGGGTCGATGAGCCACACGAAATTGGCAGTCTGCCTGGACGCGGCGGCGCGGGCGGTGGAGAAAAGTATGCGCCGCAACGGGTTTCCGGGAACGTGCCGGGTGGAGGATGGTGTGCTGCGGCTGCGGTATGACGTTGGGGATTTTACCGTCGCGGCATTGCGGCTTGCGCGGGATGCGTCCGCTGCGGATGTGAACCGTTTGGCGGCGGATTCGTCGGCAGACATGCTGCTGTTCCTGTGGGGAGACACGGCGGCACCTGATGCGGACGGTCTGCGGGAGATGATGATGTACGCCCAGCGCCCGGATGTGTGCGCGGTGACGCCGCTGGTGGCGGATGCGCGCAATCGGGTGCTTCATGCCGGATACGACATTCTGCCGGACGGCACAGTGCAGTCGCGAAATCGCGGCTTGCCGGTGTCGGCGGGTGGATGGCACGGCATGAACCGAACCAGCTACAATGTCACGGCGGTTTCGCCGATGTGCTTTTTGGTGCGGCGGGATGCGTTTGTGCCGCTGGCGGAAGGGGATTCGTTGGCAGTTGACTTGGCGCAGTGGTGCATGGCACGGATGCAGGAGGGGATGCGGCATGTGTATACGCCGCACTGCGTGGTGAAGGCGGATGCGGAAAGTGCATTCGAGGGCTTCCGGGTGAAAGTTCCTGCGGGGTGGTATGACCCGTGTGCGACGGGAAGCAAGCGCGCTTGATGGCGCTTTTGGTTTCTTCTACATACTTGAATTTTATTGTTGCAGGGGTTTCGCCTCTGCGGAGGCGACAAGGGGACAATGGAAACAGACGAAGTCTGCGGTCGCCCCCTTGACCCCTTCGCAGCGCCCACCTCCATACTTGAATTTTATTGTTAGTTTTTTAGTTTGTATACCTTTAACTTATCTCAAAATCATTGGAGGTAATGATGAAAATCACAATGATAACGCTCGGCTCGACGGGCGACGTGCGGCCGTATATGCTGCTGGGACGGGAGCTTCACGAGCGGGGGCATGAGGTGACGATTGCGGCGTTTGCGCCGTTTCAGGGCATGATTGAGGAAGCGGGAATGTCCTTCTATCCCATTTCTGGCGATGTGGTGGATATGATGGGGCGGCTGCTCCAGCCGGACGCGGTGGGCGTGCGGTACTTGAAGGAGTTTGAGAAGGGCATCCGCGATATTGCGCCGATGCTGCTGGATGATTTGCTGCACTGCGCGGAGGGCGCGGAAGCCATCGTCTGCACATTCTTCGGGACGATGTTCTATTCGATTGCGGAGAAGTACGATATTCCGTGCATCCAGACGCAGTATTTCCCGATGGATCCGTGCAAGGATATGCCAATTTCATCCGCGCCGTTCCGCAAGCTCGGCAAGTGGTGGAATGTGCTGAGCTACCGCATCGGGTATCTGCTGATTTCGGCGCTGGAGCACCGCTACCTCTCGGATTGGCGCAAGGAGAACGACATGGCAAAGCGCCGCGTCCGCTTGAGACCGGATTATGACGTGAAGGGCAAGCAAGTGCCCGTGATTTACGCCATGAGCCCGACGCTTGTGCCGCGCCCGGAGGATTGGGCGGACAACATCCACATGTCCGGTTTCTGGTGGGATGAGCGCCCGGTGGACTACACGCCTGACCCGGCGCTGGCGGAGTTCCTGCGCGCGGGCGACGAGCCGGTGTACATCGGCTTTGGGTCGATGGTGTCGGGCGACATGGGTGAACTGGCGGAAATCATCCGGCAGGCGGTGAAATTGTCCGGCGTGCGGGCGGTGGTGGCACTTGGCTGGGGTCAGCAGGAAGCAAAGACAAAAGATGCGAACATCTTCTATGTGAAAAGTGTGCCGCATGACTGGTTGTTCCCGCATATGGCAGGGGCGGTGCATCACGGCGGCGCGGGGACGACCGCGACCAGCCTGCGCCATGCGCTGCCGACGCTCGTCGTGCCGTTTGGGGGCGATCAGCCGTTCTGGGCGGAGCGGGTGTACGCTGCCGGGTGCGGGCCGAAAGCGATTCCGCGCGATAAGCTGACGGCAGAGAATCTGGCGGAGGGGCTGCGCGCACTTATCAGCAACCCGGAATACACGCGCAACGCGGCGTGCATCGGGGAGGCCCTGCGCAATGAACACGGCTGCGCCAATGCTGCCGACTTGATTGAAAAGGCGGTTTGGGACTGGGAGAACGGGAATCCTGCGCAAGATGTGATGAATATTTGAAAAAAACGCCATTTGCCCCTTGACAAAACCTTGACTTTCGACTACACTATTTCTTGCGTGCTTGCGAGAAGCACAACAAAATCAAAATTATGCAGAAAGGAGGCCCTCGCAATGACCATGATGATTTTAACCCTTGTATCCCGTGCCAATGGACTGACTGCGACGGCTCTTTCTGCCCATATGCGCCCGTAATAGGAAAATTCCACGCTCTTTTCCTGTTACCATGCGTTTTGTGTGCAGCACCAGCCGTTTGCATTCAGACGGATGGTGCTTTTTTCGTACCCTTTTCGAAAAAAGCATACAATGGGCAGTTATGAGTCATCAACCACTTTGTCTCTCTTGAAAGGAGTGATTTCCTACGCAGCGCACCACAACGAAACCAAAGAAGAAACAGACCCCGTTCGGCGCAATGCTCTCCCTCATCGGGCAGAACTGGACGCATTTCCTCTGGGCACTCATTGCGACCATCATGATGGTCATCATCGGCTTTTTAACGCCGCTGCTGCTCTCCGAAATCGTGGACAGCATACTGGGCAGCGAGCCGTTCACAATGCCGGATTTCCTCATGAACCCGATTAACGCCCTCGGCGGACGCGATTTCCTCCGCCAAAATCTGTGGATTCCCGCGCTGGCGCTCATCCTGATGAACGTCGTCAACGGCGTGTTCACGTTCATAAAAGGTCGTTCTTCCGCGATTGCGAGTGAAAATATCGCCCGCAAACTGCGCAATGACCTCTATCGCCACTTGCAGCACCTGCCGTTTGCGTACCACGTTAAAGCGCAGGCGGGCGAACTGATTCAGCGCTGCACGTCTGACGTGGATACGATTCGCCGCTTTCTGGCGGTTCAGGTGATGGAAGTCGTCAATACGGTGCTGATGGTCGTTATCGCCATGAGCATCCTGTTGCCGCGCTCCGTGCCGATTACGCTCTACAGCCTGATTCTTGTGCCGCCTTTGTTCTGCTTCGCGACGTGGTTCTTCAAAATGGTGCATAAGTCCTTTGAGGTGGCGGACGAAGCGGACGGTGTGCTGAACGCTGTTTTGCAGGAGAACCTTTCCGGCGTCCGCGTCGTGCGCGCCTTCGGACAGCAGGAGCGCGAGGTGGAGAAGTTTGACCGCGTGAACAACGATTTGCGCAAAAAGAACCTCCGTCTGAATGAACTGCTCGCTATCTACTGGGGCGGCGGCGACGCCATCAGCATGACGCAGACGCTGCTGACGCTGGTGGTCTGCATCATCTACGCCTGCAACGGCTGGATTACCGTCGGTACGCTAATTGTTTTCACCTCCACGCTGGGGATGCTGCTCTTCCCGATTCGCCAGCTGGGACGCACCCTGTCCGACGCGGGCAAGGCGATGGTATCTATGAAGCGCGTGCAGGCGATTCTGCACGAGGAAGCTGAGCCGGATGAGCCGAACGCCCTGAAGCCCGACCTGCACGGCGATATTGTGTTTGACCATGTGTCCTTCGCTTATCCGGATGACAACGTGCCGGTGCTGCGCGACGTGTCCTTCACCATCCCCGCGGGCAAGACGGCGGCAGTGCTGGGCGGCACGGGCAGCGGCAAATCCACCATGATGTACCTGCTGCAGCGGCTGTATACGCCCACGAGCGGCAAAATCACCATCGGCGGCGTGGATATTCAGCAGATTGACCGCAAATATCTGCGCGCACACGTCGGCCTGATTCTGCAGGAGCCGTTCCTGTACTCCAAGTCCATCCGGGAGAACGTGGGTATCACCGCGCCGGAACAGGAGGCGGAACGCATTGAGCACGCGGCGGATATCGCCAGCGCATCCGGCTTTATCGCCAAGGCGGATAAGGGCTGGGAGACGGTCGTGGGCGAACGCGGCGTGACACTCTCCGGCGGACAGAAGCAGCGAATCGCCATTGCGCGCACGCTGCTCAAGGACAACAACATCCTCATCTTCGACGACTCCCTTTCCGCCGTGGATACCGAGACGGACGCGCAGATTCGCGCTGCCCTCCGACACGCGCAGAAGGACGTGACCACCCTCATCATCAGCCACCGCGTGACGACGCTCTCGCAGGCTGACCTCATCCTCGTGCTGGAAAACGGGCAGATTACGCAGCAGGGCACGCACGCTGAGTTGTGCAGCCAGCCGGGCCTGTACCAGCGCATCAACAGCATCCAGAACGCCTTGGAGGAAGAACTGACGCAGGCCAAGGCAGCGGAAGGGGTGAACTGATATGCAGTCCTTTCAGGAACAGGATTATACCAAACGATTTGATCTCTCCCTGTGGCGCAAGCTCATCAAGGTTGCAAAGCCGTACCACAAGAACCTGATTGCGGTTGTGCTTTTCATGGCGGTTTCTGCAATCATCGACGTGATTATGCCGAACATGAATGCCTACGCGATTGACGTGTTCATTGCCAACCACAGCACGGCTGGGCTGGTTGGGTTTGTCGTGGCGTATGCGCTGCTGACGGCGGTGCAAGTGGCGACGATTTTCGGCTTTCTGCGGCAGTGCGGCATTGTCGAAACCGGAACGTGCTACCTGATTCGCAAGCTCGGTTTCCAGAAACTGCAGGAACTGCCCTTCTCCTACTACGACCGGATGCCCGTAGGATACCTCATGTCCCGCCTGACCAACGACACGCAGCGCCTTGCGGACACCATCGGCTGGTCGCTGGTGGACTTGTGCTGGGGCGCGGTGTATCTGGTTGCCTGCGCCGTGCGGATGCTGACCATCAACTGGCGGCTGGGGCTGATTGTCATGCTGGTGCTGCCGCCGCTGGCCGTCATCAGCTGGAAGTTCCAGAAGGCGATTCTCGCGGCGTATCGTCAGGTGCGCAAGAACAACAGCCAGATTACCGCGGGCTTCAATGAGGGCATCAACGGCGCAAAGACGACGAAAACCCTTGTGCGCGAAGAACTGAACATCCAGGAATTTGAGACGGTTTCCGCCTCCATGCGTTCCGCGTCCATCCGCGCGGCGACGCTGTCGAACCTCTTTCTGCCCATCGTTGTGTCGCTGGGGTCTTTGGCGACGGCGTATGCGCTCTGGCAGGGCGGCAACAGCGTCATCGGCGGCACGCACGTTTTCGGCGTCGCTATGACCGTCGGTACGCTGACCATGTTCATCAACTACACCGTCAGCTTCTTCCAGCCCGTGCGCGATATTGCCCGCATCTTCGCGGAACTGCAATCCGCACAGGCGGCGGCGGAGCGCGTCATCAGCCTGCTGGAAACGGAACCCGATATTGTGGATTCTCCCGAAGTGGTGGTGCAATACGGCGACAATTTCCACCCCAAGACCGAAAACTGGCCCAAGCTCATCGGCGACATTGACTTCGAGGACGTCACCTTCCGCTACAAAGAGGGCGAAAAGGTGCTGGAACACTTCAACCTGCACATCCAGCACGGGCAGACCATTGCCCTTGTCGGCGAAACCGGCAGCGGCAAGTCCACCATCGTCAACCTCGTCTGCCGCTTCTATGAGCCGACGGAGGGCAAAATCCTCATCGACGGCGCGGATTACCGCACGCGCAGTCAGCTGTGGCTTCAGTCCAACCTCGGCTACGTCCTGCAGTCGCCGCACCTTTTCTCAGGCACGGTCGCGGATAACATCCGCTACGGCCGCCCCGATGCCACCGACGAGGAAGTGGCGGAAGCCGCCCGCATGGTCGGCGCGGAACCCTTCATCCGCAACATGAAGGATGGCTATCAGGCGGACGTTGGCGAGGGCGGCAACCGCCTCTCCACCGGGCAGAAGCAGCTGATTTCCTTTGCCCGCGCGATTCTGACGAACCCGTCTATTTTCGTGCTGGACGAAGCCACGTCCTCGGTTGATACGGAGACGGAACAGCTGATTCAGCACGCGATTCAGAAGGTGCTGGCGGGGCGGACGAGCTTCATCATTGCGCATCGACTCTCTACGATTCGCTCGGCGGATCGGATTCTGGTGATTCAGAATGGCAAGATTACGGAAGATGGGACGCATCAGCAGCTGATTGCGAAACAGGGGTATTATTATCAGCTGTATACGAATCAGTTCCAGGAGGAACAGGGGCTGGAGATTTTGGATGGGGCGATGGCAAAGGCATAAAGCCGCATAAACCAAGGAGCAGGGAAGCGCACCCAAGCCGGGCGGTCCAAAAAGGGTCAAGGGGCAATGCCCCTTGCGGAGTCCAGAGGCGG
>ERZ779865.2230-NODE-2230-length-12543-cov-5.953796_pt1 | contig 12543 bp, 10 predicted proteins | sample MGYA00433088_ERZ779865 | MGnify/ENA primary metagenome ERZ779865 (study PRJEB29588, sample SAMEA2151703) | human gut metagenome | biome: human gut; feature: human-associated habitat; material: faeces | place: Denmark | collected 2008/2010 ... | reverse complement strand
CCGCCGATTTGCCTGTCTTATCCGAGTACTATCTGCGGCGCTTCTCTGCCGGAGGCATTCCGCCTATCGACGAACATATCCGGCGGTTATTCCAATAACTCATGTAGTAGCGCCAGATCATTGTTTTCAGCTGTTCTGTCGTGTAGTCTGTACTTCTTCTGCCGCGGCTGTAAAACAGCTCGTTCTTCATTCGCGCCCACATGCTTTCGCAGCGGGCGTTGTCATGACATCTGCCTCCGGCGCTGTCATGCTCTGCTTTACTCCATATTCGTTAAGCATGGCTCTGTATGAAGCGCTTGTGTACTGGCTTCCGCGGTCGGAGTGGAGTACCGCACCGCAAAATTCGGGATATGCTGCCGCTGTATTTTCGACAGTTGAAGTGCACAGTTCGGCTCTCATATTATCGTCTATTGACAGCCCGATTGCAGTCAGGTCGTAACAATCAAATATAGCCGACACATATAACTTGCCATTTTTAGCTTTGACTTCTGTGATATCAGTTACGCATTTGCTGAAAGGTTTGTCGGCTTTAAAATCGCGTTTCAGCAGGTCGTCTGACTTTCGTGTTTCCAGGGTTTACTACGATTTTTCAGATATTCGTGAAATCCCTGACGTGTCACTTTCAGCACTTTGCAGCAGAATGAAAACCTGCCTTTTGCGCCTCCATCGCAGGTTTTGAGTGCAATGAACTTCATTCGCTCCTGCTTGTTTACTTCCGACGGCTCGCGGAGAAAAAAGCTTCCGTCTCATTCAAGAAATCCCTTTCCTCCTGAAGCCGCTTGTTTTCCTTGTTCAGCCGCTTTACCTCGCTTCGCAGCTGCCGGATCTCCTCAGCCAGGTAGTGTAGTCTCGAATTTTTGTTTTTTCGAGTGTCAACTCTAAGGGGATTATATCATTTTTGAGATGGCAGTATTATTTTTTTACAGCGCCTCGGTCTGTCGTTTATTGATCATCACAATATTCTTGCCGTCACCGCAGTATCTTTTTTCTGTATTCTGCCGGAGAAAATCCGGTCACCTGCCTGAACTGCCGTGAGAAGAATTTTTCATCATCGTAACCGCAGCTTACTGCTGTCGCATAAATGCTCATGGCGGTAGAATACAGTAAGTAGCAGGCTTTCATTACCCTTGAATTTATGCAGTCGCGGTTGTAACTTACATCAAAGCACTGTCGGTAAATCAAGCGGAAATACCCCTCGCTGACGCACATTTTTCTGCTGACTTCCGAAAGCTTAGGCATCTTATTAGGCGCTGAAATTATCCTGTTCCTTATGTCAGCAAGCTCGTTATAATGCGGAAGTCTTCTTCGTTCGCTTATCAGACCGACATCGTGCTCTGCATTCAGCGATACGGCTGAGAGCAGTTCTCCGACCAGCGTGTTATCGGAACTGTGGTATGTGATAATAACCTGCCGTTCATCGTGCCGTGAATAAACCTCGTTGTGGAGCGATATTTTCAGTTTCTCAGGAAACATTCCGTTTTCCCTTTTGAACAGGATAAGAAATGTGTTGTCATCGGTCCGGCAGCATATTTCATGCTGAGCGCATACACGTTTTATTGTTGACGCTGTTTCTGCGATTATATCGCTGCGGTAGTTTTCCCCAAACAGATATTCTCCGCCGTCCGGGAAACTAAGCTTTACCGCCTGAATGCAGAAGTTATGCCCGACTTCCTCCACAATGCTTTCAAATTCACGAAGATTGTAGAACCCCGTCAGCGAATCATACAGTGCGGATTGCCGCTGGCATTGCGTGAGATAGTGGATATCATTCTTCATTCGCAGAAATTCCAGCGTATCCGCAACAGTCTTGTTCCAGTCGCGGAAGCTGAAATCATAGCTCGCCGGGCGGTTGTATTCCAGCACCGTATACCCGTAAAGCCTTGTCTGAAAGCACACTGGATTCACATAGAAAATCACAGGGGAATCGTGCTCAGTAATGAACGGCACGGGAGTTTCGCCACTGCTGAACTTTATCGGAGGTTCTGAATACCCGTTACCTATCGCACAGCACAGGAACTCACCACCGTTGAAACGTTCACTGTTCCATGCGCTGTCAAGGCACAGAAACAGCCTGTCAGCGCCGTGCAGCAGGTAGAAAAACTCGCTTACCGCTCCGGTGTATTCCTCAAGAGTACGCGATGTGGTGAGCCTGCCGGAAAACTGTGCCACGGTGCTCATAGCGGTGTGATACTGATCTATCTTTTCCGCGATAAGCTCATCTAAAAGATGCGAACGGCAGATGCCGCAGGAGCAGGTGTTTCCGCTTACGAACCTGTCGGAATTGTCTTGAATAGGACTGCCGCCGAGAATAGCGTCCACAGCGTCCCGTCCCATTTTACGGCGGTTTCTGCGGTAAGTCGTCAGCAGCGGATAGTGATATATCCTTCCTACGGTATGGTCGCCGCCGGTCTGGTCGTAGCCCGTTACTGTCAGCTCGCCGGGAATATCAACTCCTGCCTCCGAAAGAACATCACACAGCCCGAACGCCATGGAATCGTTGGTGCATATCACCGCCTGAGGTCGCGGAATTTCACCGCTGAGATACCGCCGGGCAAGTTCCTCACCGGAATCGTTCCAGAAGTTCCCGTAATACACTCTGATATTATCAAGGCTTATTCCGTGCTTTCCGAATGCGCGCTTGCAGCCGTTCAGACGCTTTTGCGAAGTGGCGTTGTCCCTGCTTCCCGTCAGTATGTCGATGTCCGTGAAACCGTGAACCGTTATCAGATGTTCCGTCATTTTCTCCAGGTCGGTTTCATCGTCGGAATAAACGCTCTTAAATCCATCTATCTCCCCGTCAATAACAATGGCGGGGATTTTTGCAGCTCTTATTTTATCGATTGTATCGTTGATTATTGTTATATCCCGGAATGCCTCGGCTGTGACAATAACGCCGTCAAATAAATCCGGATCAAACAGGGAGTAAATTATGTTCTCATAATTCAGCAGATCATCGTCCTGCCAGTGGTTGTATATGTTTGAGTAGACCGCAACATCGGTGTCTTTCCGGAATGCGGCTTCGAATATTCCGTATAGTATATCTCGCTGTTCGGACGCGTCGGCTCTTGCGGTAATGACCGCTATTCTTCTGCGCATAATATCACCCCGTTTATAGTATAGCTTAATTCCGCACTAAAGTCAAGAGCAAAAGTGCATATTATGATTAAAAAGTGGATTAAACGAATATACGCTATTGAATTTCTTCTTTGCAATGTGTATAATAAAACAAAGGCAATACCGCGCAAAGATTGTGCGTGTATTGTGCAATATGCAAGTTTGGCGCAACACGAAACATGTTTGTTGAACAATCATGTGATTATTTGCGCCAAACTAGAAAGATGCAATCAAGACGCGTACAAAATCCAATAAATGGTCTTTGTGCGGTGTTGCACAAAAACAATGAGGTGATAATGATAATAATGAAAATAAGTGAAAATTGCTACAAGCTGGAAAATACGGCAAATCCAATTTCGCCGAATGTATTCTGCGCCGACCCGACAGGCGTTGAGTACAACGGCAGACTGTATATTTACGGCACTAACGACCATCAGCAGTACGAGGCAGTCGGCGATGACGGAAAGAACGACTATGTTCACATAAAATCCATCGTTATGCTGTCAACTGACGATATGGTGAACTGGGAATACCATGGCTTCATAGACATCGCAAAAATTGCGCCTTGGATAGTGAATTCATGGGCACCGTCCGTAGCTTCCCGAGTTGAGGCGGACGGAAAAACTCATTTTTACCTTTACTTTTCGAACAGCGGCTGCGGTGTAGGAGTGCTTACGGCGGAACACCCTCTCGGACCGTGGAGCGACCCTCTCGGAAAGCCGCTAATCTATCAGAATATGCCGGGGCTTGAAAACTGCCCTGCGCCCTTTGACCCGGGAGTATGCCTCGACGAAAACGGCACAGGCTGGCTTGCGTTCGGCGGAGGGACCCCACCTGAAAGTAATACGCTGCACACATATATACCTAAGATAGTGCGGCTGGGAAAGGATATGCTTTCGTTTGACAGCGATTTCGTTCCGATAGATGCTCCGTATTTCTTAGAGGCAAGCGAGCTGAACTACGAAAACGGAACTTTTATCTACACATACAGCACGGACTGGCAGTCAAGAGAAAACTGGAACAGAACGGACGTTCCGGCGCCGGGAATATGCAGCATGGGCTGTCTGACGAGCAAAACTCCCCTTGACCCGGAAAGCTGGCAGTTCAGGGGCGGATTCTTCCTAAACGCCGGTGATTCCGGAATGGACTGGTGCAACAATCACACCCACCTTATCGAATATAAGGGAACAAGGTACATTATTCACCACACACTTCACATTCAGGAGCGCATGAAAACAAAGGGAGGATTCCGCTGTATGTGCGTGGATCTACTGCCTTACACGGATACGGAATTCCCCGTCACAAAGGCAACACGCGAAGGCGTCACGCAGACTCAGCCGCTCGACCCGTATAAAGCTCACAGCGGTGCAGAGATGTTCACCTGCGCAGATATGTGGTACGAACAGATATCCACCGGCAAAATGGCTGTGAAGTCGCTGGCAGGGGGCGCATGGACTTACATAAAGGGTGTGGATTTCGGCAAGGGCACAGAAAAGCTGCTCGTTACCGCAAAGGGCATGGGCGTTATCGAGCTTCGTCTTGATGACAGGAATGCCGAACCGTTGGGAGTGATCGAACTCGCAAGTGATGGATTTGATAAAATTCCTGTGGTTCTTCCCACAAAAATAACAGGAATTCACAATGTATATTTTGCATTTTCCAGCAAGGACATCTGCCTCGAAAGATGGCAGGCTGAATGAAAGGAGTAATCATGAACAATAAGATAACATCTTTGATTTGTGCGGTGGTTATGCTGCTTGTTTCCGGCTGTTACGAGCAGAACGGCCCGGGTGATTCATCTACGCAGACGGAAAGCTCTGCCGACAGCGTAGACAATGTGAGTGAAGCGGAAATAATCGACAGCCTTAACAACGGAATAATAATCGACGAGGTAAGCGGAAATGTCTACAAAGACGAGCGTAACGCCAATCCCATTTCGCCGAATATATTCTGCGCAGACCCCACCGCAGTCGAATACAATGGCAGACTGTATGTATACGGCTCGAACGACACCCAGCAGGCGGAAAACGATACCGTCAATGATTACGACTATATAAAGTCGCTGGTGGTTTTATCCACAGACGACATGGTGAACTGGATATACCATGGCAGGATAGAAGTCGACGAAACAGCGCCGTGGATATCAAATTCATGGGCACCGTCCATCGTTTCCCGCGTTGAGGAAGACGGTCTTACGCACTTCTATCTGTACTTCTCGAACGGCGGCGGCGGTGTGGGAGTTATTACCTCCACCGACCCGGTAGGTCCGTGGTCTGACCCTCTCGGCGCACCGCTGGTTTATCAGAATATGCCGGGGCTTGAGAATTGCCCTGCGCCGTTCGATCCGGGCGTCTGCATTGATGAAAACGGCACAGGCTGGCTTTCTTTTGGCGGCGGAAATCCTGCGGACGGCGGCGGTGTTATACATACCAATGTGCCTAAGATAGTACGTCTGGGCGCGGATATGCTTTCGTTTGACAGCGAGTTCGTTTCTATTGACGCCCCGTATTTCAATGAGGCAAGCGAGCTGAATTACATCGACGGCACCTATTATTACACCTACTGCAACGACTGGCAGAACCGCAGCAATTGGGACCGCAAGGACATTCCTGCGCCGCCTACATGCAGTATGGCATACATGACCACAAAAACTCCCCTTGACGCAGACAGCTGGGAATACAGGGGCGCATATTTCTACAATGCCGGTCAGAATGCCGACGGCGAATCCGGAATGCGCTGGGCCAACAATCACACGCATTTCTGCGAGTATCAGGGAACGAACTACATTGTCCACCACACGCTCCTTCTTGAAGAACTGTCAGGCGGCACAGCAGGTTTCCGCAGCATTATGGTTGATTATCTTCCGATGAATGCGGCTGACGGAGAGATCCCGATAACTGCCGCAACGCGTCATGGCGTATCTCAGATAAAGCTTCTTGACCCCTACGCTAAAAACAGCGGCGCGGTTATGTTCACGTCTGCCGATATAGGTTACACCGATGGTAACGACCCTGCCGCAAAGAGCAAGGCAGACGGCGCATGGATCTATGTAAAAGGTGCGGATTTCGGTTATGGCGCTTCCGCTTTCACTGCTGATGTTAAAGGCAAGGGCAGAATAGAGGTTCGCCTTGACAGCATTTCCGGCAAGGCAGTATCTTTCATTGAATTTGACAACGCTGATTATGCTAAGGTTCGTTCTGCTAAATTCAGTCAGTTTGACGGCAGAAATCACAATATCTATCTGGTATTTTCCGGCGCGGATATTGAACTGAGATCGTGGCAGTTCACAAAGGGCAGCGAGAAACTCCGTCCCGAGGAGAAACTCCCAGATACCAAGATAAAGTACGAAAATCTTATACTTACCGGGCAGGCTGTAAATCCCGGTCCAAGTCCGTCGGCAGTTGTCGAAATGAGCGGTGACGGTGAGTATTCCGTGAAGTCCACCTCATTTGAAAAAGGCAGCGAGTTGCTTAACTTCGGCTTCATCAACGTTGACCCGGACGCGAAATACAAGGTACATGTCAAGTCCATAGGTCTTGAAACTGAAAACGGAATCGTTGAAGTCCCTGTAAACGCAGATCTTGACCCGTCAAGCGAATCCGCAAATGGGCTTGCTAACGGCTGGATGGGCGCTAAGATAGGTTCCGTTGTTTATGGCACCAAGAAATGCGGAATAGTTGCTGCAAAAACCACTGTCGACTGGATAGGCTACCGTTTTGCACTCGTAATAAACGGTAAGGAAGTTCCCTTTACATCAATAACCTACAATCTTGAAATAAGTAATCTTATCCTTGATTAAGGTGAAAAATCATAATTTTGGAGGATCTTCAATGAACCGTGTTTCTGTTGTTAAAATCATTGGAAGCATAGGATTGGTTATTTCAATGCTATTGAGCGGATGTACCACTAGCATTACGGATAACAATGTTTCCGGAAACGACCTTACCGCAACGGAGGTTATCCGGCTCATGGGCAACGGAATAAACCTCGGCAACACGCTGGAGGCATACAATCACAAAAGCTATGTGGATTCAGGGATAAACCCCACTTCCTTTGAAACGCTCTGGGGACAGCCCGTCACCACAAGGGATATGATAGACGACATGAAAGCCATGGGCTTTGATACTCTCCGCATTCCTGTGGCATGGACCAATGGCATAAATTACGAGAGCGGAGATTACACCATTGACGAGCGGCTCATGAACCGTGTCGATGAGGTAGTCAATTATGCTCTTGACGCTGATATGTATGTTATACTGAACGACCACTGGGACGGAAGCTGGTGGGGAATGTTCGGCTCCGGTGACGAGGCAGTTCGTGAAAATGGAATGGCACTTTATAAGTCCATGTGGACGCAGATATGCGAGCATTTTTCCGATTATTCCTACAAGCTGATATTTGAATCTGCAAATGAGGAACTTGGCGACAGACTCAACGATAGCGAAGTCACCGGAACAGAAGGAGTTCTCAGCGAGGACGAACGCTACGAAACAACGAACAGAATTAACAGCGAATTTGTTAAGCTGGTACGTTCGACCGGCGGCAAAAATGCAGACAGATTCCTGCTTATCGCAGGGTACAACACCGACTTCAGGAAAACATGCGATGACAGATACCAAATGCCGGAGGACACTGCAAAGGACAAGCTTCTGCTTTCAGTGCATTATTACACGCCGTGGGACTATTGCAGTGACAACACTGTAAACCAGTGGGGAACTCCCGGCGATTACGAGGAGCAGAATTCCCTTTTTCAGATGCTGACTAAATTCACAGACCAGGGATACGGCGTGGTTATAGGCGAATATGCCGTTATGGGTGCGGCGGATAAACACGATAGGGATAAGTTTTACTCCAATCTTCTGGATAACTGCGACCTGTATAATTACTGCCCCGTCCTCTGGGACTGCAGCGATTTTTACAAAAGGGTCCTCAGAAAAACTACCGACGAAAACATAGCAAGGCTGTACAGCGACAGACGCGCTTCGACCGAAGAAGGCAAGGATTATTCCGAGATCCAGTCTGCCGCAAGGGAGAGAATGGACAAGTCGATAAATGCGGCTGAAGACGAATTTATGGCGAGCGTATCCATTCCGGCTTCTGATGATACCGCAGTGGCATGGATAATGTACCAGAGTCTTGATTATTCAGTTCAGTACTGTGTCGGCAACAAGTACGACCCGACGGATATGACCCTGGGTATCATTGCAGACAATGCTGAGATAACCGGTGAGGGAACCTACACCGTCAGTCTGGATTTCTCGGATTGCGGTATTGCAAGGGGAGTGTTTTTCTCGGCTCTCGGGATTTACAACGGCGAGAAGTTCTTCCCGGGTTATACTATCTCTATTGATGAGGTTAAGGTAAACGGCGAAGTCCGTGAGCTATCCGGCAAGGAATATACCTGTTCCGACGACGGTAACTGCACGAGAGTAAACCTCTATAACCAGTGGGTAACATCTGTCCCCGATGACATCAGATGCGCCGACGGCGACACTTCCGGTCTGTCCGCGACTATTCTTACCGTCAAAGACGATGAGATACTTTCGACGCTGGAAATAACATTCACTTATTCAGCGCCATAAATCAAATTCCCTGTGATATTCAAAATCTAAGCCGACGGATTCCATCAGCACAGTGATCCGTCGGCTTATGTGTCAAAGCATTGGAGGAACCGTTATGAATTATACAAAATCAGTTGAAAAATGGGGCGTTTTCGAGTTTTACTCTGAGGGAACCACCGCTGGCAACCCATTCCTGGAACGCAGTATCACTGCGCTATTTGAAAGCGATTCCGAGCGCAAAACCGTCAATGGTTTTTACGATGGGAACGGAATATACAAAGTAAGATTCATGCCATCGTTTGAGGAAGAATACCATTTTACGGTCTGCGGGAATTTTTCTGAAAGGAAATACGAAGGAACTTTTTCTGTCACGCCGCCGTCGGAAAATAATCACGGCTGCGTAAAGGTACATAACAAATATCATTTTCAGTATTCCGACGGAACACCTTATTATCCTGTCGGCACGACCTGTTATGTATGGAATCTGCAAAGCGATGACCTTATCGCGCAAACTCTTGAAACTCTGAGAAATTCCCCGTTCAACAAGATACGTTTCTGCGTATTTCCTAAAAGCTACTGCTACAATTCACGTGAGCCGCGCTCCTATCCATACGAGGGTACTCCGGTTGACGGAAGTGCTATCACAGAGGACAATGTGTGGGGCTACGGTCCGGATTCCAAGGGCAACAACTGGGATTTTGAGAGGTTTAACCCCAAGCATTTTCAGCATATTGAATACTGTATCGGCGAGCTTCAAAAGCTGGGTATTGAGGCAGATATTATCCTCTTTCACCCGTATGACCGGTGGGGCTTCTCAACAATGACACCGGAGTGCAACGAACTTTATCTGAAATACACGGCGGCAAGGTTTTCGGCTTTCAGAAATGTATGGTGGTCATTTGCTAATGAATATGACCTGATAAAAAACAAGAGCATTGAGGACTGGGAACGATATGCGCAGATAATCGTAGAAAGCGACCCGTATGATCACCTGCGATCAATACATAACGGTAATCAGTTTTACGATCATACAAAGTCATGGATAACGCACTGCAGTATTCAGCGTTCTCCGGAGGGAACATCCGAGTGGAGAAAAAGCTATGGCAAACCGATAGTAATTGACGAAATGCTATACGAGGGAAATATTCAGTATGCGTGGGGGAATATTTCGCCGCAAGAGCTTGTTCGGAGGTTCTGGGATGCACTTTGCCGCGGCGGCTACGGTGGTCATGGCGAAACCTACATAGACGATAAGGCGATATGGTGGTCTCATGGCGGAGAGCTTAAAGGTGACAGCCCGGAAAGAATAGCTTTTATGCGAAAAATACTTGAGGAAGCTCCGGACGGCGGATTGCGACCCAAAAACATGGAATGGGACGAGATATGTGTGGTTCCGGAAGATGAAAATCTAGCTGATGAAACCGGTTATCACCTGTTTTATAACGGGATTTCGCGTCCGGGATTCAGATATTATCATATTGACGATAATAATATATACACCGTCGACATTATAGACACATGGAACATGACGGTTGAGAATGTCGGAAGTTTTAAGGGACGTTTCAGAATTGATTTGCCCACAAGAGAGTATCTTGCGGTTAGAATTAAGAAAGCAGAGGATGGGATAGAATAATGTTCGCCCCGATATGTTTTTTGCTGACAGACCTCTGCACGATAAATCGCCCTAGCCGCTCTCCCGTATCCAACAGCTTGAACTCCGCGAACAAGTCCATCAGACCGTTGCTGGCAGGCGTGCCCGTAAGCCCGTCCGTTACTTCTGCAACTGTTGCTTCGTCGGCTAAATTATACAGATTCTGTATCAGGTAGAGTCTCAGCATTAATTCCAGATCATATGGCTTATTCCCGCGCTCTCCTTTGTAATAGCACTGCTTTATCATTGCTGTCCATTCGTTCCACGGAACTATTCGCTCTATCTGCTCCAGAAATTCTTTTTTCTTCGTCCGTACCTGTGACAGTTCGTCCTCCAGGCTCGATAAACTTATCTGCTTATTCATACTTTTATTATCCCATTTTTTATTTTACTATGCAACCGGTTTGTTTACTAATCGTGCTTAGTTCCTAATTTGTGAGCTTTGTGCGGTATTGCCTTATCATAAAAACGCACATAAACCGAAGATTTACGATTACCGAAATAAACCATATGTCCCATTGTTCTATGTTTTTTATTAACTGTCTGCCTACCGACTTTAAAAAAGCCCTTGTTCTGGCTCTTAAAATCGATCTTAAAGCTTATGGGCGAAACAAAGGATAACGCCGCGAACAACCGCACCGAATACATAATCCCGCTGACAGCACTGCCGCAGGACTTACAGCTGAAATGGGAAAATCAGCAGCGCCGCTCGCTTGGTTTAGAGCCGGTTAAAAAAGCGATTAAAGCGCCTTTAAAGACTGAAAGCACACGCCTTACGCTGGACGACCTAACAGATAAGCAGCGCAGCGAGCTGTACCTCTGGACAGGAATAATCAAGGACTGGCTCACTATCCGGGACAGCTACGAACAGTACAGCAAAGGTGAGATCGACGAGATGTACGTTCAGGCGGCTCGGCTGAAATACCCTGACCTGGAGATAAGCACGGATATCCTCTACCGCAGGCTCAAGGCTTACCGGAACTCGGACATTTCCGGGCTTATCGACAAGAGGGGCGGCAGCAACAAGGGAACGACCGTCGTTCCGGAGTTCATGCTCAATGCGTTCAGCCGGTTCTACCTAGACCAGCAGTGTCTTCCGATAACGAGCTGCTACAAGTTCACCCGGAACTGGGTGCAGGAGCATTACCCGGAAAGCCTGCCGGACATGCCGTCGGAGCGCACATTCCGCCGCCGCGCCGAAGATATTCCGTATGCGGTGCGAATGTACTTCCGCAACGGCGACAAGGCGTTTTCTGACAAATGCCTGCCGTATGTTGAGCGACTTTACGACGACCTCCACGCAAACGATGTCTGGATAGCGGATAACCACACTTTCGATTTCTTCACCGCAGGAAAGGACGGCAAGGTTCGCCGCCTGTATCTCACAGCGTTCCTGGACGCCAAGTCCGGCGCAATGATGGGCTGGAATCTCACCTACGCGCCCTCCGGCGACAGCACGCTACTGGCGCTCCGGCACGGAATACTGAGGTGCGGAGTTCCGAAAGCGGTGTATTTCGACAACGGTTCCGAGTTCCTTGTATCGGATATCGGTGGACGCGGACACCGCCGCCGGAAAGACTGGAACAAGGATCCTCTGCCGCCAAACATCTTGCAGTTCCTCGGCATTGAAATGCACAACGCTATCGTCCGGAACGCCAAGGCAAAGCCCATCGAGCGTACATTCTGCACTTTCAAGAACCAGTTTTCCCGCTGCATTCCCACGTTCTGCGGGGGCACGATTCTGGAACGCCCGGGAAGCCTGAAGTACAAGCTGAAACACGGAATAATCCCAGAAGAAGAACAGATACGGATAGCGCTGGACTCCTACATTGACGGCTGTTTCAATGCCGCTCCCTATGGCGGTAAGGAACGCCGCTACAAGGGTATGAGGCGGTTCGAGGTCTGGAACAGCAGCATTCAGGACACCGTATTCCGCACGGCGGACGAAGCTAACCTCTCAATGCTGCTGAAACGCATCAGCAAACCGCAGGCGGTCAACCGCAACGGCGTGTACATCAATTTCGCCGGAGAAAAGCTGTGGTATCGCGGCGCGGACACTGTTCTCCACATCGGCGAAAAGGTGTATGTGCGCTACGACCCGGCAGACCTCCGCAGCGTGCGCGTGTATGATATGGCAACGGACAAGTACCTCTGGACGTGGGATCTGGACGACGATCTCCTCGTTGACTACCTTACCAACCACCGGGAAGATATCGC
>ERZ779865.2220-NODE-2220-length-12571-cov-4.716443_pt1 | contig 12571 bp, 12 predicted proteins | sample MGYA00433088_ERZ779865 | MGnify/ENA primary metagenome ERZ779865 (study PRJEB29588, sample SAMEA2151703) | human gut metagenome | biome: human gut; feature: human-associated habitat; material: faeces | place: Denmark | collected 2008/2010 ... | reverse complement strand
CTTTTATCCGAGTATCTTCTCGAATAGATTGCGGTGGCACACCGCCGACCGCAATTTTCAATTTTCCATTTTCAATTTTCAATTTAAAAAACTTTCGCTCGGGCATAATATGTTTTTTGACATTACAAACTATCCACACGAATTGGGTACGGTGGCTCGCCGTCAGTTCTTCTCGCTGTAATTTCTGAGTTCCGCAGGAGTTCTGCCGTATTCTGACTTGCAGGACAGGATAAACGAATTTACATTTGGAAAACCGTTTTCAATCGCCGCCTGTCTGACGGTGATTTTTTTGTTTCTCAAATCATCAATAGCGTGTTCAAGACGAACACGGCGAAGATACTTTGAAAATGTTTCCTCTGTTTTATCCTTAAAATATTTTGAAAAATGAGCAGGCGTCATGCCTACATAATTGGCGATTTCATTGAGCGTGATTTCGTGTTTGTAATTATCGTGCATATATCTGATAGCACTTTTGGCGCAGTCAAAATCATCCGCCTGAGAACCGTGAACATATTGTATATCGTTGTCAATGCAATCACGGATGAGATAGTACGCAACGCTGTACATCACCGCCCTTACCTTCATGCTGATAAGCTTGCTCTTGTACTCTTCATATCCGTAGAATATGTCCATTGCTTTCCTGATAAACTCAAGAGCTTCGCCCTCGGGTTGTTTAAAACTCGGCACAATATGCGGATCGTCAACATACGGTGCAATTGCCTTTGGAATGATATTGAGCATAACAGCCTGAGTATCCTCACCGATGTCCTCGTAGGAATGAACCTCCTGACTGTTAAGAACATAGACATCGCCCGCATTGAGAATAATTTCACAGTCAAGCTTGTTAAGCCTTACCTTACCTTTTTTTATATAGGAAATTTCATATGAACCATGCCACCTGAGTCCAGATTCAAAGGCAACTTTTCTGTCCGGATATCTTGTACCCCTGCCGCTGTAATACGGCTCGGGCGGTAACAACACCTTCTTGTACTTCATGGCTTCACCCTCAACTCAATTAAAATCAATCAATTGTTAATAACATAGTCAGCGCAAAAATAAATATATTTAAGATCCGCAATTACCGCAGAATGGTCTGTTTTTACTACAACTGTTCTGCGTTCTTTTTTGCTGATTTCCTCAACACAGCGTGCAACATTGCACTTTGAAGGCTCGTAGCCGTACTTTTCAAAAAATTCTTCCGCAGTCATAACAAGAGAGCCGTAGCCCTCAAACATATGCAAAAGAGAATAGTCAATCAGCTTGTATTCATCTTCAATAAGGCTGATTCCGATATCGCAGTTTGTGACTGAACCGATGTAATACGGTGCGTCATTGAGGAACAAGCCTGTCTTGAACGAACCGATTGAAACGGTAAGATCCGAGTTTACCGCCGTACTGCACACACCCGTGTCACCGTTGATTCCGCTGTTGATATCTGCACTTATAACATAGGCATTTGTCATATTAATCTGCTCAACCGCTTCAAGTATTTCACCCTTTAATTCACCTGAAAAGCCTGTTCCGAGCAGACAGTCAACTACAATGTCAAATCCCGTGAAAGCCGCCGCCTGTGACATCGGCATCTCCTCGGCACCGAGCGACATTGCGGTTTTATAATAGTAAAGGCCGTCCTTTGAAAAGCCGTCGCTTGCTCTGAAAATTGTCGGTGTAAAGCCGTTTTTGCATAAAATACAGGCGAGTGCATAACCGTCGCCGCCGTTGTTGCCCTTACCGCAAACTATGGCAACCTTGCCCACAAACTTTGCCGAATTAAAAATCCCCTGTGCGGCTCTGTACATAAGCTCCGCCGAAGGAGTATGCTCCGCAATCGTCCTTGCGTCGCTTTTTCTCATATTTTCAACCGAAACGACCTGAACAAATTCCATATTATATTCCTCCGCTTTCTGAAATTTCCATAGCCTTATCCGCCGTTTGCGGCATTGTAAGCCGTCATAACAGCACTTTCATCCATATTACAACCGAGCAAAAACAACGGTGTTTCCTTAAAGAACTCATCAAGCAATTCAAGCAGCTTTTCCATTCTGCTCCGCTCAACATCAATAACCGTTGCCTCAAGCAACTGTTTCATAACCTGTGACGGCAACACCCTAACTGCCGTGTTCTCTTCTGCTCTCTGAAGAATGTACACAGCCTTAACGGGTGCTTTTGTATTTGTTCCTATGTTAGCTTTCCCCATCCACGGAGTTCCGTAAGCATAAAATTTTCCGTCACATTTTCGTATAACCGGCTTGTCATCGTTAATCATCGTCACCCTGTTGCCAAAATGCTTTCGCCACAGAGCCGTGTGGGTAGACTTGCCCGTTCCGCTGACTGCCGAAAAAACATAGCCCTCGCCGTCAAGCTCAAGACAGGACGAATGAAAAAGGAATCCGTCAAATCCGTCAAGCACGGCGTTGCAGAATTTTGAGAGTATCAGAACATCCTCCGCACCTTGTTCGCTGAGGTTGTCGGAAAGCCTGAGACGCTCACGGATTTCGTCATCCGAAACCGATATCTCAATGTCGGTCTTTCCCGATTCATTCGACTTAACGGCATAGCTTTCAAGCCGTTTCCTGCATATTTTAAATTTTGGATTAACTTCAACATTCAAATCAGCTATTCTGTATATCGGCATATCTGCTCCGCTAAATACTATAATGAAATATTGTAACACAAATTAATATTTTTTGCTACGGCGAAATGAATAAATATTATTTTACCTTTTAGTGCAAGTTGTTCAGTCGCACAGCTTTAAAGGCAAATATTGCACAATACAAGCCGTGTTATTTTGTAACAATGCACATACAGCTTATTTTTTATCCATTTTAAAGCCTGTAAAAAAAGCATTATTTTATGACTTTTTCAATTTTGTTTACTTTACCTGTCCGACTGCTTTTTTGCATACTCTTCAAGGTATGCTCTTTCATAAATTCAAATATCCTGTGCGTAACCGTTCCTATAAGAATCGGAATGAATATTCCTGCGGCAAGGTAGATTATGCAGTAAAAATTTAAGCCGTTCGGACGATAAATGTACCAGATTGTTGACTTGAGTTTTAAAATATCGAAATCTTTGAACAGCGGTGTAATTACGCTCAATCCCCAGAACGCCCATTTTACAATCATAAAGGCAAAAATGTGGTGAATCATAATGCTGTAGGTATTGTCCGAAATCATCCTGACAAGCTTTTTGTTCTTGATAATCGGAGTAATCAGCTTTGCAACCCTCAGCCAGAACGCAATGCCCGTGATTGCGGTTACATAAGGAATGACGCAGCCGTTGTCAAACTTCACACACTTTGACGGAGTGTATTCAAGATTTCCACAGAATGTGAGGAGAAGAAGCTGAACTCCGAGAACGATTGCAAAATATGCAACGCTGTTGAGATTATCGTGTTTTTCCTTGTAAAAATAGCCCGAAATGAAAACGAACAAGGCAAGATTGTACGAATACTTTGGAAACCAATCGTACATCAGCGACACGCCGCCGTTGTAGCAATGCCCCGAAACTATGATAATAATGCCGATTGCCGACAAAATTTTAAAAGTAAAATTAATGTTTCCGTCATCGCCGAGCCTTTTGTTTTCAGCTGTGACACTGTTTTGTTTAAGTGCAGATTTACTGCGTGTTTTGTTCTTTCCCATAATTCCCTCTCATCTGTATTTGTCGCAATTTAAAAATTCCGCAAATTCACACGGTGATTGTACCACAAAAGCAATCTGCAATCAATATATCAAATTCACCGTGCTAAACACATATAAATCATTATTTTGCACAATCTCACTTTTGTTTCAACAGGCATCTAAATCTTTCATTTGCAACTGTTCCGCCATACAATTGTGTACATACCCTTAAAAAAACTAAGATTAAAATGTAAATAAATTCAGTCAAAAAAGCCGGGCAAAGCATAAAATAAAAAAATATGCAAAAAACTATTGACACAACCTTTACATAATGCTATAATAATAAAGCTGTAAAAAACAGCAGAGTTGTATATCGCGGGATAGAGCAGCTCGGTAGCTCGTCGGGCTCATAACCCGAAGGTCGTCGGTTCAAATCCGGCTCCCGCAACCACTAAGAAACGGCTTAACCACTAAGGTTTTGCCGTTTTTCTTTTTGTGTGAAATTTTATATTTTTGCAGATTTCCCCCGAATTTCCCTCCGATGATGTTTATTTTTGCAATTTTACCCGAAATATTCATAAAAACAGCCTGAGTATCAAAAGCGAATACTCAGGCTGTTTTAATACTTTTGTTATTAAATTAAGATGTAGATAAAGTTTTCAAATTAACTCAGATACGGGTAATTATTTCATCAATAACGAAAGGACTGTATTCTTGATAAATACTTGTTGACCGTGCTGTATATTTTTTATCGCACATTTCAATATCCAAATCCATTTGTAAATCAAGCCATTTTACACCAATCGTATCGTTTTTTGTATCACCGTCTATGTACTGCACAACATCAGAAAGTTCTCTTGTGACAATGCCAACATTCTTAATATGAAGTTTACTTCCACCAATAGGTAGTGATTTAATGTAAACAATATCTCCGAGAGCAACTTCCTTTAACATTTCATAAAAAACAGAAGCATCCTCTTTTTTATATCCAAGATATGCAATTTTTCTATTGATAAAGTCATCAGATATATCAATACTGCCTTGAAGATTTGCTCCAATTCCCCAAACTGCCATTTCTAATTTCTCCTTTTTGATAATATTTTTAACTGCGTGACCACGCATATTTATACATTGAAACTGTACGATATTTTAGATCTTGGTACACATAATATGAAGCAGAATAGTCACCGCTTAAAAGTTGTGCTATATTTTTAGGGGTACTAAAATATGCCCATTCATAATCTGTGTAGTAATTCCCGTAAAAGTCATAATTTTCATAGCTAAACAAAAGTATGCAACCGTTACGCATTTTACTATTATTATATGTAGTTACCCAACCATTTTCTTGCTCAAAGACAGCAGAAGTTAGCGAACAATCATAAAAAGCATACTCACCAATATAAGTAGTTGCACTTGGAATAGTGATTTCGATTATAGAAGTACATTTTGTAAAAGCATACTTTTGTATTGATTGCAAACTGCTTGGTAAATTAACATCTGAAAGTAATGAACAACCATAAAAAGCATATTCGCCAATATTTACAATGCTGTCAGGTATTGTTATAGCGGTAATATTAGATAACTCCATAAAAGCTTTATCTGCTATTTGTGTTACTGCCTTACCATTATAGGTTGATGGAATTTCAATACTGTCAACTTTTTTTGCACCATTACCGGCTGACACGCTATATGTATCATCATCTAAAAGAGTAAATATTAATATAGTATCATCGTCTTCAGAAGACCCTGAGCCGATAGTACCCAGATTATCATTAGTTCCGTCAGTGTAGGTTACAATAAGTTCGCCATTGACAATTTCCATTTTAGAAATTCCTCGACCATCTTCGCCTTTGTCACCCTTATCTCCTTTATCGCCTTTTTCACCAGTATCTCCTTTATCTCCCTTTTCCCCCTTGATATTGCCAAGGTTGCACACGGTATTATCAGTCATAAGTATGCTTAATTCACCGTCAGCAGACAAAGTAACGGTCTTAATACCAACGCCGTCAGTGCCTTTAGCACCAACGACAACACCGAGATTGGCAGTTTCTCCGCTTGTATAAGTCAATAGCAGTTCACCGTTTGAATTGATTTCTGACTTAGAAATACCTATGCCGTCAGCACCCTTAATGTTACCGAGGTTAAGTACAGTACCGTTGGATAATTCAACGCTCAAAGCACCTTCAGCAGAAATCGTTACATTGACAATGCCTGTACCGTCTTTACCGTCAGCGCCGTTTATACCATCTTTACCATCTGCACCATTTGTACCGTTAATGCCGTCTGCTCCTACAACTTTTCCGAGATTAGTAGATTGACCATTTGTATATGTAAGTACAAATTCTCCGTCAGCATTGATTTCTGATTTTGAAATACCAATACCGTCTTTGCCCTTGATACTTCCGAGATTTAGTGCTGTTCCGTTTGTAAGTTCAACATTCAAAACACCATCATCAGTAATTGTTACATTGGCAATTCCGATACCGTCTTTACCGTCAACACCGTTAGCACCATCTTTACCATCTTCTCCATCTTTACCGTCAGCGCCATTTGCACCATCTTTGCCATCAGTTCCGTTAATACCGTCCTTGCCGTCTTTTCCGACAATACAGCCGAGGTTAATACTTGATGAATCGGAGAAAGCAAGTTCCAATTCACCGTCTGAATTTATAACTACATTAGAAATACCAATGCCGTCTTTGCCATCCTGACCGTCTTTTCCATCTTTGCCGTCTGCACCATTTTGACCGTCTTTTCCGTCCTTACCATCAACTCCATCTTTACCGTTAGCACCAACTATAACACCAAGATTAGAAGAAGTTCCATCAGAATAAGTTATTACTAATTCTCCGTCAGTATTGATTTCAGACTTTGTAACGCTGATACCATCTTTACCGTCAATACCATTTGTACCGTTTTTTCCGTCCTGTCCGTTAGTTCCTACGACTGTACCGAGATTTACAGATGTTCCGTCTGAATACTTAATAACAAGTTCACCGACAGAATTTATTGTTGTTTCAGTAATTCCGATGCCGTCCTTTCCGTCTGCGCCATTTGTTCCGTTAGTACCATCTTTACCATCAGCACCGTTTTTACCGTCAACACCGTTTGTACCATCCTTGCCGTCCGCACCCTTAATATTGCCGAGATTTAATTGTGTACCGCTTGTTAGAGTAATTTCGAGTTCATTATCTGAACTGATTATTATATTCTGAATACCAACTCCGTCCTGACCATCAGCACCGTTGACACCATCTTTGCCGTCTTTTCCGTCAACGCCGTTTGTACCATTAACGCCGTCCTTACCATCTATTCCATTGTTACCATCTTTACCATCAGCACCAACTACAACACCAAGGTTAGAAACAGTATTATCTGAATAGGTTAAAACAAGTTCGCCCTTTGAATTGATTTCCGATTTTACAACACTTATACCGTCTTTACCATCAATACCGTTTGTGCCATCTTTACCGTCCTTGCCATCTGTGCCGTTAGTTCCGTTGACGCCATCTTTTCCATCCTTGCCGTCAAGTCCGTTTGTACCTATTACATTTCCAAGATTAGAACGTTGCCCGTTCGAATAGGAAAGTACAAGCTCACCATTTGAATTGATTTCAGCGTTAGTTACACTGACGCCGTCTTTACCATCAGTGCCGTTAATGCCGTCAACTCCATCTTTACCATCAGCGCCATTGATACCGTCTTTGCCATCAGCACCTACTATAATGCCAAGATTAGCAACTGCATTGTCTGAATAAGTTAAGACTAATTCGCCCTTTGAGTTGATTTCGGACTTTATAACGCTAATACCATCTGTACCGTTTTTACCATCAATACCGTTAGTACCATCCTTACCATCTTTTCCATCTTTGCCATCAACACCGTTAATGCCGTCTTTTCCATCCTTACCATCAACACCGTTAGTGCCATCTATGCCATTCTTACCGTCTGCTCCGTTAAGTCCGTCTTTGCCATCAACACCGTTAATGCCGTCTTTTCCGTCCTTACCATCAACACCGTTAGTACCATCTATGCCATTCTTACCGTCTGCTCCGTTAAGTCCGTCTTTACCATCAGCACCGACAACTACACCAAGGTTTGAACGCTGTCCGTTTGAGTATGTAAGAACCAACTCACCGTTTGAATTGATTTCAGAATTTGTAACACTGATGCCGTCAGTACCGTTCATCCCGACAACCTTGTCAAGATTAACAGTTTTTCCGTCTGAAAAGTTTAGTACAAGCTGACCGTCAGAATTGATACTTGCATTTGTAATGCCAACACCGTCAATACCATTTGTACCGTTCTTTCCGTCTACACCGTCTTTACCGTTAGTACCGTTAATGCCGTCAGCACCATTTAAACCGTTTGCTCCGTCTTTACCGTCAACACCATTTTTACCGTTTGCTCCGTCTTTACCGTCAACACCATTTTTACCGTTAGTTCCGTTTTTGCCATCTTTGCCATTAGAACCATTGACGCCATCCTTACCGTTAATGCCGTTAATTCCGTTTGTACCGTCCTTGCCATTAGCGCCATTCTTGCCGTCAGCACCTATAGCTTTGCCGAGATTTAAGACAGAATTGTCGGACAAGGTTATAAGCAATTCACCATCCGACGAAAAAGAAGCGGTCTTTATGCTTGCACCATCCTGCTTTGATGAAGCTTCAAGTGCAGATGTCCATTCTTTTTCAGTGCCTGAATAGCCATTATCTACCGCAATATCATAGGCAGATTTGCCTGAAAGAGAATCAAGCCATTCCTGCACAGTTCCCTCATAGCCATATTTTACAGCCAATTCATATGCAGAAAGTCCGTTTTCTACTTTTGAATCACCCTTAAACACAACAAAACCTATTGTGCCAAGCAAAAGTAAAATAATCAGAATAACACTTAGTATCTGAAAAAATTTGCTGTTCTTATTCTTTACTTTTTGATATTCATTTGTTTGCTGTTCTGTTTGTTGCCGTAACATATTCATACCTCCGTGTCAATATAGTATATTAGTTTTATTATATTACTCGTTTCGTAAACTGTCAACGCGCTTCGTGTTATTATCTAAAAATTTTTGTCAATACCATATAAGATATATACGAGGTGATTTAATGAATTTTGGTAATAGATTAAGGATTTTAATTGACGAACGAGGCATTACACAAAAAGAATTAGCTTCACAATTAAATATAGCTCCCTCAACAGTAAGCAGTTATGTTCAGAATACCCGTGAACCCGATTTTGCTACATTAAAATCTCTTGCAATTTATTTTAGTGTTTCAATAGATTATCTTTTGGGGTGTCGAACCAACAAAGCCTCTTCTCGTCAGGAGGATGAACTATTAAGAGTATTTCGCAGTCTTACAGCAGAGCAAAAAGAAGTGTGTATTGAACAATGCAAAGTGTTTGTAAGGCTTAATCAAAAAGCAAGAGCAAAATCATCGTAATCGATTTTGAACAAAATAATTTGTAAAAATAAAACTGCCCTTGACTAAATTATAATCAAGGGCAGATACTTTGTCCTGTGCTGACAGCACAGTTTTTTTATATTAAATTCTATTTTTCTCTTAAACGCTCTGTAAGGATTTAATTTTTTCAGCGGAAGCGGTTTCGCAAAAAATCTTAACGACCGTATGTGGGCCTTATAGAGCAATATAGGATTGCTTAAGAGTGTTTGAGGGTTTTGTCAAGAGTTGAGCTGTTTAACTGATTGCGAGAATATAGTTCAATACCTCTGCTGCTTGTGTATCTTTTGATTTGAGAGCGTGAGTATAAATATTCAGCGTGGTAGAAGTGTTAGAATGTCCAAGTCTGCTTGCTACTGTTCTGATGTCGGTACCCTCTGCTATCATAAGTGTTGCGTTGGTGTGTCGCAGAGAATGTAAGGTAACTTGCCGTAAATTATGTCTTTTCAAAAATTTGTTAAACCATTTTGTAAGGGAATCAGGATACATAGGAAGTCCGTTCCACTGAGTAAAAAGTCTGTCAGTATCGTGCCATTCACTTCCGATTTTAAATCTCTGCTCAATTTGCCACACTCTGTAAGAATTTAGTATTTTTATAATATCATTACTTAACTTCATCATTCGTCGGCTTGATTTTGTCTTTGGCTCTTTTGTAATCAGAGTTTTATTGCCGATATATTGAGAAGTCCTGACAATTTCCAAATATCCGTTTTCAAAATCAATATCTTTCCATTCAAGTCCGAACAGCTCACCTCTGCGAATACCTGTATAAATCAAAAGCATAATCATTGTTTTGTAGGTTATAGGCTCATCCTGCAATGCTGTCAGCATTTTTCTTGTTTCTTCCTCATTCAGAAAGTCAATTTCTTTTGCAGGAACTTTCGGAGGGTCAGCTCGCCTTGCAAAATTTTCTTTTACAAGATTCCATTTTACAGCAGTCGAAAGTAATTTAGAAATAACCCTGTGATGTTCTACAATAGTTTTTGGAGATAATTTTCCATTTGCTATTATATTACCGTCTTCATCACGCTTTGCCTTTAGGTTTACTCCGTCCTCCGCTAAATTTCTATAAAAAGCATTTAAGTGGAGAGGTTGTAAATCCTGCAATTTAATGTGTCCGATAGCCTTATTTATTCTCTTTAAGTATTCACAATAACGGTTATATGTCTTTGGTGCTAAATTCTGCTTTCCGTATTCAAGTAACCATCTTTTAGAATAAGGCTCAAACTTTATATTGCTATTGGGACAAGCTCCTGTTTTTACTTCTTCTTCAAACAAAACTTTTTGCCGTTCAATCTCTTTTTCAAGTTGTTTTGGTGTGAGATTCTTAGGCGGTATCCAGGTTTTGGATTTTACAATTTTCTTACCGTTCATATCACAGCCCATTGATACCCTGATTTCGTATCCTCTGCCTTTTTGTCTTGCAGTTGCCATACTAACACTCCTTTTAACATTATAATTCTATAAAAGAAAAATAACTCCCAAACTAATTATTGCAAAAAATTCTCAAAAAAGCAAAAACTTTTTTAAAATATTTCAAAAAATTATTCTGTAATATGTAAGAGAGTGGTGTTAGCACTCTCTGTTATCGATTAATCTGACGAATAGCATCTGTGGCTGTTTGCTTTTTATCACCGAAACGGAAATACTCCAGAAGGGAATCGTAATTAATTAACACTTTTCTTCCCAGCCTTACAGTTGGGACGAGCCCAGACTTTACAATAGTACGCAATGCATACAATGTAACATCCGTGTCGGGATCGTCTTTTTTCAACTGTTCAAATGCGTCTTTTACCAAACGCATTCTTGGCACCTGCAACCCTCCTTAACTTTTTGATTGCTTCATTCAGAGAGGACATATCGTCATATGTTATAATGTAATCGCAGTTTGGATTACATTCTGCATAGTTAAGTATTTCATTGATGTAGTCAATGATACTCAATATATCGCTTTCTGAATTTGAAACTGACTGTTCTTTAATATTAATCATATAAACCAACTCCCGAACTTTTATAATTCAGGTAACAAAGATTGTGTTTATATTAAAGTCAACAAATATAAAGGGATCCTTCTATACACTCCGTTTGTTAATCATATAAACTCCCTTCTTTCTTGTCTTCATCAGTAAGCTCTTGAAAATACACTATCCTGTCACCCTTTACTATTAGCATATAATCTTTTCCAATTTCCATCTTATCAAATCCGCCAACTGAGTTCCTTAATTCAAATTCTGCCGTGCCAACACCTTCTTCAAAACTAACGACATTTGGTTCGGTGTCAAATTTAAATGTGAAATAACAAGAAGTTATAGGAACACTATATCCTTCTCCGTAATCTCTTGTTTCTTCGGGTGAAATGGGCAGATCATAAAACTTTGACTGCTTTCCTATTAATTTATAATTGAATTTGAATACATACATAATATTCCTCCAAAATTATATTTTTACTGTTCGACAAACAAAATCTAAACTTTTGATTTGATGAACTTTTTATAATATATTTTATTAAGAGTAATTTCACCGTCAAAGTCCAGTTTGTTAATAGTTAAACTATACTGGTCGGCTAACTTATAATTACCTCTGTCTATCAGAGTGGTAATTTCATATTTATTAGCGGTGAAAGTTACTGGCTTTTTGATGTTCCTCGAATGTCTTAAATATCTGACTCCAGGTTTATAGAGTTCTAATAACTCATTGTCTGCTGTAATTTTCTTGCGGAAATACTGACCGTAGTCGACATTTTTTCGCATTTTAGATATATAGCAGTAACCCTTTGTCCAACATTCTCTAATCGTATAATACGACAGAAACATCTTGTTGTTTTTTACATCTTTCAGCAGTAGATGAATATGCCAAGCTCCCTTTTGAGTAGGCTCTAAAATAGAGATATAACCCATATCAGGATAACGGTATCTTATCTTTTGCCAAAAGATTTTGAAATCTCGATAGATTTCATCTGTATCTTTTTGAGGTTTACTGTAAGTTAATACACAATGATAACCAATGTTTTTATAAAAGTTAGTGTGAATAAGTTTGTAGAGGTTGTCAGCAGATTTCTTTAACAAGCTGATATTCTCACCTCTGTTAACATATTCCTTGGCTTTGATATACTCATTGGTTGCAGTATTAACATACATACCTTTAGATACTTTTTTACAATTAGGTTTTTTAGAACCCTTTCTACCACTATTTGTACAAGCCATCAAATCAAGATAGTCACCGTACTTGGTTGCTTTTACATAATAGAAATCATCTAAACCGTTATCATCTTTTTCCTTTCTCACTATAATATTGTCATCTTTCAAATTCATACCTCCTGTGTTATCAATATATAGATAACTTTAGATTTACTCAAATAACAATCATTTTAATTAAAAATGTCATTTGAATATGTAACAAACTTAATGGAAAATCCTTACAATAATATTATTTGCAAAAGCTAACGAAAATTGCTTAATTTTTAAAATTTTTTGTAGAAAACATTTTAGA
>ERZ779865.2215-NODE-2215-length-12575-cov-4.178914_pt1 | contig 12575 bp, 8 predicted proteins | sample MGYA00433088_ERZ779865 | MGnify/ENA primary metagenome ERZ779865 (study PRJEB29588, sample SAMEA2151703) | human gut metagenome | biome: human gut; feature: human-associated habitat; material: faeces | place: Denmark | collected 2008/2010 ... | reverse complement strand
CGCCGTATCGGACGGCGCGGTGGCTGTCCACTATGCGGAGGAATATCTGGCGGAGAACCGATAAGGGAGGATGTTTTGAGAACATATAAGGATAAAGAGGAACTCAAAAACGAAATCCATCAAAGCTTTGAGAAGTATCTTTCCGAATTTGATACGGTCCCGGAATCCCTGAAGGATAAAAGAGTACCCGGTGTGGACAGAACGCCGGCAGAGAATCTTGCGTATCAACTGGGGTGGACGACACTGCTTTTGAAATGGGAGGCCGATGAGAAGCGTGGAATGGACGTGAAAACACCGTCGGAGCAGTTCAAGTGGAACCATCTGGGCGACCTGTATCAATGGTTCACGGACACCTACGCCCATTTGTCCTTGGCGGAATTGAAGGGCAAATTATGTGAAAATATCGTCGCTATCCAGACCATGATCGATTCCATGAGCGAGGAGGAGCTGTTCCAGCCGCACATGAGAAGGTGGGCGGATGACGCCACCAAAACAGCGGTATGGGAGGTTTACAAATTCATCCACGTCAATACCGTCGCTCCTTTCGGAACGTTTCGGACAAAGATCAGGAAGTGGAAAAAGGCCGCGCTGTAGGTTCTGATTTGTTTTATAAGCCATAACAGAGGATGGGCCGTGCTCAAGCCCGGAATGAAAGCCCTGGCTTTGCCTAATATGATACAAACGGCGATGCCGTCAGTCTGCACGACTTTGCCGGCAAGAAGGTCGTTCTATATTTTCATTCAAATGATACCACCCCCGGCTGTACCCTGCAGGTCAGTGCCTTTGCCGTAGCCTACGTGGGATTTGAAAAGCTGAACGCCGTTTCATCGGCATCAGCAAGGACTTGAAGGCCTCCCGCGCAAAATTTACGCAAAACACAATCTGCCCGGTCTTCTGCTCTCCGACCCGGAGCTGCAGGCGATCCAATCCTATGGGGTCTGGCAGGTGAAGCAGCTCTACGAGAAGGTTTCCATAGGCGTCGCCCGCAGCAGCTTTCTCATCGACGAGCAAGGTGTCATAGAAAAGGCTTCGTTTAAGGTCAAGCCGATACCAACGCAGCGGAGCTGCTGGGTATCTAAAAAGTGCGTCTCAGTAGTGATATCAGGAGACGAAAGAACCTCTCCCGATATGCATCAGGACACCCTACATGCTGGCAAAAGAGGCTGCGGCAAATGCCGCAGCCTCAGGCTTCATTGGGGATCGTTTGTGATGGCGCTCAGTACTCTTTTGGAAGAAAACATACTCACCATTGCTCCTGCCTTTTTAGGCAGTATGCTCGTTAATCCAGGCGATCATCGTGATCAAAGGACAAGATTGACATTCTGTTTTTTATAGTTTTTACCTCATGTGTGTTTTATGATTGGATTACCGTCTTTATCAAGAAGGGGCGTCATACCGCTTAGCCACATGCCACTTGCCACCAGATAATGAACTCCTGATTCTTGATCGACAATGATCTTTAATATCCCACCATACCGTATGGTTTCTTCACAAACAACGCGCTAGTTTCTCCATGTATAGACTTCTGTATCCACAACGCCACAGGGGTTAGACGAGGATGTTACAGTTCGGTTGCTCCCGCTTTCCCAAGTGATATTTCCTAAGGCATCTTTTTTGATAAACTTAAATTCTATCGTTGTTCCAGAGGGAACGCTTACAGGAAGAAACCACTCCGGATAATTGGGGTTGAGCATGGATTCCGTACAGTTATCAGGATTCCAATTTCCGAGTTCCGGAATGTTCCCAACTATATAGATATTCTCACCAAGTTGAGTTTCAGCGGATACATGGAAAACTATCTGATTTTGATCTCCAGACAGAACATTATAGTAAATTGCATTACTAGTTGCCGTCCCCTTTCGCACGGTGATAGGTTGGAGTCCGGCATTAACCCCCTCGGGTACAGTTGCCACAATCTTATTGGCGGTTGTACTTTGAACAGTTGCAGCGGTAGTCCCGAAATATACCGAGATATTCCCACTAAAACCATCTCCATAAATGTGAACGGTATTTCCGGGACGTCCAGTAGTAGAGATTACATCTCCAATCTGGGGCGTGGAAGGCGCTTCGGATGCTTGGTATTGCCATACGCAAACGCCGCCGCCAGAAATAGTAAACGAAGGTATGAGATTGTTCTGCACAGTCGTGGCAGTACCAAACAAGGATCCGTCCAAATAATCCGAATACTGTCCGGTGGGGAGATTTGTTTGAATTGCAGGAATAACGCTTGCACTATCGGGTTGTCGGTTGACTGCAACGACAACTACGTCATCGTAGAATTGTCGTTCAAAAACCATCACATTATCATCACTATAGCGAACGGTTGTAGTGCCGTATGCAATTGCATCGTTTGAGCGCCGCAGGGTAGATAGGGTTGCTATAAGCTGATATGCTGTTGTTGTTGTACTAAAGCCACATTCGGTGGGCATGTATACTCTTCCTGCAACATCACTTGCATCACCGGGTATAACATACTGTTCCGTTCCGTAGTAGATTGTTGGAATGCCCCTTGATGTCAGCAGAACTGCAAGCGCCGCATTGTAGACTTTCTGACTCCTTTGGGTATATCCAAAGCGGGTAACATCGTGATTATCTAGGAAGGTTACAGTCTGATTAGGATGGTCGTAATCCTCCTGAGTATATACCAACATATTGGCAAAGTTGCTCATTGGAGTAGAGAATGAGCCAAATGTTGTACTTGCTGCTCGGTAGAACTCAAAATCAAGGTTGTTTACACCAGTTTGCTTGGGAAAATAAACGTATTCATCATATTTGGGATCTGGTCTGCCAATAAAGAATTCACCAAAGTGAGTAACTGTTTTTCTGGAATCCACAACATCTTTTAGACCCTTTACAAAAGACGGATCCATATGAAGAGTAGCATCATGGCGAATACCATTTACGCCCAAATCACTCCAAAACAGCATGGCGGCTTCCAAATACGCAACAACATCACTATGTTGCTGCGAGAAGTCCGCAAGCGAACCTAAATCCTTATGCCGGTATCCAAATCGGCTAGAGTCATTGCCTCTGTCCCCAAGACCATGGAACCAGCCATTTATATTGTTGTTGGGATCAGCGATCAAGTTTTCAATCAGTCCGTCATTGTTGTAGTCATATGGTTCTCCATTTGCATCAAAAGCAAATTCTCCATTTTCCTTGCGGTCTGGCTCATACAGTTTTCCATCTTCTGGAGCATTGTTGTTTGTTGGGTTCATTTCACGGCTTGTATGATTGGTAACAAAATCGATTACCAATTTAATGCCGTTTTCATGAAGAGCATCCCGCAAATCCTTGAACTCATTAAGAGTACCAAAATGCTTGTTTGTTGCAAAATAATTACGCACATGATATCCATGAAAGCTGGTCCAAGTGTCGTAACTCCCGTCATTTTGATAATCAATTATCGCTGTATCTCGATTTTCATAGGGCGCGGAAATCCAAACAGCGGTTACGCCCATCCCTTTCAGATAAGGAATTTTCTGAACAATGCCATCCCAATCCCCACCTTGATATAGTTTCAAGTCTGCCCCAGTTCCGTCATATAAGTTGGAACTAAAACCAACCGGAATATTATTTGTACTGTCGCCATCATAGAAGCGGTCAGTAATAATCTGATAGATGACATCTTTGGACGAAACTGGACCAAGGTCATTGACAGTTTCTTGAGCAAATACAGTCGCGCCAGGTATGGATAGCAACAAAACTATTACCAGCACGAACACTAAAACTCCTCTAGCACGCTTCATGCCATATTTCCTCCTTCTGCATCAAATGGCCTTAATATCTCGTGTAAAAACCCTAAAACTTATGCTCTACGGCTCCTGACTCCATTCCATTCATCGTTTTAAGTTTGATTTGTGCGTCTGGTTGACTTTCTCTCCACAATGTTTGAAGTCGTTACATACGTCTGAATTTGCTTATTGGGATGCTTGATTATGTCTATTATCAACTTACCAGCTTGCCTGCCTAAGTCCCTTACATTGATATCCACAATGGTGAGCTGAGGTTCTATTACTTGAGAGAGCGGGTAGTCATCAAACGCAACAATGCCGATATCCTGTGGGATTCTTATGTTTTTCCTGCAAAGAGCGTCAACACACCCCATGGCAATATAGTTGTTGGCGCAGATAATGGCGTCCGGCAGGATTTTATGATCCAGGAGCTTCATCGTCATAAGGAAGCTGTCTGCGCGGGTGGATTCTCCCAACCAGATATACTGATCTTCCAATTGCAGGCCGGCATTTTCGAGTTCCTGCTTTACACCTTGCAGTCGATGCAGCGACCCAAAGTCGTAATACTGTCCGCCGATAAATGCAATTTTCCGGTATCCCCGTGAAAGAAGATAAGCCGCTGCGACGGTTCCGGAGTACACATTGTTGTTATCAATCCAACACACCTGGCTTTCAAAATTCGGCGCGCCCAACACGATGTGAGGAAAGTGCGATTTTGTAAGCAATCCGGACAAGGGATATGCTATTACGGAAACGTGGATGGCTAGTGCGTCGGCACTTTGCCGATAAATCACTTCCTTGGCTACTTCGTATGCAGTTGCTGGGTCTACTCCGCGAAGCTGAAGCCGATACCCTCTGGTGCTCAAAGACTCCTCTAAACCCGCAATAATCTCAAACATATGTGGATTCTGAAAGGCCGTGTTCGGAGCTAAATTTGCTAAAACCGCAATCGTTTTGGTCGTGCCTCTAGCAAAACTCTGTGCGCTGGCGTTTGGATAATAGTTGAGTTCCTGCATAACCCTGCGCACCCGCGCCGCTGTTTCCTCTGAAATACTGTAGTGCCCATTGATCACTTTGGACACGGTAGAAACAGAGGTGCCGGCCGCTGCCGCAACATCCTTAATCGTAATACCCATGACACAGCCCTCCATGCAGAATAATCATACAACTATTTTAAGTATAATTTATTCAGCATTGACCGTCAACAAATACTGCAAAGCCATGATCGTAGAGTTTCCTGTGGTCAAGTCCTTCGCTCCAATGCAGTTTACCGTATTCCTCGTCCAAATCAACGGCTTTGCCGCCGCGATTGATACAGATGGTAACACGCTGATTGCAGTATTCCCTTGCGTAGATGATTAGTCCGCTTCCGCGCTCTGCAGATACCACGCGGAAATCGCCACAGCGAAGCGGTTCCAGTTTTTTGCGCATGGCGATGGCTTCCTTGAAAAAAGTACACAGAGTCGAATTTTCGTTATCCCACGGCATCGGACAACGGTATTCTTCTTCTGAAAGACCTTGAACACCCAGTTCATCACCATAGAAAACCGTGGGCATTCCGACAAAAGTCATCATAAAAAGAATGGCCAATCGATACCGCCTCATGTCTCCGCCGCACAAAGACAGAAACCGGCTCACATCATGGCTGTCCAGCAGATTCATCTGCGCCGGAGTCATCTGCATCCGATAGCGCATGAGCATATCCGTGATACGTCCCGCAAAATCCGATGCATCAATGGATTGCTCCGCAAAAAACAGATTGCAGTGCTTTCGGAAATCGTAATTCATAGTGGAGTCAAACATGTCGCCCTGGAGCCAGTGCCCTGCGCTTTCCCATACTTCGCCGATGAGCAGCACATCCGGGTCAATCTCCTTCACCGCTTTTCTGAATGCCCGCCAGAAGCCATCGTCCACTTCACTGGCAACATCCAGCCGCCAGCCGTCGATGTGGAAATTCTTCACCCAATAGCGTCCTACCTCGCAAAAGTACTCTCGCACAGCAGGGTTCGCTGTATCCAGCTTTGGCATCATCCGCTCATAGGCGAAGCATTCGTATTCCGGATAATCCTCCGGATCGTCCGGACACACCACGGGGAATTTCAAACCGTAGAACCAGTCTCTGTAAGAGGATGCCTCTCCTTTTTCCACCACATCTTCAAAGGCGAAAAAATGCCAGCCGCAATGATTGAACACGCCGTCGATCAAAATGCGGATTCCCCGTGCATGAAGCACACGTACCAGATGATGCAGTGCCTCGTCGCCGCCAAAGCACGGGTCAACGTGAAAATAATCCAAAAGATCGTATTTGTGGTACTCTCCTGCCACAAAGATGGGATTCAGGTATACGCAGTTCACGCCCAGCTCTTCCAGATAGTCAACATTGTCGGCAATACCCCACAATGTGCCGCCCAATTTGCTGCGTACGGGCTGACCATGATAGTCAATGGCTCGATCCTGAATGGAAATGCGTTTGACCCCTGAGGCAAAGCTGTCGGGGAAAATATTGTACACCACAGCGTCATTGACCCAGTCAGGCACAACCGCAATGTCTGCCCGGTGGTTGAACGGCAGCTTGAAATACTGCGAACGGTCATCCACCAGATGATCGGTAAATACATCGCCGTAATACAGGACCCGCTCGGTACCGTCATTCAGATGGAAGTAATAATACAGTCGCTTATAGGGACTATCCAGCACTACCTGCCAGTAATCATGATACAAATCGCTCGCTGCCACCTTCATGGCGACAGGAGTAAAAACGATGGGAGTAACACGGCAGGCGGTATCGCCATAGTAGAGCGTGCAGCTCTTCAGATCGCCTTTGGCGCAGCGCAGGCGAAAAACGATGTGCTTTTCGTCAAGTCCATGTGCGTACTGCGACATGGGGATGTGTAAAACAGCTTCTTTTTTCATGCTTATCCTTTCACTCCGCCGGCCGTTAAGCCGGAAGTCATGTGCTTCTGGCATAAGAAGAAGATGATCAGCACCGGAATTGATACGGTAATGGACGCGGCGGCAAAAACCGGCCAGCTGCCGCTCATTTCCGTTGCTTGCAACGCATACAGTCCGGCAGCCAGTGTGTAGTTCTCCTCGCCGGTCATAAAGGTTGTAGCATAGATATACTCGTTCCACACATAAATCAGGACCATCAGAGCTGTGACAACGATACTGGGCTTCGCCAAAGGCAAAACAATTCGCGTGACCACCTGAAGAGGATTCGCACCGTCCATCCGGGCAGCTTCTTCGATTTCCACGGGTACCGTGTCAAAATAGCCCTTGATATTCCAAAGGCTGAAGACCGCCATGGTCCCGGTATAGATCAGGATAAGGCCGGTTCGGTGATTGATAAGTCCCATCGGGCGGAGCAGGCGGTATACGGCAAACATCGACAGGACAGCCGGAAATGAATTGAGCAGCACAAGGCACTTCAAAATCGGTCTGCGACCGGGAAACCGCCGCCGTGAAAAACAGTAGGCAGCCGGAATTGCTACACAGAGTGACAGGGATACAGTAACGACCGCCAGATAAACGCTGTTGCCAAGCCATGTGAGAATATCTTCACCAAAAAGGACACGGCGGTAGTTTTCCAGTGAGAAGTTCTTGGGGATAAAGGAAAAATCCGAACTCAGCAATGTGTTTTGTCCGTTGAGGGAAACACTAAGCGAATAGAGAATAGGAATCAGTGTAATAAAACACAGGACAATAAAGAAAATATTCAGTGCCGTAAGGCTAACGCGTTCTTTTTGTTTGCGGCTCATCTGGAACCCTCCTCTTGCAGCCGATACCGGGCGGAGAATGCAATCAGCAACGCAAAGATAATGATGGATATGGCAGAGCTGTATCCATAGTTATTGCTGATGAATGCATTTTCGTAGGCATAGGTCAAAATAGTATGCACATGTGCGCCGGTTTTGGCTCCAGCCTGCTGTGTCAGAAGATAGATCACATCGAACTGCTTGAAGGTTGTGAAGATGGTGATAATAACAGCCGGCGCAATGATGGGACGAATGGCTGGAACCGTAATATAACGGGTGCGCTGCACCCATCCGGCACCATCAAGCAAAGCGCTTTCAAAGTAACTTTTGTCTATGCTCTGCATAGCGCCATCCATAATCATAATCATAAACGGCAGCGCCAGCCAAAGGTTGACAACCGTGCAGCAGAGAAATGCCGAGACATCGTTTGCCAGCCAGCGCACTGTCGCCAGCCCCAGCTTCTGCATCCACTGGTTCAGCAAGCCGAACTGTGTGTTGAACATGCCGGTTTTCCACAGAAGAATGGAGACATAGCCGGGCATGGCCCACGGAAACATCAGCAGTGTTTTATACAGCTTCCGAAACCGCAAGTTCTGTATATTCAAAAGGCTTGCCAGCACAAAGGCAATCACCAGCTGCAACACCATATTGACCACCGTCCACAAAACGGTTACGAGAAGCGCCGATAAAAACCCGGAATCAAAAACGAACAGCGCACGGATATAATTCTCCAAGCCGATAATGGTAAAGTCAAACCAGTGGTACACGTTCATGTTGGTCAGAGAGATATAGAACGTATAGAGGATGGGAAAGACTACTACCAAAGCAATCAGCAGGAGGGACGGTCCGGACCATAAATAGGAGCGGAGCCACTCCTTTTGTAGCTTACGTTTCATAGAAAGTTCCTCAATGCATGGCGTCGATCAAGCTGTTCGCTTGCGTCAATGCGGCAGCAAAGGCTTTGTCTATCCCCGATTTGGAGAGGTTTACATCTGTCAGCAAATTACCGACTACTGTCCACATAACATCCATTTCGGGGATATTGGGCATGGGAACGGCAATTTCAGCGGTAGTGCGCATTGCCTGCACCAGTGTATCATCACATACACGGCTGTCATCATAGCATGCGCTGTTTGCCGGAGCACAGCCGCTTGCCTGCGCCAGCACAACACCCACTTCCGGATCCAGCAATGCATGCAGCAGCCTTTGGACGGCGTCCGTTTTGTTCTGTGCCGCGAAGGTCAGCACATGAATCCCCTGCACGCCGGAGTAGGGAGCAAGAGCCCTGCCTGTTTTATCTACGGTAGGCATCGAAGCAATGCCGAGGTCTATATTCGCTTCACGGGCAGAGGGAACCATCCACGGACCGCCGATTGTTGCGTCCGCTTTCCCCTCCAAAAACAGGGTATTCACCGTAGAATACTCCGTTTCCCCAGGCATCAGATCTACAAATTTCAAATGATACTCCAACGCGTCCTTGACTGCCTGCTGATCGGGGAACGGTGTGCCGTCTGCATCGATAATGCTGCCGCCAAAGCCGTGAATCCATGCAGCGCTGTAATAGGCGGTGCTGTGCTGCTCCACAAAGCCGTAGCGACCGCGCCCGGTGTTTTCTATCATATACGCCAGCAATTCTTCTGTGGTGGTCGGCACCTCTTCATCCTGCATATAGCGTCGATTATACATAAACAGCAGCGTTTCAAAATACAGAGGAAGCTGGTACAAGCTGCCGTTGTAGGTCGCAGCCTCCAGCGTCATGGGGAGATAACCGGACAGTTCACTTTGTGAGATCAGCTCTGTAACAGGCGTAAGTATTCCCATTTCGGCAAAAACGCCTATTTTGTCATGGGCAAATACAAACAGATCGGGAGCGGAGGAAGGATCATTGCCTACCAGCTTCAGCGAGTCTGTCAGGCTGGTTTTCTTTTCAAACCGTACCGTGATATCAGGCAGTGCCTTATCCAGATAAGCCTGTAAGGCTTCAATGACTGCGGCCTCCTTGTCGTGCCACACAACAAGAGTATTCGGATCGGCAGCTTTGCCGCCAGATCCGCCGCACGCCGCCATGGTCATTACTATCAGCAGTGCCAGCGTCAAGGCGAGAAATCGTTTCATAATATCCCCTTTCTAATACATAGTGCGGGGATGCAAAAACGCATACCCGCACTATTGTTATCAACCGTTACTTTGCTTTTTTCTTCTTTACCACAACAACGACCGCAACCGCTGCCGCAGCAGCAACAGCCAAAGCAACGCAAACAATCAGAACGGTATTGTTCTTTTCAGCGGCAACGATTTCGCTGCCAGCAGGTTCCTCGTAGCTGACGGTTGCATTTTCCGCATCAGACACAACAATCCATACATCCTTTCCGACTTCAACAGACAGATCAGCGGTCTGGACAGAGCCTTCATTGGCGTTAATGATTACGGAGTTAATCCAACCGGGAACCTCGATGGTATACCAGTCGCCATCCATTGTCAGAGCCTCACCGGGCCACGAAGAAAATACATTTGTGCCGTCCGGCGCAGACCATGCCCAGCAGCACGGAGCAGACCAGTCGGAGGGAACCTGAACGCGGACGGTAATATTTTCAGCCGTTTTGTTCGGATCTGTGTCGGAGAGCTCATAGCTCAGATCCTCATAAACGGTAATCCAGAGCTCCTTGCCCTCAATGCTGATATCGGCTGTCTGAACAGTGCCCTCGTTGCCGTTAACGATGACAGAATTCACCCATGTAGGGGCTTTGGCGGTGAACCAGCCGTCTTCACCCTCATCCATAGCCTGACCGGGCCACGCCGCAAATGCATTGGTACCATCGGGGGCGGACCATGCCCAAAGATTTACGCTTTTCCATGTCAGCGGCACATAAGCATGTACTGTAAACTTCTCCACATACTCGGGGACCTCTGCCATACTCTGCGCTTCATAGCTTACAGAAGCGGTCGCGTCATCGGCAACCGTGATCCAAACGGCTTTGCCGGCCTCTACCGCAATGCCTTCCGTCTGGACAGAGGCCTCACTGGCATTGACAATGATGTTCTGCACAAAGCGTGGAACATAAGTGTAATACCAGCCATCATCCAAAGGCTCAAGCTGCTCGCCAGGCCATGCCTCAAAAGCGTTTGTGCCATCATCCGCCCAGGCCCAACAGCAGGGAGCGTCCCAGCCTTCAGGTACGGATACGCAAACAGGAATCATCTCGTTGCTCATCTCTTCTTCCGCAAAGGCAACCGTATAAAGCGAGGAAATGCACAAAGAAACAGCAAAAAGAATGGCCAATACCTTTTTCATCTTACTTTCCTCCATATTTTTTGTCCCAATATCACTATAGGGCATTTTTATTATAATTCACGCCAAAAATGCTGTAAATCGTTTTCTGTGAAACTGTTTTCCGTCCTTAAACTCGCCTGTCTCCCTCGATATTGCCGATTTTATTTGTGAAAATAGCCAATTATTGCGGCTGCGTTGTGGCAGTTTGCCAAGCAAAACGACATAAGGCTGTTAGCTGCATAGGAAAGCGGTTTCTCATTTTCTTTGCTTCTCACTCGTTCCCTCTGTACAAAAAAGCAGGAGGATTACCACCACCGGCACTCCTCCATAACCTTTCAAGTGAACAATTATGAGTTTTGAACCCAGGACAGCTTTTTTTCAACAGACACCGCCGTAGTCGCAAAGCAACCCATCAGCCTTCAGGCTGGTGTTTACGGAAGCTCTTGCAGTATTCCTCATCGCCGCCGCTTAGTACATGGCCGGTGAATGCCCCTCCGTCAGTATTTGGACGCCAGCCGTCCATGAGCTTGTCGTTCTCCATGATAAACGGGCTTGTCGTATCCTGTCCCCACGAGGTGTCATATTTCCCCATAAGGTAATCGCTCAGTGCCGTTCGGTCGGCAAAGCGCAGCATCCGGTACGGCTCCTGAAAGGCAACCTTTTCTACAAAGTACAGCGTCCCGTCCTCCGCCGTCAAAAGTACGCCAACATGCCCGACAAACAGCAGAGATTCCTCCTCGGTCGGCTTATCGTGGAAGAATACCGTGATGAGGCGGATTCTTTCATTCTCCCGAAAGGTAACGCCGCGGGAAGCCCATTCCTCTTGTACGGTTTGTACATGACGCTTGATCTCCGTGGTATCCTCCGCCTTCATGGAGGAATACAGTGCGCGGAAATCTGCAAGGCTGCTTCCGCCCAGCGCATCGGGATCTGTTTTCAGCGCTTCCTCGTCCACAAACAGCACATCTTCACCGGCATTGATTTGAGAGTCTGCGCTCACGGAGAGGAAGTCCCCAAACAGGTTCATGGCGGTGATCCGGCAGTTATAGCCCGGAAACGTCCCGTTCTTCGCCGTCCATTCGTCCTGCATTGTATAAGGGTCATATTTCGTATACAGCAGCTCTGCTTCCTCAAAGCCATCCGTAAGCCATTCCTGCTTCACGCTGTCATTAAAGCGGTCCACACGGCGGAAAAAGCTCTGAATACGCCCGTCTGATACGCCTGCGCCAGAGAGCAGCCCCTGCAAAAGCTCCCTCGATCCGCTGTCGTTCAGGTTCGTGTACTCGATTTTTCCCAATGCCGGACGCTTATCCGGCAAATCAGTGTCCGCGCCGCAGCCCGCGAATGCGGAAGCGATAAGAATAACACATATAGCCAGCATTGTCTGCCGAAATGATTTCATAATCTGCTCCATCCTTTCCTTTGACCATCGACCATTTTGCAAAGCTTATTATACCATTCAAGCATAAGGTCTATGTTAAGCAAGAGGTCTTTGGGGCGATCGGAACAGTGAAAGACTGGCTTTCACCACGCGGCTGACAAAGCGGATTATCTCATCCTTGCTGTACTTGTCATAGCCCTCCACAACGACATGCATCAAACCATTTGACAGATGGGTATACATCATCTCAAGATCTGTTTCGCTGGCATTGGGCAGCTCTTTCCGCCAGTAGGCAATGCTGTCCTCCTTGGCCAGGGCAATCATCCGCATGAGGACCGTTGAGTTTGTATTCCCCAAAATCAGGACGCGGCACGCCGTTTGATTCTGATCGACCATATCGTAGATGGCTTCGATCAGCGCCGTCACATCAAACG
>ERZ779865.2211-NODE-2211-length-12583-cov-2.504071_pt1 | contig 12583 bp, 1 predicted proteins | sample MGYA00433088_ERZ779865 | MGnify/ENA primary metagenome ERZ779865 (study PRJEB29588, sample SAMEA2151703) | human gut metagenome | biome: human gut; feature: human-associated habitat; material: faeces | place: Denmark | collected 2008/2010 ... | reverse complement strand
TGAATAAACTATTCACATTTATCATGTTGTGGATGATGTCTTGCCTTCCAACCCTGGCACAGGCTCCGATGGACGGAGGCGTGTGGAAGGATAATACCGGCAAGCATATCAATGCGCACGGTGGCAACATCTTCAACTACAAGGGTATCTATTACTGGTATGGCGAAAGCCGCTCTGAGGATGGCAAGCCTTACAGCTCTCTCGGCGTAAGCTGCTTCACTTCCAAGGATCTCAAGAGTTGGAAGAACCATGGATTGGTGCTCCCTGTATCTAATGAAGCAGGTAGCGACATCGAGGGTGGTTGCATCATCGAGCGTCCTAAGGTTCTCTACAACAAGAAGACCAGGAAGTTCGTGATGTGGTTCCATCTTGAACTGAAGGGTAGGGGCTATGGTGCTGCCCGCTATGGAGTGGCAACCAGCGATACTCCTTTCGGACCTTTCAGGTTCATCCGTTCAGGAAGAGTGAATCCGGGCATCTATCCTGTAGGATTCGCCAAACCAGATACCACCGACCTCAAGCATCAGCTTCTCTTCCCGGAACTGAAGGAATGGTGGACTCCAGAGTGGCGCAAGCAGATAGAACGCGGTATGTTCTGGATGAGAGACTTCGAGGGCGGACAGATGGCACGCGACATGACGCTCTTCGTGGACGACGACGGCAAGGCATACCACATATACGCCTCGGAGGAGAACCAGACGCTGCAGATCGCCGAGCTTACGGATGACTACACGGCACACTCGGGTCGTTATGTACGTGCCTTTGTCGGCCGTTCGATGGAGGCGCCCGCCATATTCAAGCATGACGGCAAATATTACCTCATGATGTCGGGATGTACGGGTTGGGCCCCCAACGCCGCGCGCTCGGCCGTAGCCGATTCGGTGATGGGAGAGTGGACCGAGCTGGGGAATCCGTGCGTGGGTGACGACGCCGACAAGACCTTCCACTCGCAAAGTACATACATGCTCCCCGTCGAGGGCAGCGACGGCACCATTATATATATGGGAGACCGCTGGAAGCCCGAAAACGCCATCGACGGACGTTACATCTGGCTGCCGCTGCAGATCGAGGATGGACGATTCACCCTCACATGGCAGCCCGTCTGGAAGCTCTAAACCGTAATATGATTCAAGATAATACGACCACTCTCGCTTTAGGCCAATGGAAGATCACGCATACCTGAGTCTCGAGGACCAGACTCCCTACCAATTCATGCAGCACCGTATCCACAAGATACTTCTCGTGTGCTGCACCTACGACGGCTATATACTCGAAGAGGACGGCCACATAGAGTCGCAGATCAACCGCGAATATATGGAGCTCAACATGAGCAACCCGCCCTCGCTCACACGTGTCGAGTCGACGGCCGACGCTCTGGCTCTGTTGCAGACGCGCCGCGACTTCGACTTCGTACTGACGATGTACAATGTCGGCGAGCCCAATGTTTTCGATTTTGCCCGCCGCGTCAAGGAGTTGTATCCGTCGCTGCCCGTAGTGCTGCTGACGAGCTTCTCGAAGGAGATATACCGCCAGATCGCCGAACAGAAGTGCAAGGAGCTGGACAACATATTCTGCTGGCACGGCAATACGGACCTCATAATAGCCATAATCAAGCTAATGGAGGACCACCTCAATGCCGAGTCGGACATACTCGAGGGGGGTGTGCAGGCTATACTTCTGGTCGAGGACTCGATACGATTCTATTCGACGTACCTGCCAGAACTATACAAGATACTGCTGTTGCAGAACAGCGAGTTCCTGAAGGATGCCTATAACGAACAGCAGCAGGTATCGCGCAAGCGCGCCCGCCCGAAAGTGCTGCTGGCGACCAACTTCGAAGATGCGGTCAAGACCTACGAACGCTACAAGAAGAACCTTCTGGGCGTAATTTCGGACGTTGGTCTCATACTGCACGCGGGCGACAAGTCGGAGGACGAAAAGAGCGATGCCGGCATTGACCTCTGCAAGATGATCAAGGCGGATGCTCCGTGGATGCCCGTCATCATGCAGTCGTCGCAGGTCAACTACCGCGCCGTGGCGGAGTCTCTCGGCGCGGGCTTCATCGCCAAGACCTCGAAGACGCTGCTGCCAGAGTTGCAGGACGTCATACTGCGCGAGTTCGGCTTCGGCGAGTTCGAATTCTGTGACCTGAATACGGGCGAGGTAATAGGCCGTGCGCGCGACCTCAAGCAGATGCAGGAGCTCATAGCCACCGTCCCGGACGATGTTCTGGAGTACCACCTGCAACACATGCACCTCTCGAAGTGGCTCTACTCGCGCGGACTCTTCCCGCTGGCGAAGGTGCTGCGCAGCATCAACAGCAGCCATTTCAGCTCCATCGACGAGCACCGCGCCGCACTGGTATCACTCTTCAAGGACTACCGCACCATGCTCGGACAGGGCGTGGTGGCACAGTTCGATGAGGCGACGTACAGCGACGCCGCGATTAAGTTTACATACAACGGCATGTCGTACACCTTTATTAAAAACGTGCAATATACCGTAACGTTTGAAATGAACGGCGGTTCGGCGCAGGCGGACGTTAAGGTGCTGAACGGCAAAAAACTCGATGAGGCTACGCTCGGCACGCCCACGAAAGGCGAAGAAGGGGAGTATGCCTTCTTCGGGTGGTATAAGGATAAAGATTTTAAAAATGAATATTCTTTCGATCAGCCCGTTACGAAGGATCTGAAACTGTATGCCCGTTTCGTAAAATTGCTCGGTAAAGAAGAATTTTTCGTTACTCTGGAAGGGTACGAAGGAGAAGATTTTGCCGGAAAGACGGAGGGAAGATTGCTTGGCGATCTGCCCGCGCTTGCGGCAAAAGACGGCGCGGAGTTCGACGGTTGGTGGTACAGCGCATACAATGACGCTGCGAAACTTACCGCGAAAATGGAAAAGGGTGCGGAAGTTAAGGAAAATCTCATACTGTATCCTGTATGGAAAACCGCTGCTCCCAACGTTTCCGTAACGGAAAAAGAAATTATATCCACCGCTACCGACGGTACGGTGACGATTCTCTGCGGGGAAAAGCAAGTAGCCGAGGGCAGAATTACCAACGGAAAATATGCTTACGATTTTTCGAAACAGCTTGCGGGCGATTACGTGATTACGGTGAAAAGCAAGACGGAAGAAACGAAGGCGTATTACAAGAATAAGGCTCTTGCGCGCGTTTCTTTATTTGACGTGGTGGTAACGGAGCAAGGCAGATCGGAGTTACATTTCAATGCGGTGGAAGGCGCGGAGAAGTATCTTATTACGGTGGCTTGCGGAACACAAGGGCATTTACATACCGATACGGAAGTGAAAGATGCCGCGGGCAATGCCTGCACGGTGTTTGATTTTACCGATTGCGATATGAGAGAAGGCGGAATGACGTTCGTGGTGAAAGCCGAGGCAAACGGTTATCTCGAGTCGGTTTCCGCAACGTATAACGTGAACAGAAAGTTAGAAACGCCTGCAAGCGTGACCGCAGACGGTACGACTGCGAAGCTTTCTTGGACGGCGGTGAAGCACGCGAATTATTATTTGCTGACGATTGATAACGGCGAAGCGATTCGGGTAAACAGCACCGAATATGATATCAAAGGCTACGGAAAGGGTGAACATACATTCTCGATTACGGCTGTGGGCAAGGGCTGGAATAATTCCGACGTTGCAAACTATACATGGACGAAAGAAACGCTTGCCGCGCCTGCGAAGCCTACGATTGTGAACGGCTATACGGTTACGTGGGTTGCTGTAGAAGGCGCGCAAGGATACGTGCTGAAGATAGGCGAAAAAGAAATAACCATAAACGGCACAAGCTATACTCTTACCGATGAGGATTACACGGAAGGGCAAACTTCTTATGTGGTGTCTGTTCTTGCAAAAGGTGCGACTGCCGCAGAAAATTCCTTATATAGTGACACTCTTACGGTGACGTCGGGTGCGATGGATGGAGAACTTAAATACGAGAACGGCACGCTTTCGTGGAATCCCGGATTCGGTGTAACGAAGTATGACGTGAAAGTAAACGACGGCGCGGTGACTCAGGTGACGGGTACGTCGGCGAAAATCACGCTTACGAAAGACGGGGCTAACGTTTTATACGTGCGTTCGTACAATGCGGCGAACGTTGCTTCCGCGTGGGTTGAAAAGACCGTTACGGCGTATACGGTGAGCTACGACGTGGGCGAAAGCGAAAAGAAAATAGCGGATCGGTATTACGCCGTAGGCGACGGAATCGATTTGCCCGCAACCGATTTTACGGGCTATGGATTCGGCGGTTGGTTCGACGGAATGAACGGTGCCGGCACGGAGTATAAATTAAAAGACGGAGTGCTTCCCAAACTTACCGAGGAAGGCAATCTTACGCTGTATGCTAAATGGAATCCGAACGAATATCAGGCGAATTTTAACGTGGGCGAATTCAGCGACGACGTTCTTGAAAGCGCAACCGTGAAGTATAAACAGCCGTACGTTTTGCCTGTGCCGAAATCGAACGATACCAACAAGGCGTTTACCGGTTGGTTCGACGGCACGGTTCAATTGACGGATCAGGAAGGTAAGAGCCTTGCGGGAAGAAATTGGCAATATCTCGACGATCGGACTCTTACCGCGCAATGGGTTGAAATTCTCGAATACAAGTATCAGGAAAAGACGGACTCGTATTACGTATCGAAACCCGCCGCCGGCATCAAATATCTGAAAGAGCTTACGATCCCCGAAACGTATAAAGGGAAACCCGTAACCAGAATCGAATCGACGGTGTTTGCGGGTTGCTCGAATCTCGTGGTGATCAACATTCCGGATCGGATCAACGAAATCGAAACCGTGGCGTTTAAGGATTGCAGCGCGTTGGAGGCGGTGAATATCATTCATTCGGAAAGCGTGGCCGATCCCGTGTTCTATTCCGTGGACGGCGTGATTCTCAAAAACGACGCCGTTTCCGGGACGATGCTTTATTTTGTACCCACAGCGATAAAGGGCGACGCGAACGGCACGTACAGAATTCCCGACGGCGTGGCGACGATTCCCGAAGGCGTTTTCGAAAAAAGAGAGCAGCTTAAAAAAATCGTTGTTCCCGCGAGCGTGGTGAAAGTGCAGGCGGGCGCGTTCTATTACGCGAGAACCGTGGAAGAAATCGAGTTTGTTGCCGCGGCGGAAGGCGAAGAAGAGAAAGAACTTACGCTGGAAGACAAAGCGTTTAATCTTTGCTCTGCGCTGAAAAAAATAGTGCTTCCCGCCCGTGTGAGCAAGTTTAAGATTTTTGCAGACAAAGAAGATAAGACGTTCGGCGGCGGCTATCAGCAATCCGTATTCAGAAGTTGCTCCGCGCTTGAAGAAATTCATGTGAGCGGCAAGCCCGCTACAGGCAAAACCGCGGCGTATTCGTCCTCGGAAAACGGTCTGCTTTTAAGCGCGGACGGAAAAACGCTTATCTACTATCCGAGAGGAATCAAAGACGGCGTGGTGGCGTTGCCCGACAGCGTAACGGAGATCGGCGACAAGGCGTTTTACGGGAATACGGCGATTACGGAATTCGTAGTGCCGCTCAGAATCGTATCGATCGGCGCGTCGGCGTTTGAAAATTGTTCCAAGCTGGCGGCGCTTTCGTTCGAAGGAGGAGAAGGCGACGCGGATCTGAAAATCGGCGAGCGCGCATTCTACGCTTGCACTTCTCTTCAAACGCTTACGCTTACCGAAAACGTGCGCTATCTCGGAAGATTTGCATTCGGCAGAACCACGAAACTTGAAGAAGTTTTCGTGAACAGCACCGGAACGGTGAAATTCGAGGACGCCGCGTTTGCGTCGATGACTCGCAATTCGAACGGCGAAATTACCGGGAGCGGATCCGGCGACGTGAAAACGCTGCATATCGGCAAAGGACTTGCAAACGTGGATATTTCCTCCGTATTCGGGGGTTCTTCGGCAGCCCTTGCAACCGTAACCGTAGATCCCGAAAACGGCTACTATTACGAAGGCGCGGACGGCGTTATTTACGACAAGAATATCAACGAAACAACGCAACAGAACGTGCCTACGAAGATTTTGTATTATCCCGTGCTGAAAGAGGGCGAGTACAGAGTGCCCGACACGATCAGCGAGATTGCAAACAATACGTTTGTAGGCAGAAAGAAGCTTACGAAAATTTTGATCGGCAACAATATCACGGCGATCGGCGACAGCGCGTTTGATAGCTGCACGGGCTTGCAGGAAGTAGTGTGGCTTCCTCTGGCGGCAGGCGAAACGGAAAACAAACTCACGATCGGCGACAATGCGTTCCAGGATTGTTATAACAAAGCGTTTACAACGTTTACGCTGCCCGGGCGCGTGGTTTCGATCGGCAAAAACGCATTCGCGGGCTGCGACGAGCTTACGGCTTTCAATTTCGAAGAAGTGGTGTGGTCGCTCGAGATCGGACAGTTGGCGTTTTACGGATGCGACGGGCTTACCGAAATCGTATTGCCCGAAAAAACGGTTTCCGTGGGGAACGGCGCGTTTGCGAGCTGCGAAAACCTTGTGAAAGTGGTGATTCCCGCCACGGCGGAACGCCTCGGCGAGTGGGTGAAAACGGAAGGAAAAGACGGCGAACCGGATGCATATACGTTCGTTTCGATGGATTTGTTTACGAATTCCTTTAGCTATTCCACTTCGCTGTCAACGTATTCTGACAGCAATATTGCGCCGAAGCTCGCTCAGGTGGTGGTGAAAGAGGGCAATAAGCGGTATATGTCGAAAGACGATATGCTTTACGGCAAATACGCGGACGAAAACGACGCAACAACGGCGGGCGACGTACCCGTGCGCCTGTACTACTGCCCTACGGCAAAGGCGGGCGAAGTGACGCTGCCCCTTACGCTGAAAGAAATTTATAAGCAGGCATTTATATGCAACAAAGGCGTGACGAAAATTCAATTCGAACAAGGCGAATTGAGCGGCTCGCTGACGATCGGCGAAAACGCTCTGCTCCAAGCCGCAAAGCTGACGACTTTCGTTTTGCCGAACGGTCTGGAAAAAATCGAAACGGGACTGTTTAAAAACTGTACCGGTCTTACGACGATCGAAGTACCCAACACGGTGAAATCGATTGCGGCAGGTGCATTCGAAAACTGCATTTCGCTCAGCAATCTTACGTTTGCCGAAGGCAACGATACTGTGCCGCTCCGTTTAGAGGACGGCTCTGTGGAGCGCGGCGCGAAGTCCGACATTTATAGAGGCGTATTCGCGTATTATTCTCTCGGCAAACAGGGCGAAAAAACCACCAACAAGAGTTGTAAGGCGCTGACTTCGATCAAGTTCCCGAAACGGCTTTCTTATATCGGCGCATGCGCGTTCTATTATTGCGAGAATTTTGCAACGGCGGAATTCGACGCGGACAGCGATCTTGCGGTGATCGGCGATTTTGCGTTTGCCAACACCGCGCTGAGCAAAATCAAACTCGGCAGCGAAGAGCCTGTGGCGGACGAGAGCGGCATAATCACTATGCGTCTCCCCAAGAAAGTTACCGATATTCGCGTTGACGCTTTCAATACTACGAAATTATCGAATCGGACGAGACTCGTGATTCCCAATACGGTGGAGCGGTTCGGCGAAGGGAACGTGTATAAGTCTATGGGGCTGGGCATGTTCTATCATACGGAATTGAGAGAAATCGTATTCGAGGCGAACAGTCAATTGACTACGGTGGGGAAACAAGCGTTTGCGACTGCTTACGGCGTTAACAGCGTGTATAAACCTACAACCGGTCTTATGCGCGTAGATTTCGGCGACAACAGCGCGCTGGAAACCCTTCCGGATAGCGCGTTCTCTAGCGCGCAGATGCTTGAAAGCGTGAATTTCGGCGCGAACAGCAAGCTGAAATCGCTCGGCACGCAAGCTTTCCAAAGCTGCTATAAGCTGAAACAGGTAACTCTCCCCGCCACGATACAAACGCTCGGCAACTCTGCGTTCAGTAATTGTACCGATCTTGCTTCCGTCACGTTTGAAACCTTTGCGGAGACGAACGTGGAAACGGGAGCGGTGCAAGGGAAGAGCTCGCTTACGTCGATCGGCGATTCGGCGTTTGAAGGCACGGGACTTACTTCGTTTGAGTTCCCGTCTACGAAAGTTCCTCTGGCGGTGGGCGCGCTCGGCGAAACCCTGTTTAAAAACTGTAAATCTCTTACTACCGTGAAACTTTCGGATACGGTGACGGATATAACGAAGGTATTCGATCTTTGCGGATCGATCACGAAACTCGAAGTGCCGATGGAGAACGGCAAGCCGCTCGGCTATTTCGTGGAAGAAAAAGGAATACTGTATAACGTGGTGAAGAATGCGGCGGGCGAGGCGGAAACCGGCACGGAAATCGCGTATGCGCTCGGGGACGTATCCGGCACGTTTACGGTGAAAGACGGCATTACGGTGCTGAAAGCAAGCGTGTTTGCGGGAAAAGCGAATCTGAAAAAGGTGGTGCTTCCTGAATCGCTGCTCGAAATCGAAGATAAAGCGTTTATGGATTGCTTTAATCTTGAAGAAGTGACGTTTGCGAAAAACTGCGTTCTTACAGACCTTGGCGAAGCTGCATTTAAAAACTGTATCGCTTTGAAGTCGATTGCGATTCCGAGCGGCGTTACGAAACTGAATCCGTATACGTTCTATAATTGCCGTTCGCTTGAAACGGCAACGTTGCCGAATCAATTGACGAATATCGGTTATAAAACGTATGGTTCTAAGGATACCACCGAAGTAATTTCTACTTCCGGCGGATACGTGTTTGCGCATTGCGAAAGCCTGAGCGCAATCAATATTCCCGAAACGGTGAAATGGATACAGCCGTATTCTTTCCTCAATTGCAAATCTTTGAAGAATGTAGAGATCAACGTAGAAAGCGGAAATCTCGGCGAAAGCGCGTTTGCCGGTTGCTCCGCTTTGCAAGAAGTTGTTCTGTGCGAAGGGTTGCAGGCGTTGCCTACGAAAGTATTTGCCAACTGCACGTCGTTGAGCCGCGTGTATACGAAGGGCGCGACGGGCGTTGCCGAAGGCATGGCGGATCTTTCCAACATTCTCGGATTCGGGTATAAATATTACTCTTCCCCAAAGTATTCGTTCTCGATGGGTACGAACGCGTTCCTCAATTGTACGTCGATTCGGGAAGTGAAACTTTCCGAACTCGCAGATTTCAAAGCGCTCGGGGATAATACTTTCGACGGCTGTACGAATCTTGAGTACGTGAATAAAACCAACGTAAGCACGGACGAGAACGCGCCGGAGTATATCAGCAAATTCCCCGATCAGATGATTTATCTCGGTACGTATACGTTCAGAAACACCGCGCTTACAAGCGTGCGTATGCCCGATTCGCTCAGAAGTCTCGGATCTACAGCGCCGTCGGATACCAATAAAACGGGATTGCCGAGCGGGCTTGTTGCCGGCGCTACCGACGAGTATAAATGCACACCTACCACTACGTCCGCCATATTCGACGGCTGCACGAAACTTACGAAAGTAGACCTTAATAACGTGGTGAGAATCGGCGGACTTGCATTCAGAAATTGTCCGCTTACCGACGTAGCGGGTACGAAGAATGAGAAAACCGGCGAAATCGAAGGCGCGTTGGATCTTTCGAAGGTGGTTGTGTTCGGTAAAGGCGCGTTTGCGGGTACGGGCTTGAAAGCGGCAGATCTTACGGGCGTGTGGGTGAAGAATACGGGTACAACCGCAGCCAGTCCTTCGATGGGTTTCGGCGACGGAGATTTCAATAGCACTACGCTCGAAACAAAAAAAGACAGCGATGGTGTGTTTGAAAACTGCAAACAGCTGGAAAAAGTAACGTTCTCGGATAAGACCGGGAAAGATAAGTTGGGGACTTCCAACAAGACGGCGAATGTAGAGCTTGGCGTGATGATGTTTAAGAATTGTACCGCGCTGAAGAAAATCGAATTGCCGGAATCTACCACGAGTCTTAAAAATCAGTTGTTCTACGGATGCTCGGCTTTAAACGAAGTGGTTATTAACGGCACGCTCAGCAACGGATACGGAAATTATGCGTTTGCGCATTGTTCGGCTTTGCAAAGCGTCGATTTATCTACGGCTAACTTTACGAGCGTATCTACGGGTATGTTCGACGGCTGCACGAGCCTTGCGGACGTGAAACTGAATCCGGGAAAGGTTGATACGATTTACAGCTATGCGTTCAGAGATTGCGCTTCGCTTGTGAACGAAGTGCCGAAGGACGCTCCTGCAGACGCTAAAATTTCCGCTTTCAATCTGAGCGATTTACCCTTATTGAAACAGATCGGAGATTATGCGTTTGAAGGGTGCGCAGGACTTACGAAAGTAGAGCTGAATAAGCTGGCTAAGAACACCGACGTTTTGAAGATCGGAGCGGGGGCGTTTGCCGGCTGCACCAACTTAACTAAGGTGGTGTTGCCCGAAAACGTTATGGATAGTATCACTACGGAAACCAAGATTTCCACCGGAAAAGTAACCGTAAAAGGTTCCTACGGGTTGGGCGCGGGCGTGTTTGCGGGATGTCCGAATCTTTCGAAGATTTCGGTTGTAACGGATGTCGGTACGCTTGATTACGACAAAGATACTTCTTCGTATCATTACGAATATCGGTTCTTCGGGTATGAAGAGAAAAACGGCGTCATTTACAGAAACACCGGAGACGTTGTGGAAATCGACGGCGAAGAAGTGCGGCTGAAATTGATCGTAGGGATCTTAGAGAGTAAGTTGCCGGCAGACGGCGTGCTTACGCTGAAAGAAAACGAACGGTTGGTTGCGGGAGCTTTGAACGGCATCACGAGTATCAGGAAGATCGTGTTGCCCGAATCGATGACGGAGATCGACGAGGAGTTGTTTAAGGACGCGCAAGGGCTGGAAGAAGTGGTGATTTCTTCTAAGACGACGACGATCGGCGTATCCGCTTTCGAAGGCTCGAGCGTGAAGAAAGTGACGTATTCCGGCGCGGCGGCAGACGCAGAGGGCGGCTTGCTTACCACAAGATTCCCCGAAACGTTGACGCAGATCGGCAAAACCGCATTTAAGAATACGAAGTTGCAGAAAGTGATTCTTCCCGCTACGCTGAAAAACGGTACGTACGACGAGAGCACCCATAAGGTGAGCGGCAAATTTGCCGTAGGCAGCAGCGCGTTCTTCGGAAGCGAGTTGCAAAGCGTTGTGATCGAAGGATCGGAAACCTATATCGACGGCGGTTCGGCGTCCGGCGCGTTCGGCAATTGCGAAAAACTTACCGACGTTCAATTCCTTGCCGATACGGCGTTTGTGGGCGCGGGAATGTTTGCAGGTTGCACGGCGTTGCAGAATGTGACGTTGCCGAAGAATCCTTATTTCAGCGTGAGCAACTTAACGAGTGTAGGGAAAGGTATTGCGAGCAGCGCATTTATGGGCTGTACGGGACTTACGAGCGTTGTGCTGAGCGGAGATATTATCGAAATCGATTACGACGCGTTTAAAAATTGTACGAATCTGACGAGTGTAACTTTGCCCGAAGGCGTGGTGACGTTGGGCGGATTTGACGGTTGCGAGAAATTGCAGTCGATCAATATTCCGTCTACCGTGGAAAAGATTTTGTCGGGTACGTTTGACGATTGCGTGGCGTTGAAACAAGTGGTGATTCCCGCCTCCGTGACGTCGTTGAAGTTCTCTTTCGACGGATGGACGGCAGATCAGACGATTTATATCGAAGCATCGCCGCTCGTTGCGTATAATCAATGGGCGTCCGACGATCGTTACGAGCTTCCTCTCGGTGGGTTCTGCTCCTTTATGAAGAAAGACGGTTCGAACGAAAAAGAAGTTATATTGCAGTGTAACGCGAAGATCGTCTGGAATTATAAAGCGCCTGCGGGTACTACCGGCACGGAAGGCAAATAATTTCTGCGAAACGGCGATTTGATCGTTTCGGGAAGTACAGGAAAGTCGGCGGCGGCGAAAGCTGTCGCCGATTTTTCGCGTATTTTGATTTTTGCATAATTTTTGCATAAATTGTATAACTTTGAAGAAAACATGTCAAGAACCGGAAGAACGCTTATCAGATTTTCAAGAGTTTTATCAGTTTTGCCATGGCATATGTCGCATTCTGCGGTGCGATATACGGCGAAAAATGCGGAAATATGCGAAATTCATATCTCCTCCAAGTCCCTGTAATCCTCAAGCAGGGGGCTTTGGTCGCCGACGTACCAGTAATCACAGCAGTCGCCACCGAGGGCTTCGGTCTGCGTGCGGATGAGCCGCGCGTGCATGACCTTGGTAAGGTAGTGGTCGGTCTTGCAGAGGTAGGGCAGCAGCTCGCCGTAGCCGTGCGCCTTGGCGTGCTTTGCGATCGGGCAGCCGACGAGATGAAAGCTGAAGCCATCGGTGCGGCGGTCGGGGTTTATCTCGACCTTCCAGCTGTCCAGCCACTCGCCCTTGGCCTGATGCTCGGCGAGCAGGTCGGAAAAGATGTGCATGCCGGCGTCGATAGTCTTGGCGAAGTTCTCCTCCTCGTTGCGGATGACGCGGGTGATATACGCCTGCTTCTCGCGCAGCTCGGGATACTGGCACTCGTTTTCGTGAATAACGGTGTCGATGATCTTATAAAGGAACGGCTCGTTAA
>ERZ779865.2201-NODE-2201-length-12609-cov-9.525888_pt1 | contig 12609 bp, 10 predicted proteins | sample MGYA00433088_ERZ779865 | MGnify/ENA primary metagenome ERZ779865 (study PRJEB29588, sample SAMEA2151703) | human gut metagenome | biome: human gut; feature: human-associated habitat; material: faeces | place: Denmark | collected 2008/2010 ... | reverse complement strand
CTGTGCAGCAGATGGGTCTGGGCGACAAGATGACCCACATCTCCACCGGCGGCGGCGCTTCTCTGGAGTATCTGGAGGGCAAGGAGCTGCCCGGCATCGCAGTTATCCAGAACGCATAATTTTTCCGGCATCACAATGGGTGCGGCGGCATTTACGCCGCCGCATCTTTTCTTTTTGTGCAGGTAATTTGTAAATATTTACGAAGGTAAGGAGAAAATAACAATGGATAAGGCAAAGCGCAAGGCTATTATCGCCGGCAACTGGAAGATGAACAAGACCGCCAGCGAGACGAAGAAGTTTGCCGAGGAACTGAAGGCCCTGCTGCCCAAGGCCAAATGGTGTGACATTGTGGTGTGCGTGCCCTCCGTAGATATCGCCGCCGCCATCAAGGGCTTCAAGGATGCCCGCGTGTCCGTGGGCGCACAGAATGTGTTTTATGAGAAGAACGGCGCGTACACCGGCGAAGTCTCCGCCGATATGCTGAAGGACCTGGGCGTAAAGTACGTCATCATCGGTCACTCTGAGCGCCGCCAGTATTTCGGCGAGACGGATCTCACCGTCAACCGCAAGGTGCTCTCCGCGCTGGAGGCGGGTCTGCACCCCATCATCTGCGTGGGTGAGACGCTGGAGCAGCGGGAGCTGGGCATCACCATGGAGCTGATCGCGCTGCAGGTCAAGTCCGCCCTGGCCGGCGTGCCCGCGGAGAAGCTGCGGAAGTGCGTGATCGCCTATGAGCCTGTGTGGGCCATCGGCACTGGCAAGACCGCTACCGCCGAGCAGGCCGCTGAGGTCTGCACCTTCATCCGCACCACCGTGCGTCACCTGTACGGCGCCCGTATTGCCCGCAGCATCACCATCCAGTACGGCGGCTCCATGAAGCCCGCCAACGCGGCGGAGCTGCTGGCCCAGCCGGACATCGACGGCGGCCTTATCGGCGGCGCCTCTCTGAACCCTGAGGACTTTATCGCCATCATCAATGCTGCCAACCAAGGCTGAGTATTTCCAAGGAGGAACGGCATGAATAAGACCCCTACCACCCTCATCATCATGGACGGCTTCGGCATTGCGCCCCCCGCGGACGACAATGCCGTCACTCTGGCCAAGACGCCGGTGCTGGATAAGCTGTTTCAGGAATACGCCCACACCACGCTGTCCGCCAGCGGGCTGGACGTGGGTCTGCCCGCCGGGCAGATGGGCAACAGCGAGGTAGGCCACACCAACATCGGCGGCGGCCGCGTGGTGTTTCAGGACCTGCCCCGCATCAGCCGCGCTATCGAGGACGGCAGCTTCTTTAAGAACGAGGCCTATAACCAGGCGATGGACAACTGCCTGGAGAATGGCACCAGTCTGCACCTGTGCGGTCTGCTGTCGGACGGCGGCGTACACTCCCACATCGAGCACCTGTTCGCCCTGCTGCAAATGGCTAAGGACAAGGGGCTGACCAAGGTGTATGTCCATTGCTTCCTGGATGGCCGGGACGTGTCCCCCACCAGCGGCAAGGGCTTCGTGCAGGCGCTCGCCGACAAGTGCGCCCAGCTGGGCATCGGCAGGATCGCCACGGTGATGGGCCGCTACTACGCCATGGACCGCGACAAGCGGTGGGAGCGCGTACAGATGGCCTATGACGCTATGGTGTACGGCGAGGGCCGCCGCAGTGATGACCCGGTGGCCGCCGTGGCGGAGAGCTATGCCAACAACATCACCGACGAGTTCATGGAGCCGGTGGTGGTGGACGGCGACGGCACCATCAGTGACAATGACAGCATCATCTTCTTCAACTACCGGCCCGACCGGGCCCGGGAGATCACCCGGGCCATCGTGGACCCGGACTTTGACGGCTTTGCCCGGGAGTTCTTCCCCACCACCTATGTGTGCAACACGGAGTACGATGCCTCCATGCCCAACGCGCTGGTGGCGTGGCCCCGCATCGCCGTGAAGAACGGGCTGGGTGAGTACCTCAGCCGCATGGGCATGACCCAGCTGCGGATCGCCGAGACGGAGAAGTATGCCCATGTGACGTTCTTCTTCAACGGCGGCGTGGAGACGCAGTACCCCGGCGAGGACCGGGTGCTGGTGCCCTCTCCCAAGGTGGCCACCTATGATCTCCAGCCGGAGATGAGCGCCTTCGAGGTGTGCGACAAGTGTGTGGAGCGCATCGAGTCAGGCGCCTATGACGTCATCATCCTGAACTTCGCCAACTGCGACATGGTGGGGCACACCGGCGTGCTGGAGGCCGCCATCAAGGCCGTGGAGACAGTGGACACCTGCGTGGGCAAGGTGGTGGACGCCACGCTGAAGATGGGCGGTATCGCCATGGTGACCGCCGACCACGGCAACGCCGAGGATATGAAGCAGCCCGACGGCAGCCCCATGACCGCCCACACCACCAATCTGGTACCCTTCATCCTGTGCGGCGCCGGCACAGAGCTGCGGCCCGGCCGGCTGGCGGATATCGCGCCCACCATCCTGGACGTGATGGGTCTGGCCTGCCCGGAGGAGATGGACGGCAAGACGCTGATCGTGAAGTAAAGTGAACGATCCGCTTTTACGCGAAGTCCCGAAGCGCGGCTTCGGGACTTCCTTATAAGGAGACAAACCCATGAACATATTTGTCATCGGCTGCGGGCGGTGGGGTTCCCTCATCACCTGGTATCTGGATCACATCGGCCATCATGTGACGCTGTACGGGCGGCAGAGCTCGCCCCGTATGCAGTCCTTTCTGGCCACCCGGCAGAACGATCTGCTGACGCTGCCAGACTCCGTGGGGCTGACCACCGACCTGCAGGACGTGGAGCAGGCGGAGACGGTCATCATCTCCATCGGCTCCCAGAGCCTGCGTTCTCTGCTGGCAGAGGCCCCCATGCAGGCCCTGCGGGGCAAGACGGTGGTGCTGTGCATGAAGGGCCTGGAGATGGGCACCGGCGAACGGCTCAGCGTTATCGCCGGATCGCTGCTGCATGAGAGCAACACCGTGGCGGTCTGGCTGGGGCCGGGCCATGTGCAGGAGTTCTACCGGGGCATCCCCAATTGCATGGTCATCGACAGTGGGAACGACGCTGTAAAGCGCCGGCTGGTGCAGGAATTCTCCAGCGACCTGATCCGTTTCTACTATGGCGGCGACATGATCGGCAACGAGGTAGGCGCCGCGGCCAAGAACGTGGTGGGCATCGCGGCGGGCTTTCTGGACGGCGTGGAGATGTCCAGCCTGAAGGGCGCGCTGATGAGCCGGGGTACCCGGGAGGTGGCGCGGCTGATCAAGGCTATGGGCGGCAATGAGCTGTCAGCCTACGGGCTGTGCCATCTGGGGGACTACGAGGCCACGGTGTTCTCGCCCTACAGCCATAACCGGCAGTTCGGCGAGTCCTTCATCCGCCATCAGGACTACCACCGGCTGGCGGAGGGCTATTACACAGTGGAGGCACTGATGGTGCTCCGCGAAAAGTACGGCGTGGAGCTGCCGATATGCATGGCGGTACACAACATCCTGTACGAAAGCGCCGATCCCCGGGCAGAGCTGAGTGCCCTGCTGCGGCGGGGCCTGCGGGCGGAATTCGACGACTGAATATGAATAAAACATCCTCTGTCCGGCGACAATACGGGCAGAGGATGTTTTATTTCGGCGTGCCGCCCGCCGGAAGGGGCGGCGGCGGGACTTCCCGCCAGGAAAGGGACACGCATATGAAGGACTCCCGAAACGAACGGCTGCGGGCCATGTTCGCCGGGCGGGGCTATTACATAGCCATCGCCCTGTGCCTTGTGGCCGCAGGAACGATCGGCTATTTCGCCCTGAGAGAGCGCCCGGTGACCGTGGAGCAGACGGACACGCCGCCGGTGCTGGATATCCAGCCCGTCACCCCCACCCAGCCGGTGGTAAAGCCCGCGCCGGTGGTCATCCCCGACCCGCTGGAGGAGGTGGAGATCACCGAGCCGGCAGAGCTGCTGCCCCAGGTGGTATCCCCTCTGGACGGCACCACAGTGACGGTGTTCAGCATGACGGAGCTGTTATATGACCCCACTATGGCCGACTGGCGCACCCACGATGGCATCGACGTGCAGGCTGACGAGGGCGCGGCGGTGAAGACCGCTGCCGCGGGGACCGTGCAGTCCGTTACCGACGACGAGCTGATGGGCACCACGGTGGTCATTCAGCACGACGGCGGGTACGCCACCCAGTACAGCAGCTTACAGGAAAATACGCCTGTGGCGCAGGGCCAGACCGTGGCCGCCGGGGAGGTCATCGGCTATGTGGGCAGCACCTCCGCCGCCGAGAGCCGCATGGGGCCGCATCTCCACTTCTCCGTCAGCCGGGACGGTGCGGTCATCGATCCCCACGACTATGTGAACGGCGGCGAATAAGCGAAAAGAACGCCCTGTCGGGCGTTCTTTTTTTTGCTTATTCCATAGAGGTAACGGTACCCATGAACAGGGGCACGCAGGCGTGGGTGTCCACGACCATGTAGAGGAAGGGGCGGTCCAGGGTGACGGTCTTGACGTCGGTGGGCTGCGCGCTGCCGCCGTTCACCTGCACTGACGTGGCCGCGGCGGCCTTGGTGCCGTTTTCGTCCAGCTCCAGATACGTCTTGTGCAGCACGGAGGAGACGTACAGATTATTGCCGCTGGGCGCACTGCCCATAGCCCGCAGGTCAGCTCTGGACACGTCAAACAGGTCTGTGATACCCATAGCCGTCAGCGCCTTCTCCAGCTCCAACTCCGTTTGGGCGGTAAACCGCGGGATGGACGCCTGCACATCGGCGTAGTGATGGTCGGTGATCAGCTGATACAGATGCTCACCGGTGAGGTTCTTCAGGTAGTCCTCCAGCGTCACGCCCTCGTCGGGCAGCAGCGCTACGAACGCATATTTCCCGCCGTCATAGGGCTTCAGGAAGCCGGTAACGTTGTTGCCGGACAGATAGATGCTCTCGCTGCTGGTCAGGTAATCCGCCGTCTGGCGCGCACCGGAAGCGGCGGTGAAGGTCCCGCCCTCGCGGATATCCGACGCTTCGTAGGGCGTCTCCCACCGGGCGTCAAAGCAGGCGGCGTTGACCAGATACAGCATGGTGGCCTCGCCGGGTGCCTGCTCCAGCAGACTGTCGATCAGGCCGTTTGTCTCCTTACCGACCCAGCGGTTCAGGTCGGTGACCAGACTGCCGTCGAACGCGGAACGATAAACCTCCGCGCTGTAGTAGTTGACGCAGGCGCGCAGGAAGCTGTCCTCCACCCGGAAGGTATCCCGCACCCACGCGGAGTTGGCCAGCGAAACGGCGCAGCTCTTGTACGCAGCAGGCAGGCTCATGCGGTAGGTGTACAGAAATTCATTCAGCTGGTTCAGACTCATGCCCACCGCCGTTTCCATCTGCTTCAGGGTAGTTCCACCGGCGCCGTTGGCCGTCATGCCCAGTGCGTTCAGGATGGACACCGGTGACAGCAGCACTCCCGTCTCTCCCGCCCGTTCACTGCGAAGCAGTGACAGGGCAAAGGCCGACACCGCCTCGCCTCCGGCAGTCAGGTCGGTTGTCGTGTCCAGTGCCTGGGGCACGATATCCTTGGTCAGTGCCTGCGCCTTGATGCCGCAGCCGGGCAGGGCCAGCAGCATCAGCAGCGCCAGCACCAGCGCCGCCGCACGTTTTTTCATAGGGTCCGCCTCCTTTCAAAAGGCTCATCTGCTATATAGACGCAATTCCTTCGGAAAAGGTTTCCCGCCCGCAGAAAAAGCGCCGCCATCGGCGGGGATGGCGGCGCGATATGTCACTTGCAGTATTTCTCGATGTAGGCATCCTGGCACTTGATGATGATATCCACCGCCGCCTGACGGCCCAGCACGTCGCTGACCACGGTCTCCTTGCCCTCCAGGCTCTTATAGACCCGGAAGAAGTGCTTGATCTCGCTGGCCACGTGGGCAGGCAGCTCGGAAATATCCGTGTACAGATGATAGGTGGGGTCCTCGAAGGGGATGGCGATGATCTTCTCATCCAGGTCGCCGCCGTCCTCCATGGTGATGACGCCGATGGGGAAGCAGCGCACCAAACTCATGGGGCGGATGGACTCGCTGCACAGCACCAGCACGTCCAGAGGGTCGCCGTCATCGGCCCAGGTGCGGGGAATGAAGCCGTAGTTGGCGGGATAGTGGGTAGAGGTGTAGAGGATACGGTCCAGCCGCAGCATACCGGTATCCTTGTCCATCTCGTATTTGTTCTTGGAGCCCTTTTCGATCTCGATGACCGCCCAGAAATCCTCGGGCTTTACCCGCGCAGGCGCGATATCATGCCAAATATTCATAGGATGTTCCTCCTGTTCCAGTTTGTTCCGTGGACACATTATAGCGCAGAAAAGCGCGGCGCGCAACGGGATTTTGCGACTTTGCCGAAATGTTTTTTCGAAAGGTGTTGACACAGGCCGGGCGGTGTGGTATCCTAATAAATGCCTGATCCGCCGGTGTGGTGGAATGGTAGACACAGGAGACTTAAAATCTCCCGGCAGCAATGCCGTACCGGTTCGAGTCCGGTCACCGGCACCACCCGGTACAGTACAATATCGCGGAGTAGAGCAGTTGGTAGCTCGTCGGGCTCATAACCCGGAGGTCGGAGGTTCAAGTCCTCCCTCCGCAACCAGAAAGTCCTGATTTCTTGCGAAATCAGGACTTTTTCCGCATTTTTGTGTCCAAAATCTTACTTGCCGTTTTTTCTGACCCGAACGCTGACCCCAACGGGAGCGGACAGCGGAAAGCACTATACCGCACCAGAGAGGATGTTACCCATTGTTTTTGCCGCTTCACGCTTGGCCGAGGTCGTTACATGCGCGTAGGTGTCCAGCGTGAAGCCTGCTGAAAAATGCCCCAGCATGCCAGACACGGTTTTGATGTCCACACCGTTTTGCAGTGCCAGCGTTGCGAAGGTGTGACGCAGGTCGTGAAAACGCACCTTCGGCAACCCTGCCCGCTTCAGGACGCGGTGCAGCATGTGCAACACGCTGTCCGGCGACATGGGGCCGCCGGTGGGTGACGGGAACACCCATTCGCTGTTACCCGTTTTTTTCTTTGTTGCATCAGAACGTCTATCGCATCTGCCGACAATGGCAGGGTGCGGTAGGCGTTTTTTGTTTTTAGCGGCATCTCAATGATCTTGCCGTCGATGCGCCCGATCTGCCGTTGAACCCGAAGGTCTCCTTTTTCCAAATCAATGTCCGACCATTTTAATCCGAGCAACTCGCCCCGCCGCAGGCCGGTGGTCAGGTCGATGTAGTACAGGGCGAACACGCCGCTGTCTTTTGCCTCGCGGAGGAAGGACGTCAGCTGCTCAACGGGAAGCGTCTGCATTTCCTTGCGCTCCGCCTTCGGCAACGCGCAGCCGTCTGCCGGATTGCGGGCGATCAGCCGCTGCTCGACTGCCAGCTTCAGGGCAGAGGAAATGATTTGATGGATGTTGCGCACTGTTTTGGCGCTCAGTCCCTTGGGCTGCTTCTGTGCTTCGATTCGCTCTACCCGCCCTTCCGCCAACAATTTCTTGTAGAACTGTTGCAGATGCAGCGTCGTCAGATCATTCAACGGGATCTTGCCGAGCTGCGGCTTGATGTGGTTTTCGATGTAGCCATGATAGGTCAGGTAGGTGGATGGGCGCATTTTGATTTTGGCATAGTTCTCGTACCACACTTCTAACCAGTTACCTACTGTGTAGTTCTTGGCCCGCCCATAGTCGATGCCGACGTTTTCCTCGATGGCTTTCTTGAGTTTCTCCTTGACTTCTGTCTGCGTCTTGCCAAGGACATTTTTGATGATGGCTTTGCCGGTTTCCGGATCGTGACCGACTGTGTAGCGACCCTCCCAGCGTCCATCCTTGCGCTTTCGGATGTTCCCTTCCCCGTTTGCTCGTCTTTTTGGCATAAAATCAGCCTCCTTTGTAACGGCAAAGGATACCGTAACCAAGGGAACAAAGCTACCCGAAAGTCGAACTGTTATCAGAAAGTTATCATTTGCCCCTCGGAGCCGCGCCGCCTTATCTTTGACTATTGCGGCGCAATTTTTGCGCTGCCGGAGGCGTTCTTCTTTGGTTACAGCGGTGCGATTTTCGAACGGTCAAGAAGCCCTTTCATTGACTACAGCGGCGCAAAATATGTACGATCTGCGCTGAAAATCGCCGCTGCACAAAAAGCACTTTTTTGAGTGGTTGAAAACGGCAAATTTCTCAACCGCCTGCGGAACGTCCACCTTGAAAAGTCCGCTGTTACTGGGGCCTGATGCCCCTCACGTTCACCTACGACTGCGAAAACGCCTCTCAAGGTGCACCTTAGACTGCGGTTTCAAAACCTCGGAAAGCCCCGCACTGCGGGGCTTTGTGGCTGAGAGGGCCCCAATTAGGGGCACCTCTCTTTATCTTGTTATATTTTCGAACGGGGATATCTCCCCACAAAACACCTTCAAAACCGGTATCAACGCCCCTTGAGGGAGCGATGATATAATATCCTCATGCGGACAGAGAATTTCCTGCTTCTATCTTTGTAGCCAAGTCTACTGCGCACAGACTGGAACCTCTGCCCTGTGGGATGTCACTTATGAGCCGGATGTCGAAGCGATGGATCGCTTTCTTCTAATCTCGCAACAGGTTGTGACCTTCAGCAGCACGAGGAATGTCCGTAATTTGAACATGAGAGGAGCCTGCACTATGTACATCGTTGGGATCGACATCGCCAAAAGGAAGCACGAGGCAGCGGTGATTGACGGCGAGGGCACCGTCATCATCAAGCCGTTTTCCTTCACCAACAACTGCTCCGGGTACAATCGGCTGCTGGCCATGCTCGCCAAGGCCAAGCTGCCGCTTGACGAGGTTTCCTTTGCAATGGAGGCCACCGGACACTACTGGCTCGCTCTTTTTACCAGACTTCAGAAGGAGGGCTTCCGTGTTCAGGTCATCAACCCGGTGCAGACCAACTCCATCCGCAGTTTCTATATCCGTCAGGCCAAAACAGATCCGCGGGACGCCCTGCTCATCGCAGAGGTGATTCGTTTCGGACACTTCTCCGAGTCTACCCTGCATCCCGAAAACATTTATGAGCTGCGGGAGCTGTGCCGTGGACGGCACGCCATCGTTTCCATGCAGGCAGATGTTAAGCGAAAGGTCGTTGCCCTGCTGGATCAGGTCTTTCCTGAATACGAAACCGCTTTTACCAATCTGTTTGGCGATACTTCCATGGCGATTTTGCAGACCTGTCCTACGCCAAAGGAATTATCCGAGATGCCTCTTGAGGAGCTCTGCCATCTCATCGAAGTCCCCAGCCACAAGCGCTTCCGCATGGCAAAAGCCCAGGAGCTTCAGGCGCTTGCGCGCAATTCCTTTGGCTTTGCCATGGCCGGCGACGTTTTCAGCACAATGATCCGACTCTATGCAAAGCACCTCGTTTTCTTGAAACAGCAGGTTCAAGAAATGGACCGCAAAATCGCTGAGATCATGGACACCCTGGATACGCCGATCACTACCATCACCGGCATCGGCCCGACCCTTGGCGCGTACATCCTCAGCGAAATCGGAGACATCAGCCGTTTTTCCTCCGCGGCAAAGCTTGCCGCCTACGCGGGGATCGATCCAACCATGCGGCAGTCCGGCGAATACAACGGCGTCAGAAACCGTATGTCCAAACGAGGCTCGCCTTATTTGCGGCACGCTATTTGGTTGGCGGCTTCATCCGCAGTACTTCACGATCCGGCGCTGAAGCTATATTTCCAGAAAAAACGGGATGAAGGGAAGCCCTACATGGCGTCCGTGGGCCACGCCTGCAGGAAGATGGTCTCCATCATTTACGCCGTTATGAGAGACAACAAGGCCTATACGCCCTGCATCCAAAATGAGATTTCGGCTTGACAAATTATAGCCGGTCTGTACGCTGTCGCCGTTGGCTGCTCTGTAAGCGACCTCTTTATCGCCGGTGTTGTCCCCGGCATTCTGATTGGCGTTCTGCTGATGCTTGTCAGCTATTATCAGGCCAAGAAGCACGGCTGGCACGGCAATGCCACCAAGGCCACCGCGCGTGAAGTCTGGGTCGCGTTCAAGGAGTCCTTCCTGGCGCTGCTCTCCCCCGTTATCATTCTCGGCAGCATCTATGCCGGTATCTGCTCCCCCACCGAGGCCGCCGTCGTCGGCGTTGTCTACTCCTTCATCGTCGGCACACTGGTCTATCATGAGCTGAAGTGGAAGGACATCGTCCAGTCCATGATCGACGCCGTGCTCATCAGCGGCTCCACGCTGTTCATGGTTGGCATCACGACCTCCCTCGGCCGCGTTCTGACCCTCAAGCAGATCCCCAGCCGTCTGTGCACGATGCTCACGAGCGTTTCCGACAGTCCCATCGTTATCCTCGGCCTCATCACCATTCTCCTTTTGATCGTCGGCTGCTTCATGGATAACATCTCTGCCACCATCATCCTCGCCCCCATGCTGCTGCCCACCGTTCTGGAATGCGGTCTTTCCACCGTGCAGTTCGGCGTCGTGATGACGATGCTGCTCGCCATCGGTTTTATCACCCCGCCGTATGGCATCATTGAAAGCCAAGGCGATTTTCGCCCTACCCTCGGCATCGGCATAAAGGATTCGTGCCTGTGAGCCCACAACAAGATTATTCTCTCCGGCCTGACGTATCCAATGGAGGTTATCGGCAAGTTGCCCATGAATATCCTCGGGAGCATTCTTAAGCATCTCTTCGAGTACATCGCCCGCTATGCGGTCACTCTTGGCAAGGTCCTCGGGATCGGCGCTCACACAAACCCAACGGAAAGGACCGAAACCGTAATCGAAACACATCGGTCCCATAATATCCTGAACATAAGAAGGATACTTGAAGTCGCCGTTCGGCTTCAGGATATCGGCACCGGCACGGGAAGACTCCAATAAAAATGCATTCCCGTAATCGAAGAAATAAGTTCCGAACCGTTCGACACATTTATTGATAGCAGCCACATGGCGACGCAAGGACTCCTGTACTTTCTCTTTAAATAATTCCGGTTGTTCGGCCATCATTTGTTTGCTCTCTTCGAAAGAAAGACCGACAGGATAATATCCTCCTGCCCAGGGATTATGCAAAGAAGTCTGGTCGGATCCCAGCTCGACCACGATATCTTCCTCAGCCAGCCGTTCCCACAAATCGACGACATTCCCTTGGTAAGCAATGGAAACGACCTGTTTGTCAGCTTTCGCCTGCCGCACCCGTTTCATCAGCACATCCAGATCATCGATCACCTCATCTACCCATCCCTGTGAATAACGGGTATGGGTAGCTTTCGGATTGATTTCGGCAGTGATACTTACACAACCGGCAATATTGCCTGCTTTAGGCTGAGCTCCCGACATACCTCCCAAACCTGCGGTAACGAACAACTTCCCCGCCAGACCTTCACCATGTTTGGAAATCTTACGACCGGCATTTAAAACCGTGATGGTAGTACCATGAACGATTCCTTGCGGCCCGATATACATATACGATCCGGCAGTCATTTGTCCGTATTGGGATACACCAAGAGCATTAAACCTTTCCCAATCGTCCTGTTTCGAATAATTCGGAATGACCATACCATTGGTGACCACAACCCGGGGAGCATCTTTATGCGAAGGAAACAATCCCAGCGGATGACCGGAATACATCACCAGAGTTTGTTCGTCGGTCATTTCTGACAAATATTTCATAGCCAGACGATATTGTGCCCAGTTTTGGAATACCGCACCGTTTCCTCCGTAAGTAATCAACTCATGGGGATGTTGTGCAACAGCCTTATCCAGATTATTGTTGATCATCAGCATAATAGCAGCCGCTTGCAAACATTTATGAGGATAATCGTATATATTATGAGCGTACATTTCATAATCCGGCCGGAACCGATACATATAAATCCGGCCATATTTTTCTAATTCTTCTGCAAATTCACGGGCCAAAACAGCATGGTGCCGCGGTTCGAAATAGCGTAAGGCATTCCGGATAGCGAGTTTTTTTTCCTCTTTCGTCAGGATATCCTTCCGTTTCGGTGCATGGTTTACCTCCGGATCATAAGGTTTCGGTGCAGGCAATTCCGCGGGAATACCTTCCCGGATAGATTGTTGGAATTCTTGTAATGTCATCTCATTATATATTTAATATTTATTACTTTTCGACCCGCTAATTTAATAATTTCAAACGATTACGCCCAAAAATATCACAATTAATCACACACCTTTCCTTTAAAATATAGTCACCGAGCGGGGTTTGATCACAAATCCAAACCGTAAGTAACGCCTGAACTGATTGTAGGCGATCATACTTTCGCCATATCCATTACAAAATTGCATAAATAAATACTGGTTATCTTCTCTGAACAATCGATAGGCAACCTCCAAACGCCAATTCGCATTCCAATTCCACCCACCCCGTTTTATCATTAAGGCCGAACAGGACAAACGTCCGTTATCACTGGCATAAGTCGCTGCCAAATGTCCGATTCCGGCATATCTGGTCAGGTGTCTGTTTTCTTTAGCTACCTGCATAGCTATCCAAACCTTGGCCTGAAAAGTATAATTTTTATTCATCAGATAAATACCGGTAAAAGTCAACCGGTTCCAACTCCTCGACCAAATACTGTCGCGCCCGTTCGATTCATGC
>ERZ779865.2197-NODE-2197-length-12617-cov-3.439898_pt1 | contig 12617 bp, 15 predicted proteins | sample MGYA00433088_ERZ779865 | MGnify/ENA primary metagenome ERZ779865 (study PRJEB29588, sample SAMEA2151703) | human gut metagenome | biome: human gut; feature: human-associated habitat; material: faeces | place: Denmark | collected 2008/2010 ... | reverse complement strand
AAAAGAAACCGGCGGCGCAAAGGTTACTATGAAACTTCCTTGCTGATTTTCCGATGCTGTGCATGAGACTGTCACTAGTAGATGCTCTATTTACAAACGAGAAACCCTTTTTAATACTTGATGATCCTTTCGTAAATATGGATGATAAGCATACGAAGCGCGCGCTCGAAATGCTTGACAAAGTTGCAGTAGATCATCAAGTCGTGTACATGGTCTGCAATAGTAGCAGAAAATAGGAAAACGTATTATTTTGCCGCCTACCGAATGATAGGCGGCTTTTCTGTTTATTAAGGTGAGGGGGCATCAGGAATAGAGCTCTCCCGTTTTTCGAGCTTATATCGGCCATTACTGGGCAGGCTACAGGAAATCACCTGAATATGGGAGTGCATGTAAACGGAAACAGAACTGACGCAATGAGCAATTTTGGAATGTATCCACAATCGAGTAAGTTCATCATGGCAATGATTACGGACGGCGGCTTACGCTACACAGGAGGCCGTGAAGATGTCATTGCAATGGGCTATGTCCCATGAAAAAATGTAACCCGTAGTACGAGAAACGAGAGGCCATCAGAAATGGTGGCCTCTCGTTTTGCATACTCTTATGACCGTTCCCGGCAAAGCGGGCTCTGTGCTGGGCAAGAGGGCCTATGCCATCGAAATCACCAAGGCGCTGGACGGTCAGACGATTCGGCTGGGGAACGCTGATTATAATAGAGGCTGTGCGCCCTGTACCAATCCGGGGAGCAGCGGCATAACGTTATTAAATCGGTTAGAAGTATTAGGTTGTATTAAGTTGACAGATATTTGTGATTGGGAGTATTTACCGCACTGTCAGGGCATGTGCAGTCATGAGTGCAAGGACAACGCTGGCAATAAACATAATAATAATCATAGTAATCATCACACGTACTGTAAATTGTAGTGCTGTAATCAGATCATGATAATGCCAAAGTGATGCCATGAAAAGGATAAATATTGCAATAACGCAAAGCATAGCGGTGGATTCTGCACTTGGAGGTGTAGGCATAAGTAATTCTGTGCTCCTTATTAATATAACGAATAGCAAACGGAATGGACAAACAATGTACACTCCCATAATATTTTGAAAGAAATTTTAAAAGTCCCATGCATTTCTGCATGAGACTTTTAAATAGGCTGTTGTTATTCCGCTGCAGACGGCGAAATTAAAGAACTGCTGTTGAGAAAATACGTTGCGTATGTTAGCGAAAAATGGGTAAATGAAGTCTAAACTCGTGAGTACTTCATTCCGCTCCGAGAAAGAACACCAATCCATACTAATTGGTCTATGTGCTTTCTTGTATGTTTGGGGGCTAGATGGATTTGATGAGATATCTGTTGCAGAGTTTTTGCCTCATTACAAGCTGCCAGTATTGTATCATATCGTGAAACGCGTTTGCGTTGATGCACATCGGTGTTTTTAATACGATACAAGGTCCGTCGATCTTCGTATTGCATTTGCTCTACAGGCTGTAATGTACCTATTGGCCTTGCCAAAATTGCTAGACTACAATCATCCAGAGTATAGCTTCTCAAGACTGTGGAAACAGATTCCTGCAGTTGACGCTCCATTTGCTGTTGCTCTAGCAGACAAGTTCGGCGCATTAGATTAATAAGAACAGGAGACAACTTTCGATCACGCTTATGGTAGAGAGTTTGTTCGGAACCATCTGACATTAAAACGAAACCACTTATATTCTTTAGTTTGCTCTTGAATAACCGCATTGAAGCAAGCGCGTCTTTCGAGGTTACAAAAACAGTCGAATTTGAAAACTCTCCATTCTCTGGTATAGAAGCAACTTTCAGTTCCGAGTTGTCTAAATAGCCAATGACACCATCTCCAACATGAATCAGAAGACAGTCTTCATCGCTGACTGCAGCGACCAATAATGTAGAAGCTAAGTCTTCGAGGGTACATTTTAAAATCCATGCTTGATTATGCAGAGTCTGAAGAATATGGTTAAGAATTACCTCGCGAACCTGCTGCCCATCTTGGCATTGGATAAACTCTTCAAAATGCTCAACGACTAACGCTGAAACACATTTTACCACGCATTCGGCCCCATAGTGCGAGAGCTTTGCTGAACCAGCGCCATCTGCCAATGCAATTACAGAAATTCTATCTGTGCTTTTTTGATAGACTTTATCTTGACAAGGAATGCCACTTTTTATATGGCTTCTTCCTTGCACAGCACAGCAGACTGCCTTCCACATCATAATAACCTCTTTCTATAACCAAAGTATCTCAATTTTTCCATAGTTGAGAAGCTATGGTTATGTTTGCACTTAGAGTTCAGCCCACCCCTTGATTCCTTCGTAGTCAAGCGGTACACTTTCTCCCGGAATCGACTGAGAAGTTCGAGATACACTCTGACTTAACCACTGGAAGAACTCTTGGAATTTGAGCCCTTGAAGGCGCAAAGGACTACGGTTAGGCGAAAAACTGGCCAATGTGCGCATATCTGCATTCTGCCCAATACCAATGGGGAATACCGTCAGTTTCTTCTGGCGGACGGCATCACTTGTGCGCTTAATTGCTCGTTCTAACTCCGACGGATTACCATTCGGTTCCCCATCAGTCATGAGAACAAGCCAAGGCTGAAAATAGTCCACTCCTTGATCACGATATTCCTGCTTTCTCCGCTCCAATAAATCCAAGGCCAAATTGACAGCTTCACCCATCGGAGTGATACCACTTGCAATGAGCGAAGGAGTTTCAGTTTGCCGTTCTAACCCTGAGAAGTCAGCAACACAATGAGCATCCCCACCAAAGGTTACAATGCAAACCTCGGCCGAATACAGGGCAACCTCGTCATCTCGAATAGCATCATAAAATAATCTTACTCCGGACTTCAACTCTTCGATAGGGTCCCCGTCCATCGACCCACTTGTGTCTAGACATAAGCACACGGGTACACGCGTAGTGGGATTGTTTACGAGATCTTCTTTTCGAAACAGGTTGTTATTCATTGTTCAGCACTCCTTTGATAATTTGTTTTTGAGATCGTATACCATCATTTGATACAGCTCTTTGCATGCTGAGTATGCTTGTAATTCAATCAGCTTGACACAGGGCTGTATATACTTCGTCCAAATTTCTACATATATAGCATCCTTTTGACTTGATTGTTCCAGAGCGTGGACGATATCTGGAGCAATTTCATAATAATGTTGAATTAATTCTGGTCCGTCAGGCTGACGAGACAACCAGCCATCTCGAAGCCATCTCAAGGTATTCAGTTCATAGCAGTCATCGGGCTTTTGAAAGTACTCACAAGCCGCTGTTGTAATAAAGCAAAATCCGTTATTGTTTTTGTGAGTGCTTGTTTTGGTGGAGCTGGTGCTATGACTATGAGTTGTGGCCTTGTTTGGCCTATATGCGTTCCCGGCTCGCTTTTTCTTCTCTATACAGCTCTTGCACCGTTTGGGAAGTTGCAGCCCCTTTTTCTCATAATACTCTTTCTGCGAATTAGTCACTTCGAAATAAGTGCCACAATCTACGCATTTGATTCTGGCGTAGACCATGTTCCCTTCATCAAAACAATCTTTGCATATGTTATACTTGGAGCGCTTTTTAATATATTTCTGATAATTGGTATAGACTAATTCCTTGCCACAGCGAGCACAATGATATATTTCCCCTTTCCTTAGACATTCCTGACAAATCCCGTCCTCAGTTCGTTCTTCGTCCACTTCTTGTCCACAAAGCTTACACCGGATATATGTGGAGTTTTGGTTCTTTTTCAGGCGTGTGGGGAATAATTTCAACGACATCGAATCCTGTTCCTCTAATTTTCCACTATCAATGAAGTACAAATATTCCTCAAAGCGTTTCAGCCAATAACTATCACTATATCGAGTGTTTTCATCGTGGTGTAGACCGTCCTTGTGGAAGGTCTCATAAAAATCATCTTTCAGCTTTCTCGGCAGATGACTCCAACAGAAGCGCCATACACCTTCAGGTGCTCTTCCATTGCTTCGCTCGCCTGAGGCATAGGCAAAATCACCGTTGATAATGTTATCAATCTGATTCTCTCCACCCTGAAGGGAATAAGGGGATTTGCCTGGCAACATAATCATAAATAATAGTGTTGCTACTGCAAACCGTTCATTACCTATTGTACGAAGAAAAGTATCAAATTTTTTTCGCTGAATTTCGGGCGCCGTGAAATTAATGGTTCCAACAGGGCAAGGAAAACCTTCAATCTGATAACTGTCCGTATCTACAAAGTAAACGTCTCTTGGAGATACCACTAAAATATTATTTGGGTTGATGTCACCTAAAATAATGTTTCTATCGTGTAGATAACGGAATTTATTCAAAATTGTGATACAAAGTTCAACAGTATCATGTTTGGTCCAGTCTGGAAAGTGCTTCTTTAATAGCTGCGGTATGAATACGCTCTTCTGCAGTTCACGTCCCTGAGCTTTTTCCATCATATAGCCTACGAATTCGCCTTGCGAATTCATGGCCATTGCAAGTGGAAAACAGACACCCTTACAATCTACATTCTTGGCTATCATTAACTTAAGTTTTTCATATTTGGCGCGATCTATTTTTTCGGGTTTGTAAATTTTCACTACAATAGTTGGAATGTCTGTTTCGTAGATGTAGCCCTCACCACCAGCATTAACTCTTTTCCCCAAGCGGATGGATCTGGTTGTTTCCCCACGAACCACAGAAATCGTGTCACCTTCAGAAGGAACTTGAGACGGCCTCATCATCCCATCTACTTTTTCTACTTCTTTGGCAAAGGCAAACCGTTCTTCATCAGGTATGCCGCCAGATTGAGCGCTTCTTTGATAGGGGCCTTTATTTTGGGTACTTGGTCGGCAAGCTTTAGCTTCATTAGTTTGAGTATCATCAGTAAAACGGCTAAGGAAGCCATAACGATTGATTCGCTCGACCTGAATTCGATGAGGGCTTTTTACGGCTTTACTTTTTCCTATTTGCTCAATTTCTGCAGCTAGATTGTGGTCCTGCGTAACAAGCATTAGATCATATTTCATCCGGTATTGCGTAAATACCGTTTGAAAAACATTATCTGCGAAATTGTCTGTGGGATCGCCATATACTTCAATTAAATGAGCTTTCCTTAGTTGGCCAAGAGTATTCACAGCTTCCTTTGCAAGCTGATTTAAGTTTGGGTTCTTTTGCGCACAAAGTTCGGGATGATCTGCAAATTTTACTACCTCTTCGTAAACACGATTAGGTACAATTATGTGTTTGCCCTCTCTCTGTAATATGGGGACAGCGTGTTCCCAAAACTTGTTTGCTTGTTCAGACAGAATGCTACACGTATCGATGAATACCTTATTCTGCTTGATGCTTTTCTCAAGAAATGCTAATGCTTTTTCCTCAATATCGGCCATAGAGTCCTCCTTTTACAATGTGGCCCAGCCTGTCAGAGTTTTCTCGGTTTCTATACTGGGTAAATCGTTTGACCATTCCTGTATTCCTTCGCTTTCGGAATAAAGAGTAAGCATGCCGGCTTCATTTAGGCGACCCGCTATAATATTGAAACCTTCGTCGCTATTGGTGCGATTTATCCGTAAAATTTTATTTGCGAACGCACTATCTTGTGTAATAACGCACAGTCGATACATTCTTCTGTGTTTTTCAAAAACAGACAAAATTGTGTTATGCAATTCAGGATCATTTTCATCTCCATAAATCTGTATGACGCCCTTCTGTTGCAAGCCATTAATCAGCTTCAAGGCGCGGATTGAATCAGAAGCTCTTTTGGAATCATACATCATTTGCTGTATTTTCTCGACAGCTTTGAGAGGAAGAATCAGTTGCGCTTTGCTTTCTAAGAGTTTTTCCGAGAAAGCACTGAAAAATTGCGCTGCATCTTTATCCACCAACGAATCTGCATCCAGAAATATTTTATATTTCCAGATAAGTTCTTTAAGCTGCTGATCGCTTAATACAGAATTTTCATCAGATAAATGTATGTCAGTTTTAATGTCGGCAGTATTAAAGAGTAGAAACCATCGCTTCAAAAGAGAAGATGCGGTAAAAGAAGTATCATACTCCGTAGAAATTCTCTTCCCATTTCCATCTAATACAGATTCAATTGCTTGATAAAGTTCTCCACTTGTCTGAGTATAGTTGTCTACGACTGAGGCCAATGCAAGGAATTGCACCACAGACATTTTCGATTTCCCTGTTTCCAGGTTATTGATGGTTTGTCTTGTGACGCCTATATAATCAGCTAATTCATTAACACTGTATCCCATCAACAAGCGAATTGCGCGCATGGATGATTGAAAATTGTCAATCGTCAACTGCCTCATTTCAGATAGATAATCTCCCACCGTATGCTCGCTCCCTCTATTTGTAATAGTTCACAATTTTCTATGCGAATGGCGTTATTATTTGTTGCCTTTATTGTAGCACCGTTGATATGCAATGTCAATAGATTTTACATAGTTATTTTTATTTTACATAAGGAACGCACGTTTACGGATGGCCATTATTCTAATCTGTAATAGAACATTTATACGTAAGCGGTCAATAGGTTCTTTCCCTCTAAGCCGAAGTACATCTTCATTATTGCACCCGACGAGGTTGTATGCTACAACAATCATGACTTCTCGTACAATCAAAAGCAGTAGCCGACCTCTGAGGTGCGCCAACACCCCTTTGGCATCTTAAGGCTACTGCTTTTTGTTTTCGTTCTTTTGTTTTGGTTGCGATACACGCAGTTAATTTGTTAGGACTATTATAGAAGAGATTTTTCCAAAATGATACCTGCGACACTTAATTCCGGCGCTAGCGACATCTTTTATGCGGCGCTCCGTCAGGTTAGCCCGTCCATTTGAACAAAATAGGGTGGCTCTAACATTCAGTTATAGAAATTACCACTTGATTCTTGTCTCAACAACCTTGCCAATTATAAATAGATGGTTAAGCAAATTACTTTTGGCTACGAAATCTTCTCGCGTAGAATTAAAAAAGTGCAAAACGATTGATGAACCGATTTGCTTGTACTGTGCAATGAAGCCAATAGGATACGGGCTGTAAATAAACAGACCGATATCTCCATCACAAAGACGCTGCTGATAATGAATCAACGCAGTATCACCAGTCATTATACGAGGTGCCATTGCATCATCGTCAAGGATATAGTAAATATAGTCATTCGGGTTTGGCACGTATGCCCATGCGGAACCATATTGCTCTTCAAAAATATATGACTTTCCGTATGGTCTGATTTTCCCAACGGCAGGGATGGAATACTCAGCGGGAGCATCAAGGAAATCGTGACCAACGGGGGTGATGTCCTTGGCACCTTTGAGGAGTACATCAGTAGACATACCCAAGATATCCGAGAGTTTAGAAATTGAGGTAGGGGAAGGAGTGGATACTCCCGTTTCCCATTTGGCAATGGCTTGCTGTGTGACACCCAGCTTTGAAGCAATTTCAGCCTGACTATAGTGCATGGATTGCCGGGTGCGTTTTAGCTGTTCTGCAAACATTTGTACTCCTTTTGTGTAGTCGGATCCCCCCGGCGGATCAAAAAGAATTATTGAACAGGCACCTCGACCTCAACATACCATTTCCCAATTGTATTACCAGAAATATTGGAAGAACGCTCAAAAAACAGGTAACGTTCCTGGCCGCAGACGGCGATGGTATAGCGGTCACCCTGACCGCCGGCTTTGGCAGCGGCGGCCTGACGGCGGCAGATAACTTTGTCGATTATAAAGTGTCGACCATCCGGCCATTTAATGATCCGCGGACGCATTACGCCATCCGATTGAATAATGCAATCAACATCTATATAAACGCGCTGCCATTGTGTCATGGTGGGTACCTCTTTAAAAGTCAATTTCCTAGAAAATCTCCATGTGCCTCAAACGGAAGTCGTAGCTCGGAGTATCCCTTGCATAAGAGTAATTTGACCTTAAGCACAATCAACTCTACAGGATATCCGAGTGAGCAAGCTATTTGCTGGACGCTGTATCCATCGTGACAAAGCGCGAGGATATCATTATCATTTACTAAATATTCTGCGGCAAAAAGGCTGGCCTCATATTCAGTTGTGGAGGTGTTGTCTAACGAAAGACTTGTGAAAGATCTCGCATCTGCAGAATAGGGGTGGAGAATACAATGCCCTAATTCATGTGCTAGACACACCTGCTGCATTACTTCATCTTGGTCAAGATTCAGGGTTATATGAAGTTTTCCGTGTAGTTGGATGGCAAACCCCCGAAAGGATTCTTGTATATTTCCATAATGCTGTGCATCAACAAGGATACCCTTTGAGTGGGCGAGGGCCATGGGAGAAATATCGCCATATTCTTGCTTGAGAAAAGCAACGGCATCAATAATATACTCAATTGCCATAAGTCACACCCTCCCTTCGGATTACTATTTGGATACGGCAAAAAGGTATAGTTGGAGAGCCTATCTCTATTTTACCAGATGGAGAGTCCAATAGTCTGTACTTCAATTCTCGGAGTCCTTCTTTTCGGACTCGGCTGCGGCACGACAATCGAGATATGCCTGTGTGAGCGCACGGTAGTAGGCATCCTTGGCGGCCTGTGAAAGTTTGCCACCAGCAAAGAGACCGACATTTTTGGCGAATAACTCATTAACTTCTTCTGCACCCTGATCGCCATAGAGTTCTTTGACTTGGTCGAGCTGAGGAATGGGGGACTCGTTTTGATTGCTTCTCAAAGCGGAAGGAGTCGTATGCAGTGCCTCAGCAATATGCTGTAAGGTGGTATCCCTTGGAGTGCTTTGTCCGGTCTCAATTTTATAGATGCTCACACGAGAAACACCGGATAGCTTTCCGAGCTCTTCTTGTGTGAGTTTTTGGCTTTCCCTAAGTTTTGCAATATTGGTTCCCAATGTGTTGGTCATCGTAAAACCACCTTTCCGAAATTAAAGTTAGCATTTTATGAAAATTTATTGACTTTATGGTTGCTTGTTGTTATCATAAGTGCAAGAAAAGATAACTTATAAATGGAAATGATAACTTACAAGCTAACTATAACACGGCGGCATAGAAAATGCAATACCCTTTTTCGGAAAGGATGAAAAAAGTGAAGCGGGTTATTATTCATAGCGATATAAACAATTGCTATGCATCAATCGAACGGCAACTAAATCCCTCACTTGCAGGTAAGCCAATTGCGGTTTGTGGTGCTGCAGAAGAACGGCACGGAATAGTTCTTGCAAAAAGTTATGAAGCAAAGGCGTTTGGAGTTCAAACAGGGGAAGCCATCTGGCAGGCAAAGAACAAATGCCACAATTTGATTATTGTGTCGCCACACTATGACAAGTATGTTCAGTATTCGAGACTTGCGTACGAAATTTATAAGAAATATACGCCGCTGATTGAGCCGTATGGACTGGATGAGTGCTGGCTTGATGTTTCAGGCAGTGTGGAACTGTTTGGGTCAGGTGAAGAAATTGCAGCAGAAATTCACAGGAGGTTTAAAGAAGAACTTGGCTTGACCGTTTCTTGCGGCGTGGCGTCAAACAAGATATTTGCGAAACTTGGATCGGATATGAAAAAACCAGATGCAACAACGGTAATTCCAGAAGAGGGATTTCAAGAACTCGTCTGGCCACTGCCGGTATCTGACTTGTGGGGTGTGGGTAGACAAACAACAAAGAAGTTGGATTCTTATTGTATCAATACGATAGGTGCTTTGGCCAAAACCAATCTCCAATTTTTGCAGGAACGATTTGGCGTTGCGGGAACTCAACTATGGCTGTACGCAAATGGCCGCGATACATCAAGAGTCGCCAGATATGGGTACATTGCACCAATAAAGAGTATCGGTCATGGAGCAACTACGGCAAAGGATATGGAGTCGGATGATGAAGTGTGGCGTACAATTTTAAATCTCACGCAGGAAATTGGCTATAAACTGAAGAAAAATCATTTGGCTGCAAGAGGAATCCAGATAAATGTCAGAGATAAAAATCTTTTTAGCTGCCAGTATCAGATGAAGTTAGAGTATATGACGCAGAGTACGCTGTTTTTGGCACAGGCGGCCAAACTGCTCTTCTTCAAAAAGCATCGGTTTACTACGCCTTTACGATCGATTACGGTACGAGCAATTGATTTAGTCCCAGAGGACACACCACAGCAACTTAATTTGTTTGCAGGTTATGATAAGCAAGATGACATTGTCCGATTGGAATCAGCAGTGGATCGCTTGAGGGAGCGATTTGGCAATAAGATAGTCGTGCCGGCATCACTAATGGAAAAATCGTGCAGACCAACACTCAACACGGATTTCCCTAAGATGCCGGCGCCAATGTACCACTAACGCACATCTGTTCGGAAATGGAGGAACTACAGTATCATGAGAAAAACAGGAATCACTGGAGAAGTGATAAAAATGTACGAAAATGCAGGGCTTGATATGAATACAATCTACGCCAAAAGTCAGTTGCTGTTGTGCAGCTACCGCAGAATCTGCTGGAGTGTTCAAAATGATGCGTACTATCTTATGGATGAATCCTGTCACTATGGTGAGGATTATACTGCTGCGTTGGCGTACCTTATGGAATTTGCTCCAGATGTCCAACGAGAAAAATTTGAATACAGAATTCAGAACCTTATGGAATCTGAACATTGGATTCAACTCATCGATCTTGCGATTGAACGAGTGCGTACTTTTTACAAGCGGGGAGATCTGTATGCAGAACTTCTTTCAAAAAATTACCTGACGGGAGTGGTGTACAGAGTAGATGAAATCATTGAAAGTCTGGGCTTGGAGCGAAGCGTGTACTATAACCGGCGTCAAGAAGCGGTGCTTTTGTTTGGATACGCATTGTGGGCCATCGTGATTCCAAGAGAAAAGGTAAATGCAAGAACAGAAAGTGGTGGATAAACAAAACTACGACATAAATACTACACAGTGACAATGAAATATCATCAAAAAAACAAGAAAATAACTATATAACGACTAATGAACAGTCGACATTAAAAATGTAGAATGGGTATGCTGGCAGAGAGCATACCTTTATAAGCACCCCATCGCATAAGCGATGGGGCTCTTTTTTTGTTGCCAGCCAATACGGGAGCAAGGCCGGGACGATTTAAATCGTCCCGGCCTTTTTGCTGACCACTTTTAGGAAGAACTGGCAATGAAGAATCTGCATTTTGACCTGTTGAGATGCCGTTCGCCTCCAGACCTCCATCGGTTTGAAACTTTTTCAATCTGACGGAGGTACAAAATGGCTTATAACAAGGCAAGGGCCGAAATTGAATGGCTCAAATGGAAAAATAAGGAAGAGAATCAACTGCGAGAATTAGGTGTTGATGAGGACACGATTCAACGATTGCATACCTACGATTGGGATGCATTTAAGTCAGAGCGAAACTACCAACGGCTAAATGCCGGATCGGAGCCTCTTGAACAACTATCTGTCGTAGATAAGCCAAAAGAGGCGAGCAACTTGCAAGGCTTGTTAGATGAAATCGAAAATGAACGCTTGTATGCAATTTTGAAAGACACAGACAAATTGACGATTGAGATTCTTCTATATAAGATGCAGGGGTATTCAATCAAGGAAATCTCAAAGATGTACAAAATTCCTAAAACAACGATTTACAGCAGAATTTCTGTGCTTCAGAAGAAAATTAAAAATATTTTTTGAGAGGTTCGTAATTTTGGCTGTTCTCGTTGGCTATATAGTGAAGGGACAAATAAGCACCCTTCAAAGGAACCTTGAAAATTGAATATCCGACAAACAAGGTACGTTCGCCACATTGCCGTCAACCCATGAGAGAAAAGATGTTTGGTAAAAACACTACGGCAAGCGCTGACAGAGTATGCGCCAAGACTACCACGGCTTTTAGCTGAAAATTGGCAAAATTATGGTACGAGCGATTGAGTCATCTGATAAACATCCTGTGGTGGGATGGAGCGCAATAACAGATGTGGTTTCAAAGATACTTCCGTCCAGTCACAGCACACGCAATGAGGGCGGCAGGCAGAGAACCTGGCTGGGGTGAGAAGCCCATGATGTTGCATTAACCAAGCAGCAGCCTTGTAAGTCGTCCTGGCAACTGGGGCAATGTGGATAAATGCAGTTGCAAATCAAACGCAGACTATGCGCCGAAGTTCGCACCAACAGGATTTCGGCGCATTACTGTGCGTTTGATGATTTGATAAAAGGAGACAGGAATGACAAAAAATGGAAAATGCAATTATTTTTATATGCCTTCATGATGATCAGTCGAGGAAACTAAATGTTAATGTCGCAGCGCAGAGGATGACTGCCGAAAGGCGAAACTACAAGATCCTTGATGTAATTTGCGGTGTCCAAACGGATGGGACAGATCTCATTGAACGGCTCTATCAGAAAATTGAAACGGAAAGTGTTGACCATATTCTCTCGGATTGTCCGGACTCATTTATGAATGCAATTGGTTGCCAACAGGCACGAGCCTTACGATTCGTGGATCGCCTTACAATTCATAATCTGAAAATTTGGTTTAGTAAAGATCCTTTCTTTAACTGCGCGCCCCACAGAGAGGATCTCTTTGATAAAGACAATTGGAGCGAAGAAGCCGAAAAAGCATATGATTACTTCCTATTAGGAACACTGTAAATACAAGG
>ERZ779865.2196-NODE-2196-length-12621-cov-3.253064_pt1 | contig 12621 bp, 11 predicted proteins | sample MGYA00433088_ERZ779865 | MGnify/ENA primary metagenome ERZ779865 (study PRJEB29588, sample SAMEA2151703) | human gut metagenome | biome: human gut; feature: human-associated habitat; material: faeces | place: Denmark | collected 2008/2010 ... | reverse complement strand
AAGCCGTAGTCAATAAGGCTCTTTTTTCTTGCATAGTCACCTGCAAACATTCCCCGTACCTGTGGAAGCGTTACATGGGACTCATCGACAAAGAGCAGAAAATCATCGGGGAAATAGCTTAAAAGCGTGTACGGCGATGAGCCGGGCGCTCTGCCAGACATTATTCTTGAATAGTTCTCGATACCCGTACAAAATCCGATTTCCTGCAACATTTCCATATCGTACCTTGTACGCTGTTCAAGTCGTTGTGCCTCAAGGAGCTTTCCGTTTTCACGAAAATATGCAAGTCTTTCCTCAAGCTCCCTGTCAATTTCCGCAAGAGCCTTTTTCATCTTATCTCCCGACACAATGTAGTGTGACGCAGGATAGATTGCGGCATGTTTCAGAACAGCTTTGAGTTCACCCGTAAGCGGATTGATTTCGGAAATTCTGTCAATTTCATCTCCGAAAAATTCGACACGGATTATAGAATCGTTTGATGCGGCAGGGAAAATTTCAACCACATCGCCACGAACCCTGAATTTATTACGGGTAAAGCTTACATCATTGCGTTCATACTGCAGTTCAACAAGCTTTTTTACAAGCTCATCACGGGACTTTTCCATTCCCGGACGAAGTGAGATTACCATATTACGGTAGTCAATAGGATCGCCCAGGCTGTATATGCAAGAAACCGAGGCAACAATAATTACATCTCGTCTTTCGGAAAGTGCAAGAGTTGCGCTGTGGCGGAGTTTATCAATCTCGTCATTGATTGAACTGTCTTTTTCAATATAAGTATCCGTCTGTGCAACATATGCCTCAGGCTGATAGTAATCGTAGTATGACACAAAATATTCAACCGCATTGTCTGGAAAGAACTCTTTGAACTCACTGCAAAGCTGAGCCGCAAGAGTTTTGTTGTGTGCAAGCACAAGTGTCGGTCTTTGAACCCTCTGAATAACATTTGCCATTGTAAAAGTTTTACCCGAACCCGTTACACCGAGAAGAGTCTGTTCACGGTTGCCTGCATTTATACTGTTTACAAGCTTTTCGATTGTCTGCGGCTGGTCGCCTGTCGGCTGATATTTTGAATGAAGTTTAAATTCCATAATACACATCACATTCCAAATACGGATTTTTTTATTATGTTTCCTGTTACAAGGCTCTTTATTACAAAAGTCCTGTAACAGAAAACATATCCGAACAAAATTTCGATTTTAATTATAGAACAGATGTTTTAAATTGTCAAATGTTTCTTTTAAAGAACATTATTACTTTTCATAATAGAAGATGTTCCCCGCAAGCCTGCTTTCACGGAGAGAAACATAATCATCATCGGTTATTATGAAATGGTCGATAAGCTCAACTCCGACAGTTGCAAGCGTACTCTTCAAAACTATTGTTGTGTCAAGGTCACTTCCCGAAGGCAGAGCTGTTCCGCTGGGATGATTATGTGCTATAAACGCAGTTTTGGCATTGTGACGAAGTGACAAATCAACAATTTTTCTGACGGGCATATCGGATGAATTGAGTGAACCTTTTGAAATTATATCAAAATAAATCATCTTGCCCTTTGCATCACCGAGCATGAGAGCGACACATTCGTTTGTTCGACCGATAAATTTTGCTTTAAATATTTTACCGAGATTTTCATAGTCGATGATATTATCATGTGACATCTTTGATTCGGTATAAAGCCTTGCCATTTCGGGCAACATTTTGAGCAATGCGGCGGCATTTTCAGACAGGCCGAATTCCTTCATAAGCTCGTCAATCGGAGCGTCACACACTCCGCCGACAGTGATATAACGGTCAAGCAGACGATGTGCAAGAGGATTTGTGTCCTTTCTCGGAATAGCATAGTAAAGGAACATTTCAAGAGCCTCGTGCGTTTCAAACACATCAAAGCCGTTTTCTATGAACTTTTTACGCATTCTTTCACGATGACCGCTGTGTTCGTTATCGGTTGTCCGTGCCATATTATCCCCACCGCAAAATAAGTTTTTTCAAACTTTGGGGGCGGATAAAACCGCCCCGACTGATTAATATTAATAATTAAAAGCTGTTATTCCTTTACGCCGTACTGCTCATAGTAAGCGTCAATAGCGGCTTTGAGCTTGTCGTCAATAATAACCTTGCCCTTGTATTCCTTGTTGTAAAGGTGTTCAACAACCTCTGCCATTGTTACGATTGCAGTTGTTTTAAGGCCGTACTTTTCTTCAATCTCGGAAAGTGCGCTCTTTGTACCCTTGCCACGCTCCATACGGTCAACGGAAACAACAAGACCGATTGGGTTTACATCGCCCTGAGCCTTGATAATCGGGAGAGTTTCTTCAATTGAAGTGCCTGCTGTTGTAACATCTTCGATAATAACAACCCTGTCACCGTCATTGATAGGACTGCCGAGAAGAATACCCTTGTCGCCGTGATCCTTAACTTCTTTTCTGTTTGAGCAATAACGGATATCCTGACCGTATTTTTCACTGATTGCGATAGTTGCGGCAACAGAAAGCGGAATGCCCTTGTATGCAGGTCCGAAAAGAACATCAAAATCAAGACCGAACTTGCTGTTGACAGCCTCTGCATAATACTGACCGAGACGGCGGAGCTGAGCGCCTGTTCTGTAGAAACCTGTGTTTACGAAGAAAGGAGTTTTTCTTCCGCTCTTTGTAACAAAATCGCCAAATTTGAGAACCTGACAATCAACCATAAATTCAATGAATTCCTTTTTGTAAGCTTCCATCAATAAAACCTCCGATACAAAATAGCTTTCGGACAAACATCTGTAATATCCGACACTTTTACATAATTCAACATTGTAAATTCTACCACAATATCTCGTTTTTGTAAATGACAGTTACACAGCTGTAATCAATATGCAGTGCATAGCCTTGTAAATCAAAAAATTTTTACATTTTTCTTTTTCGTTTTTGACTACCGTTTTAACTATTTGCGCTTGACTTTATAGAACAAGTGTTCTATAATTAAGTAAAAACAAATGTTCGAGGTGATGCGTTGTGAATATTAATTGTGCCGTTGACAAAAGCAAATATAAAAAAGACAGGGTTATTCTTCACAGCGACTGCAACGGATTTTATGCGAGCGTTGAGTGTTTGCATCATCCCGAAATCAGGAACAAACCTGTTGCCGTGAGCGGTGATGCGGAAAATCGGCACGGAATTATTCTTGCTAAAAATGAGATTGCGAAGAAGTATAATATAAAAACAGGTGAGGCAATCTGGCAGGCAAAGCAGAAATGTCCCGACCTCATAACCGTTCCTCCCCACTTTGATTTGTACAAGCGATTTTCAAAAATGGCGAGGAGAATTTACAGCGAATACACCGACAAAATCGAGCCGTTCGGACTTGACGAGGCATGGCTTGATGTTACCGACAATAAGAATATGAACGGCAAAGAGATTGCACTCGAAATTAATCGCCGTATAAAGCAGGAACTCGGAATAACCGTAAGCATCGGAGTCAGCTTTAATAAAATTTTTGCCAAATTCGGAAGTGACTATAAAAAGCCTGATGCTATAACGGAAATCACACGGAAAAATTACAGGGATATTGTGTGGAACTGTCCTGCAAAAGACCTTTTGTATGTTGGCAGAGCAACGGGCAGAAAGCTTGAATCTATCGGCATTTATACGATTGGAGATATTGCAACTGCCGATGTTACGCTGTTGCGGTCATATCTTGGAAAATGGGGCGACCTAATTTACGGCTTTGCAAACGGGTACGACTCTTCCCCTGTTGCCCATATGAACGAAAACAGCGAGGTAAAGTCAATCGGTAACTCAACCACAACTCCGAAAGATATGGTAACCTTTAACGATGTAAAACAGGTTATATTCGTTTTGTGTGACAGCGTTTGCAGAAGAATGCGTGAACAGGGGTTTATGGCAAAAACGGTTTGCATTACGATTCGTGACAACGAGCTGATGTCATTCAACCGACAGCACACAACGGAAATCCACACAAATCTTACAAAGGATATAACAAATGCGGCTATTGAGCTTTTCAAAAAAAGCTATAAAATGGAAAAGCCGCTGAGAAGTATCGGGGTAAGCGTTACGGATTTTATTCACGATGATCAGCCACACCAAATGAGCCTTTTGCGTGATGAAAAGCGACTTATTCAGAACGAACAGCTTGACAAAACACTTGACAGATTAAAAAAGCGATTCGGCAATTATGCTGTTCGCCCTGCCGTTTTGCTTGATGACAAGGAGCTTTCGGATTTTAACCCAAAGGAAGATCATACAATTCATCCTGTCGGATATTTATGATAACGATGCATCTTAGGCGAAAAATTAAAGATGTTTCTCTGATTTTAATGGAGGTAACAAGCTATGAAAAAGTATGTTAAAGTTACTGCCACATTTGATTGTGACGGAGATCTTATCCCCGAATATATTGTGTGGGATGACGGAAGAAGATACCGCATTGACAAAATTTCCGATGTGCGGTATGCGGCGTCTCTCAAAGCAGGCGGTGCGGGAATACGCTACACCTGCCATATCCTCGGCAAAGAACGATACCTGTTTTTGGAGGAAAACAGGTGGTTTGTCGATGCCAAACAATAAGCGGAGGATTATATGCATAAGGTCAAAGCAAAAGGAATTTTATCTGCCGCAAACGGCATGAACATTTACAGAGGATGTCAACACGGATGCATTTATTGTGACGCACGCAGTAAATGCTATCAGATGAATCACCGATTTGAAGATATTGAGGTGAAAGAAAATGCCCCGGAATTGCTTGAAAACGCTTTAAAAAGGAAACGCAGAAAATGTATGATTGGTACGGGTGCGATGAGCGATCCGTACATTCCTCTTGAAAAAGAACTGAAACTGACACGAAGATGTCTTGAAATAATCAACCGCTACGGATTCGGTGTAACTGTACAGACAAAATCGGCATCTGTTATAAGGGATATTGACCTGTTTACGAAAATAAACGATAAAAGCAAGGCTGTGTTACAGATGACGCTTACAACGGCAGACGAAAGCCTTTGCAGAATAATTGAACCGAATGTTTCCGTTACTAAAGAAAGATTTGAAACGCTCAAGGCATTTCACGAAAACGGTATTCCGAGTGTTGTGTGGTTTTCTCCGTTTTTACCGTTTATAAATGATACAAAAGAAAATATCGACGGACTTTTAAAGTATTGCATTGATGCAAAGGTTCATGGAATAATATGCTTTGGCATAGGTCTTACTCTGCGTGACGGTGACAGAGAATATTTTTACAGTCGGCTTGACAAACACTTTCCGAATATGAAGGAACGATACATTTATACATACGGAAATTCATATCAGCTTACGAGCAGTAACAATAATGTTCTGATGAACAGGATTTCAGAAGTTTGCAGAAATCACGGAATTATGTTCGGAGTCGAAAATGTGTTTTCGTATTTGCATAAGTTTGAAAGCAAAACCGAACAGCTAAGTCTGTTTGACGGAATATAGGAAAATAAAAAAGATATACGGCAGAAAATTTTACCGTATATCTTTTGTTTTTTAAGTATTCACTGTTTTACAAATGTGATTTCATAGTCGTTATATTTAAGCACAACAGCCGAAATTTTACCGTTCTTTTGTGTGAGTGCGGCGGAAGTATTTGTTCCGTCATCAAATGACAAATTGACTTTGTCCGAAGCTGACACGGTATATTTCCCGCTGTGAGTTCCGTCATCCGGACTTCCAGGCGAAAGCCATAAAGTAAAAGTGCCGTCATCGGAAAATGACATAGAACCCTGATAAGCGCTGTAATTTGTGTTGTAAACCTCACTCATTTCAACCTCATCACCGCTCGCATTCTTAGCACCTTCGGGAACCCATGCAGATGAGGTAAGCTCGGAGGTTACTGACGGTGAAAGCACATTAACGGCAACGATTGCCGCAATGATAAATATGCAGGCGGCAATAACCGATGAAACAATTGCTGTTGTTTTCTTTTTCTTATTCTTCTTTTTTACAGCCCTGTTAGCCTCAAATTTTGCATAGTCAGGCTTTTTAACAGATTTTTTACTCATTTAATCACCGATATTTTACTTAAAGGATACAATAATTCCGCCGTAGTTTACGGTAATTTCAGCAGGAACATCACCGTTCCATTTGGTTACGGCAGCAATAACATTTTTATCGGAATATGTTATTACAACGGAGTCGCCCTCAACTATGTACGCACCCGAATTTGCCGAGGCACTTGTGATTCCGTCAATGAATGTTCCGTCCTCATTAAAAGTAAATCCGCCGCCTGAATAAGCAGAGCCGAAAAGATCTCTCAAAGAATATTCTTCAGAAGAATTTTCGTCTATTGCATAGTACGGAATAAGAGTTGCACTGAATTTTGGCTTTTGCTCCTCTCCGCTGATTGTCGGAACAACAATTTCACTGTCATTTGAAGATGTTTCGGCCGTGTATCCCTGTTCTGTCGGCTCTTGTGAAGCTTCACCCGATTTGGTTGCAGGCTGTGTGGTTTCGGATACAGAGTCGGAAACATTCTGTGTTGAGTTTGTATTATCGGCGGTTGTTGAAGCAGCCACAGTCGGTACTGTTGTTGCCGAATTATTATTTTTACCCGAAAGATTCGTAAACAGGATAACCGCACCTGCAATTACTGCAACAAGTACAACAACACAAATAATTATTATCAATGATTTTTTTGAACTTTTAACTGCGTGTTTACCGCTCATTTTGCGTTCTTCCTTTCTTCAGCCTCTTTTTTAAGCTTTAAAAGATAACTTCTTTTCATCATTTTTCCGTTATAGAAAATAAATTCATCACCGTCAGCCGATTCATCAATTTCAAGATCCGAATAATCTTCTGCAACAGGCTCTTCATCATCACGGAACTGACCTTTGCGTCTGTTCTCCATTTTCTTATCAATTGTCTTGCTCTTTGAATCCCTGTCAACAATCATTGAATACATATTCTTATAAACTGCAGAATTGATTATAAAAGATAAAATTGACGGAACAATGAACAATGCAAGAACAATTGTGAAAATGATGAGCAGTACCGGAGTAAAACTGCACATAAGCACCGTTGCGCAAACAAGGAATAAAATAAAAATTCCGAAAACTGCAAACAGATTGTGTTTAAGCTCACCGACTGTCATAAGTGCGCTGTTTTTGTAAATATCCTTCATCTTGATATCAAAAGTAACCGTCATAGGCGGAACATAGAAGAACATAAACAGAAAGAAAATTGCAATTAAAATACAAATAACAAGCGGAACATAAAACATTCCGTTCTTTGAACCGAGTCCGAGATAAAGGACAATTGAGTAGTAGCTGATAAAAACAGCGGCATACATCACAACGCCGTGTATGAGGAATCTGAGCAGATTTTCCTTTATTCCGCCGATGAAATTTGAGAAAACATCAACATTTTCCTCTCCCCTTACCATATGGGAAGTAACCTGAGTTACGCCGGCATAAAACGGAAAAAGCGGAATTATCGTAAGAAAATATATAAACATTGAATTAAGACCCGTAAGGGTATTAATCAAAAAGAAAATTCCGAATATTACGGCAAACGGCAATGCAAAAAGCACATTCGTTAGCAAAAGTCGTGGTAAATTGTGAAACAATGACGAGAAAAATCCTGTCAATGCTACAGCGTTCTTTTCCGATGCCATAGCGCCCTCCAAAATTAAAAATTGAACGCTCCCGAAAACAAGCACCACAAAGCCGTGTCCAGCAAGGTTGAACAAAAGGTCATTATGAGTGCCGAAACAGATCGGGAACAAAAATCAATCACCTCATTTTTCAAAGAATTGGTCTGATGAGAATGACCGATTAAGCCGAAAAACATCTGTTTTGAAATTTCAAAAGCATATGCCGACAGCTTTACAAGTGCCAGACAGAACAAAAATGTTCCCGGCAACACAACAAGCAGATAAAAACCTGCTCCTTTAAGTGAATATGTAATAATAAGATATGCCGCAGTAAGTCCTGTTCCAAAGCCTTTAAATGCTGAAACAAACGGCAAAAACGGTATTCCCCACGGTGCAAGTCCCAAGAGGAATACAACTGTGAGAAATATAAAATCAGATGCAAAGCAGGCACAAAATGTGCTGACGGCATTCTGACCGAGCCTTGCATCAAGATTTGTAGTAAACAGAAAATCAAGGGAATCAAGCATTTGCTTATCGGCTTTTGACGCATAAATTGAACCGAAAACAAGTCCGGTAAGAAAAGCCGAAACAAAGATAAGCACCACGGAATATCGCCTTATAAAAAATCTGACATCAGACGGTGAAATTCCCTTTGATCTGCGAAAAAGATAACGCTTTTTAAAAGAAAATACAATGCTTTTCATAAAATACATTCCTCTCATTGGTTGTCCGTTAAAATATATGAGGAATGTATTCATTTTATGTTAAGGCAAAATTATTTGCCAAGCTCCTCTGCCCTCTTTGTACAAGCGTCCATGCCGTCAAGAACAGCCTCATAGAAGCCGTGTTCTTTAAGCTTATCCATAGCGGCAATTGTTGTGCCTCCCTTTGAGCAAACCCTGTCTATGAGTGTTTCAACAGGCTCACCGCTGTCACGGAGCATTGCTGCCGAACCCTCAAGAGTTGCACAGACAAGGTTCATGGCCTTGTCATAGTCGATTCCGCAATTCTTTGCGTAATCAGCCATAGCCTTTGCAAAAAGATAAATATAAGCAGGACTGCTGCCGTTTACCGCAATTATTTCATTCATATGGCTTTCGCCAATATATTCGCAAACACCGCTGCCTGCAAACATATTGTAAACGATAGTTTTGTCATCATCGCTGATATTCGCAGACGGACAGAGAGCTGTTGCACCCTTTTTGAGCAAGAGAGGCGTATTAGGCATAACCCTTACAACAGGGCAGTCACACTCAAGACCTTTTCTTACATATGCAATAGATATGCCTGCGGCAATTGATACTACGGTTTTGGCTGTTGTAATGCTGTTTTTGAGGGACTCAAGAACTTCGGGATAATTCTGCGGCTTGACTGCAAGAACAACAATTGAGCTGTTCTTTGCTATTTCATCGGCAGATGTCATTACATTTGCACCCATATTTTTCATAGCGGCACACTTTTCTTCGCTTACATCAAAAACATTGATAAAATCAGCCTTGCCGTCGTTTTGTGCCATAAGACCTTTTATAATGGCTGTTGCCATATTGCCTGCGCCTATGAAACCTATTTTTTTCATTTTAAGACCTTCTTTGCAAAAATTAATATCAGATACCGAAACTCGGGTTTGAGTAACATGAGAAATGGAAGTTGTGATAATTGTGCTGACCGTCACGGTCATAATCGCCGTAGAGGAAGGTTTCCGCCTCGTCAACTCTTCTGTACAAAAGTCCCCAATAGCAAGAACCTGCCGCATGGTGGTACTGCAAAAGTGCATCAATGAGGTTCTGCTTATTGACATTATTCAAATCTCTTGAACCACCCGAAGCAGAAACATAATCCTTGTGGATATATCCTGTTGTGCCGTTTGAAAGCTTAACTTTATACCAGTTTGTGTTATAACGCTTGCCGTCAACAAATTTAAGTTTTGTTCCGTAGTTCATACGGGTAACAACGGAGTAGTTAGTTCCTGCACCTCTTCTGAGGTTTACATCTGAACCTGTAACCGTACCCGAAGCGCCTGCTTTGATAGTACCGCTTGAACCTGTGTTCAAGAGAACAGACTGGAGTTCGGAGTCATTGTAGAACACACCGCTGCCTACATTGTATGCAAAGCACACAAGTGCGTCAAACTGTTGCTGATTGAACTTTATACCGTTATTTACAAGGTAGGAATTTGTTGTGGTGGTATATCCGCCCTTGTTCACGGTCTGGCAAAGATAAGCATATGCCTGATTTGAAGTTATGTTGTTGTAGAACTGTTCGCCTGAAATTACTACCTTGCCGTAACCGAGTGTAGGATCGGTTGTAATGCTGTCTGCTGTGACTTTTGAGAGAAATCCCTCATAGTTTGCAATAAGCTTGATTACCTCGTCACTCGCTCTGCGCTCGGCACAGGCTGTGGTGGTTTTATTGGTTGTTGAGGTTACAAACACCTCGCCCTCACCGCCGCCTGCCGTGGTGTAATACTTTGATTCGGTTTTAAATTTAGAATATGCTTTTACAGACCATTTGCCTGATTTTGAAAGCTTTTGTGTACCTGTCCAGATATAGGAGTTACCGTCTTTAACCTTATTTTTTGCGGTGACCTTATAAGAGGTTGAACCGTTTGTAACTACAAAATACACGCCTACCCTGTCTGTGTCGGTAATAGCCTTAAAGCTTACATTTGAATTAAGCGGAGCGGAGTTTGGTGACGCATAGCAGAAACGCACGCTTTCCCTCGGCATAACATGGATAAGACAGGTTGCCGCACCGTATGATGTTGAGGCAGTGATTGTTACATAGCCCTTGCCTACCGTGTCAACAACACCGTTCTTAACTGTTGCGATTTTCGTATTTGAACTTGACCATGTGACACCGCTTGTGCTTGATTTCAAAAGCATTGACTTCTGCCACGGAAGATTTACATTGCTGTTGGATATATTTACAGATGAGCCGGATTTTACGGTAATTTTGCAGGTTGCAGAATGCGAACCGCTTTTCGCAGTAATTGTTGCAGAGCCTGCTTTCTTGGCTGTTACAATACCACGAGAGTCAACGGTTGCAACGCCTTTATTTGAGCTTGACCAAGAAACCTTTCCCGACGCTGTTGCAGTAATTGCAAATCTGTTGCCTGTGAAAATTGATTTGCTTGATACGGAAAGCTTAACAGATGAACCTGTTGACGGTTTTGCGGTTGTAGGCTGAGTCGTTGTAGGCTGTGTCTGACCGTTCATCTTAACATAGTCTTTCTTTACATAGCCTGTTTTTGAATTTGATGTAAGCTTAATATTATACCAATCATTGTTATAAAGCTTTGTGCTTACAAAAGTAACCTTTGTATTCAATCGCATACACTCAACAACCGAATAGCTTGTACCGGCACCGCTTCTGAGATTTACATAATCGTCTGTTATATAACCGCTTACGGTTGACGCTGACGCAGTCGGCTGAGTTGCAGGCTTGGTTGCCTTTGTTGTAGCTTGGGTTGACTTTGTTGTAGGTTGGGTTGAACTGTTCATTTTTACATAGTCTTTTTTTATGTAACCTGTTTTAGCAGTTGAAGTAACCTTAACCTTATACCAGGCGGAGTTGTAGAGTGAAGTGCTAACAAAAGTAAGCTTAGTGTTCTTTCTCAGGCAACCAACAACAGAATAATTTGTGCCTGCTCCGCTTCTGAGATTTACATAATCATCGGAAACATAACCTGTTACGCTTGATGCCGTTGCCGAAGAACTTACGGCAACATATTCCTTTGTAACATAGCCTGTCTTTGAATTTGATTTAAGCTTGATTTTGTACCACTTTGAGTTATAGAGCTTTCCGTCAACAAAAGTAAATTTTGTGTTCTTTGCCATACAGGTTATAACCGAATAATTCGTGCCTGCACCGCTTCTCAGATTTACATACGACGCATTTATATAGCCTGATGCGCCTGCTGATACGCTTGCGGAAACCTCCTCGGTTGATTGAGCCGCATTAGCCGAAAATGCAGTTATTGCAACAGCACCTACCGATACTGCCATAAGAACCACAAGGACTATGCAGACTATGCGGACAAACAGTTTTTGATTTTTCATTTGAGTCCACCTTCTCAAAACTTCTTTTAATTATAATTACTTGTGAAAATTGCCGAATATTTTTCCTCTTAATCTGCGAACATACTGCATAACAAAGACGGTAATTGCATAATCATAGAGCAAAAAGAAAATATTTCCGGCAATCAAAAATGCCCACGGAACATAAAAACCGAAAACAGTAAATTCATCTGTCGGAATTGACAACAGCCATGTTGCGACAAAGAACGAACCGATGGCGGCAACATTAAATACCGCAAACTTGAGTATGTATTGAACTGCCCTGTTTTTGATTTTAAATTCAAAAGCGCCCTTTAAAATCGGAAAATAGCCGAAAAGTGCAATGAAATATATAACAGCCTCTTTATCGCCGGCAAGGAGCGTTGAAAGCACGGCAGTTACACAAAACACACCGATTGCCCATCCATAACCGTATTCAACAACTATGCAGGAAATGAGAATTCCTGCAAGACAGGGCAAAGCGTATGTTCCGATTGGAACGAGAGATGTCATCATCATAAAAACGAGTGAGAGCGCCGCAATAATTCCGCAAACCGCAATACGCATTGTCCCCTTTTTGATACCGTTTTTCTTCATATTAACATCCCATTCTGCAACAATCACACAAGCAGTTTGCACACATCATTCCGGCACAAACATCGCAGAAGGATGAGCCTGTTGCGTTAGGATTTGTTTGAGTATAACCGCCGTAGTTGTATGCTCTCTGGCTCTGCATATTGTTAAGAGCGGCTCGGTATTCCGTGTTGTTGGGGTCCATATTGCACGCAGTTGTGAAATATGAAAAAGCCTGTTCAGACCAACCTCTGCGGTATGCAATCATGCCCTTGAGATAATGCCATTCAGCGGTTCTCATTGACTGTGCTGTGTTTTCAAGAATCTGATCGGCCTGATCAAGAAGTCCTCTCTGAATGTAAATTCTTACATTATAAAACTG
>ERZ779865.2195-NODE-2195-length-12628-cov-3.252128_pt1 | contig 12628 bp, 1 predicted proteins | sample MGYA00433088_ERZ779865 | MGnify/ENA primary metagenome ERZ779865 (study PRJEB29588, sample SAMEA2151703) | human gut metagenome | biome: human gut; feature: human-associated habitat; material: faeces | place: Denmark | collected 2008/2010 ... | reverse complement strand
AAAAAAGAATTTATTAAAATAAAATCAACTATAATTACGAAAAAGGAAAAACAATCATGATTAGTAAAATCGTAAGAGGAAAAGACAAATTTATCGTAATTGCATTAATTATGACATCAATTATTGGTGCGTTAGTTGGAAAAATATATTCAACCAACAATAATCATTATGTAGTTGATGTTACAAATGCCGCTGGAGAAAGCAAAGACAATAATTTACAGGTTACAGAAAAAATTGTAAAAGGTGCAGGAGCACAATATTTTGATTCAAAAGAATTAAATTATGAAGTTGAATTAAAAAATATTGGACAAGCTGAAAATGTTGAAACTCAAGTTGCAATAGTTACAGACTTTTCATATAGTATGGAAACAAATGATACTAATAATGTAGTAAGAGGTAAAGCTATTGATTTAGCAAATGGAATAATAACAAACGTTAAGAATTCAAGAGTTTCTATATCTAATAATAATGCATTGAAACTATCTATGACAACAAATACATCAGCAATAAGCAGCACGATAAATTCTTTAAACTATGGAGAAGGAAACGACAGTAATCAAGGATTAGACAATGCCAATAGTAGCTTTACAACGCCAGCAGTTGCCGGAAATACTATAAATAAATATATAGTAGTATTTACAGATGCTACAGATGATGTTTCAGAAAAAATGAAACAGTTAACAACAGATGATCCGAATTTACATATAATTTCTATATTAGTAGATATGACTAGTACTTCTTATGTAGTAAATGATTTAGCTGTATGTGGAGAAGTATATTTACTTTTAAGCGGAGTTTCTGCTGATGACGTAAATTCAAATATTGAAATGCTTGATTTACAAAAAATATATGATAACATGAACAAATCTACAAATAATATAGAAGTAACAAATGAATTCTCTGATGAAGTGCAAAAATATTTTAGCATATCTGATTTAACAGTTGACAATGGAAATGTAACTCAAACTGCAAAAGGATATATATGGAATATTGACAGAATTAGATATCAAGATACTGCAAAATTAAAATTCAAATTAACATTAAAAACAAATGTTGATATAGATGCAGGTATAATATTTAAAGATATCTTTACAAATAAAGAACAAAATATTTCATATACAGCAGAAGGAAACACATTAACATTAAATGGAACAGATGCAAGAGGGGGAACATCAGCAACTACTCTTAAGATTTGCCAAGGCTATGATTTAAAAATAAAGGCAGTAAATGAATCTAATACAGATTTACCAGTAGACGGAATAGATGTTAAAGTAGTGGGTATAAAAACTAATGATGATGGAAGTGAAGAAGAGGAAGTATGCAATATTACTAAAAAGACAGATAGCAATGGATATATAACAATCACACCAGATGATGCGAGAGCTTTAAGATTGGATGGAAAAATAACATTTACTGTTACACCAACCGTAGATAAAGTAGGATATTCATATACAAACCCTGTAACATTTACATATAATAATAATGTTACAACGAAAAATATAGAATGGGTTGAAACAGGAAGTGGATTAAATCACGAAGAAAAAGAAACTGAAAGAGTTGCAGAAGTTGTTGTGCCAATTAATAGTCAAAAATCTGATCTTGAGCTAAGAGTAGAAGAATTAAATAATAGTAATGCATTAGTTCCAGGATCAACATTTGAATTAATACAACCAAAATTAAATAATAAATACGAAATGGATGTATTATCAGCTACAACAGATGACAAAGGCGCAATTCATTTTGCACCAACAGTTATGACAAAAGATGGAACATATAATTACATTCTAAGACAAGTGTCAGCACCAGATGGATATGAACTAACACCACTAACATTAATTACAATAGAATATAAAAATGGAAAAATAGTACGAAAACCAGCAACACAATTTAACGAAAATATTGTAAGTACAGAATTATGTACAGATGTAGAAAATCATACATTAATAGTAGTTGGATTAAAGAACTTAAAACAAGATCCATTTGATTTAGAAATTAATTTATCAGATAGGGCAGATGGAACAAAGCTAGATGGAGTTACATATTTAATAGAAACAATAGGAAGAGATGGAGTATCCAGTCCTGTATATGCTACAACAGATTCAAATGGACAAGTTAAGATAAAATGCTATGGTGATGGAGCATTGAAAATAAAAATAACAGAACAATCACCAAAAGTTGGATATGTTGCAGATACAAAAACAAAAGTATTAGACATTTCTAGAAATAATAAAAAAATTGAAGTTTGGGTAAATGAAGATAAATTAGATATAGATCAAGATGCAAACAAAGAAAACCTAATAATAAAGTTAAATAGCCAAAAGAAAGCAGAACGAAATGTAGTTAAAATTAATTTGGTAGATTCTAATGAAACTGATGTACCAGTTGGAGCTGGGGTTACATATGAATTAGTAAATACTGAAACAGGAGTAAGTTATGGTAAAGTTGTATCTAATAGGAACGGAGAATTATCATTTACAATTGATAACAATACAATAGGGGACCATACTTATAAATTAGTTGTAGATAAAAATTCATTACCAGCCGAATATGAAAATGCAACAAATTCTCAAGATGTTGATTTTAATATACATTTTGACAAAGATGGATATATTGACGGTATAAACGCAACAAATGGAGATCAAATTACAATTGATGAACATTCATCATCAGTTAATAGTGATGACAGTGTTGAATATACAGCATTTTTAAAATTAGCATATGAACTAAACATTGATAATACAGCAGATTTCAAAATTCAATTATTAGACCATGAAGATTTAATGACACCAATCGATGGAGCATCATATAATGTTGATATTGAATGGACTGTAAACGGAATCACAAGAACAAAAACAATCAAAGGAAGAAAAACAAATGCATCAGGACAAATAACAACTAAAATAATAAAAGGAAATAGTGTAAAATTAACAGTTACACAAGTAGGTGCAAAAACTGGATATGGAATAGATAACACAACACAAGAAATAGAATTAACATATAATACTAGTGGAGCTTTAGTAGGAATTAGCCAATCACCATATGATAAAGGTGATACAAACACAGATGAACCAAATCAAGGAGCTTATAAAGATCCAGCTAATACAAACAATGTTATTTATCAACATTTAAATAGAAAGAGAACAACAGAAGACACATATTTAAACTTAACTATAACAAAACAAGACATGAATAATGCATATAAAGACGGAGTTATATTAAATATAAAATCAAGTTCATTATTAGACAAAGAAGGCAATGGATTAGATTTAATAGTAAGGACTGGGCAACAAGGTGATTCAGGGGTATACACATTTGATTATGGATCATATCTACAAAATAAAATAGATAATGATACAATTAGAGTACCTGGTATAGGAGAAGAAGGAAACGAAATAGTTTACGACTTAGAAATAACAGAAATGAATGTGGACAGCACTAGTGATACAGGATACTCACCTAAAAAAGGCACAACATTTAAAGCTAGACTAATATTTAAATATAGAGATGGAAGCGTAAAATTAACAAGTGTTGAACCATACTATGGTAATAGATTATTAGTACATGATCCAATATATTCAAGTTCTTCCGACACAGAACAAGGACAACAAGATGAAGATTCTATGGGAGTATATTTAGCAAACATAACACTTAATTTAAAAACAGATTATGATGATGTTGGTAATTTATCATTAGACTTAAAAAAAGAAGATATAAATGAAGAACCACTTATTGGAGCAAAATATAATTTAAAAGTTACAAACCCTGATGGTACAGTTATTAGAAAAAATGATATTTTAGTAGAAAATGGAAGCTCAAACATCGAAATATCAGGATTAAATGTAAATGTAGGTAGTACAATTGAATTAAACGAAGTAGAAGCACCAATAGGATATGGAATAAATAAGAACACAGAAGTATTGGAAGTAACAGCAATTGGTGATGATGGAGAAATAACATTAGAAAGAAAAGATGCAACAACAGATAGATTAAAACTAGTTAAAATGGCAGCAACGACAACTACAGCCGGAACATTAAAAACAAATTATGAAATATCATTCGTAGATTATCAATTGGATACATTTGGATTTGGAATAACAGCTATAGACTCAAATTCAAATAAAGGAGTTGATAGATATTCATTTAATGTTGACTCAAGTAAAGGAGCAACAGGAACATTGACAACTGATTCAGACGGAAATGGAAGTACAAGAGTTGGAGGCAGTATTGAAAGCAACACTATTGAATATACAATTTCAACAAATCATGTTGCAGATTACTATAAACCATTAAATAGCAATATAAAAGTAAACGTTGTATTTAATGCGGCAGGAGCAATTGATATTGCAGCAACTCAAAATGCACAAACTGATCCAAACTATAATACTTTATGGAAAATTAAAAATCTAGTTCAAAGCAATGATGAATTTAATTTTGGTAAAATTGATATTGAAATTTTAGTAGATCATCAGGAACCATTAAATGTAAAAGTAGAAACTATTGACAAGATAACAAATACTAAAGTTTCAGATGTTCAATATAAAATAACACCATCAGAAGAATTACCAGCAACAGGTTCAGACTCAATAAATGTAGGATATGTATTAGAAAATGGAATGCTAACATATACGTTATCACAAACAAACATCAAAAATTCATATGCAAAATTAGAAGAAAAAGACTTTAAAGTAACATACAGTAATGAAAATATAATGAATGCTGAATTTACAAAAGATAATGTAAAAGATGATACAATAACTGTAACAGGAAACAAACAAGTAACAGTCAAAGTATATGTAGAGCCAAAAGTACCATTTGAAATAACAAATTTATATTATTTCAATAATAATACAAAATTACAAGGATCAAATTTTGAAGTTACAGAAGTAAAATCAGAAGATGTTGGAACAGGAACAACAGATGCAAATGGAATTTCTGGAATATACTCTGGAATATTAGGAGCAGATGAAGATGTAACATACAAAGTAAAACAAACATTAGGAGCATCAGGGTATGCAACAGTAGACGATTTCTACATTAAAGTACATTATAATGCAGATAGAGAAATAACATCAGCAAAATTAGTTGACAATAATGGAGAAGATGTTTCAACAAATAAATTTGTAACAGTAGGATTTACAAAAACATCAACATTCTCAACATATAATTCTAATAATAAAGGAATTGTAACAATACAAGTACTAAACTATCCTGAATTTAAAATAAATATTGACAATGTTGATAGAAGAGATGGAACAACAAAAATTGCAGGAACAGAATATAGCGTAACATCACAATATACAACAAGTGATAACAAACAAGTTGACTTTATGAGCACAAAAGGAGTTATAACAAACAGTAATGGATTAGGAGTTGCACACTTAGATAAAACAAAAGAAAACACAATTGTTACATATACAGTAAAAGAAGATATACCAGCAATTGGATATCAATCATTAGGTACAGAAATTAAAGTAAAAGTTACATTTGATGGAGATGGGTATGTAAGCAATGTTGAAGTAGAAAATGATAGCAACTTAAATAAAATAGAGTCAGTAAGTAGAATACAACCAATTACAGACCCAGCTGATAACTTTGTTGTAAATTTACAACTTAAAAATAATCCTATATTAAAATTCAATTTAACAGCAGAAGACAGTGCAGACCATAGTGTGAAAATTAAAGACTTAGGATTTACGATTGTAAGTACATTTGAAGATACAGTATATTCAAACTCATCTGCGACAAATAAAGTAAATCAAACAGAAAATCCAGAAACATCATATACAGATATAAATGGATATACAGCATCATATTTAGATAGAACTTTAGACAATAAAGACATGTATTATACAATTAAAGAAGTACAAAAAGCACCAGGATATGATTGGGCAGGTAAAGACATAATAATAAAAGTAACATATGATTCAGACGGAAAGATTGATTCAATAACACCAGTACAAGGTGGAGAATTAATAAATATTTCATCTTTTGATAAAGACAATTTCGAGATAAATATGGAAATATACAACGATGAAATAAAATCATTTGGAATCAATTTATCAGCAGTAGACACATATGATGCAAATAAGAAAATAAGCAACATGAAAGTAAATGCTTTCTTAACTGAAGAAGGAAACACAAATTATACTAAACCAGATGATGATTATAAATTGATGGATGAAAATTCACTATTAACAGGTGCCGACAGAAACAATGATGGAAAACCAGATATAGCACAAGGTGAAGACTATAAAACAATGGGACAATATAATAAAGGAGCTGGAACAAGAACATTAAGATTAGTTGTATTAAATGATACAAGTAAAGATAACGAAAAAGCAGCATATTATCTTGATAGTGCAGATGACACAAATTCTGGTAATAATGTTGGATATTATAAAGGAGCAAAATATTACAAAGACGCTAAATATCAAAATGTAAGATATCAATACTTAATAAATGTAACATTTGATGATGAAGGAAAAATAACAGATGCAAAACTACAAACAGGATTAAATCCTTATGTAGGATGGCTAGTTGACAATAGATATATACAAACACAAGAAGATGGTGTAAGCTTAGATCATACAGACTACAGATTAAATATTACAATGAAGTTTTTCCCAATGTTAGACTTAAAATTAAATGCAATGGATAATTACACATATCAAAATGAAATTAGCAAAGATGGACAACCAATTGCTCTAGAAGGAAGTAAATATACAGTTACAACATTAAGACACAATGAATCCGCAAGAGAAGAAGATGAATTAGTAACAGCTGGATATATTGGATATGGTACATCATATGGATATTATGGAGCATTAGCACAAGCAGATTACTATGAAGCAACAGATGAATTATTTGTACCAATTGAAAACAACCATACAAGATTGTTCTATGTATTTGAGGAGATGGAACCAACAAATTATCAAAAATATACAGATAGATATTTGACAATATATAGTCAAAAATTAGTTGCAATTATACAAGTAACATTTGATGAATATGGGGAAATCAATTATGACAAATCAATAGTAAGGAACGTTAATGATACAGAAATAAAACCATATGTTGCAGAAGATGGTAGCACATATCTATCAAGCAATAATATACAAGAATATAATTATTACTATGACAAAACAGAAGCAAATAGAAATATTAATTTCTATATAGGATATGGATTAACGACAAAAATTAATGTAACAGCAGTAGATGATATATCAAGTTCACCAATATCAAATATAAGAATGACACCATTTATAAATGATACATATGGTACAAACACTTCATATGAATTCAATACTGTAGGATATAGAGACACAAATAGTAGTGGACAATTCGATATTAAATATTGGGGAGCAGCAACACAAGATAACGTAAATAAATATATTATTGGTTCATCAAGATATGGAGACAACTATAACGGATATATGTTCCCATCAGATATGGCAAGTACAAGCCTAAATGGAAGTGGCAATGAACAAGACTACTATGCTAATTTAGATATTTCTTATGATAGTAATGGTAAAATATCACAAGTAAAATCAGTCGGATCAGATTTATGGGGAGATGACAACGTTTCAAATATTACATGGGACAGTGAAACAGGCAATGTATATATTAACATGCTATATAGTAGAAAATTCCAAATGACATTAAATAAAACAGATTACTATGACAGTACTATAAATAAATTAGTAGCCAAATTTGATGTAATATCAGATAAAGGACTAAAAACGAGTATAAATTCAAAACAAACAAGTGATGTTTCAAGAGAATTAACACCAATTGGAAAAGTATATGCAAATAAAACAATAAAATATACATTATCTGAAACACAAGTACCTGAAGGATACTATCCATTACAAGACACAATAGATTACTATGTAACATTTGATAAAAATGGAAATGTAGGAACAAATAGTGTCAAATCAACAAGCGATTATTTTGAAATTGTAAGTACAAGTGATAACACTGAAAAAGTAAATAAAACATCACCAGACTTAACAATAAATGTAAAGAATAAACCAGCATTTAATTTTGGTTTAAGGGTAATAGATCAATTCTATAAAAATGATGGAATATCAGATGTTTATTTAAAAATAACAAATAGCAAAGGTGATGTAGCATTAGGAAATCCTCAAACAGATGCAAACGGATATGCAACTGTTGTAACAGGACCAGTATATCCAAAAGAAACTGTAAAATATTATATAAGTCAAACAAATACAGCAGATGGATATTATCAAAATTCAGCCACAATAGAATTAGAAGTTAAATTTAATGATATTGGAAAAGTTGAAGCTTATAAGATATTAAACGGAAATGAAGTTATAAATAACTTTAATTCTACAGCGTATATGAACACAAGACAAATAAATATGCAAATAATGAATATGCCAAAAGACTTAAAGATTGGCTTATACAAATATGATAAAACAACAAATTCACCTATGGCAGGAGTAAAATTCACAATAACAAAAGAAGATGTAAATTCCGGAGTAAAAACTTCAAAACAAATTACAACAGAAAATGATGGAAATGTAGTACAAGCAATAGATACTTTTGAAACATCAATTTCTGGAAAAACTATAAAATATACAATACACGAAGATGAAACACCAGCATCATATAGAACAATGGAAGATATAGTATTTATAATTAGATATAATGCAGATGGAAGTATTGCATCAGCTAACCAAGTACAAAATGACAACGGCGTACTATCAGAAATTAAACCAGAAATAGCAATTGGAACAATTAAAAAATTAGATGATAAAAGAGTACATTTTGCTATAAACGCTCCAAATGATAATGCATATGATTTAATAATTAAAAATGAGGATATAAATTATTCTGGATTTGGAATAAAAGATTCAGAATTTGATGTAAGTATTAATGGAACAAAATATAAACCAGAATTAACAAATGAAGAAGGAGAAACAAGCTTAAAAGACTTAACACAATCTGGAGATATAACAATAAAAATAGCTCAAAAAGAAGTTGGAGACGGTTATAAATCTGATATAGATAACAAAGTGGAAATCAATTTGGTAAAAGGTGTAGATGTATATAGTATAGATCTAAAACCAACAACAAATGGTTATGTAGATGATAAAAATGCTACAACAACAAAAGCAGTTATCGTTGTTGATGAAACATATGGTACAATAACAGTAACATTTAAGAATGAAACTAAAACAGAAATAACGCTATTTAAACAAGATATAAATACAAATGCTGCATTAAAAAATGCTGAGTTTAAAGTAACAGCACAACAAGTTGACGATAGCGGAAGTAATATAGGCAGTGGAATAACATTGACAACAAATGATAACAAAATAACAGACAGTAATGGACAAATACACTTTGATTTAGGTGTAGCGCCACAATCACAAATTTGGAAATACACATTTGAAGAAATTACACCACCAGAAGGCTATAATCCAATAGCTGATTTAGTAATGACAGTAAAATATGACCAATATGGTAGAATTTCTGAACAAAAATCTAATAAAGAAAGTAGATTAAAACCTACAACAGAACATCCAGAAAATGAAAACTGTAGAAATATGTATGCAATTATAAAAAATGGTGATGTATCACCAGCATATACAGTAAAAGTAGTTACAGAAGATGTTGACACAGGAAAGAGAATAAGTGGCTCAGAAATCCTCATGAATATTACAAAAGAAGATGGAAGTTTAATAGAAGTTGAGCCAAAAACATCTGCTTCAGCTACAAATGGAAGTACATCTATAACTGGAAATTTAGGAATAGATGGAACTATGTATACAGATGAAGAAGTTGAAAATCCAAAGGTAGACACACCATCAATTGTAGAAAAAGGTTTAACATATATAGACAATATTGATTACGAAGGAACAATAAACATTGACATAAGTCAACAAAAAGCAGCAACTGGATATATATTTGGAAATCAAAAAACATCTACAGATGAAGGACAAGATATCAAAATAAATACTAAATATGTCCCACACTTAGATGAAGACCCAACAGTAGAATTCACTATTATAGATAATGATGGATTTGAAGTAAGAACAGATGATGTAAATAGAATAATAACAATAGTTGTAAAAAATGAATCACAAGTTTCATTTGATATAGTAACTGAATCATTCCATTCAGACTTAGAAGAAGAAAAACATTATATTTCAGGGGTAAATTATAATATTACATCAGAAATTCTAACAGCAACAAACAGTATACCAACAGACTTAAATGCAACAACACCATTATCAGATGAAAAGGGTGAAACAAAAGAAAATGTTGGAAAAGCTTATGCAGGAAAAACAGTATTGTACACATTACATCAAAATATACCATTAGGATATAGAACAATAGACGATATACAAATAGAGGTACAATATGATTCTAGAGGATACATTAAATATTATGAAATGTTATCATCAGAAGATAATGCATATATAAATGAAGAAAACACAACAAAAAGAACTATTGCATTAGTTGTTAGAAACAAGAAAGACATAGAAAATTACGTTATATATGTTGAAAAACACGCTAAAGACACAGATGAAGATGAAGACGCATATCAAAGAAAATTACCAAATGCAAAATATCAAATTACAGTAAATCAACAATATGGAGCACCAAAAACTGTAAGTTGGGTTGATGTTACAGACGAAAACGGAGAAATAAGATCAGCACCATTTAATGGATATGGATATATATCAGCTCAAATAAAAGAATTAGAAGCTCCTGAAGGATATGAACTAGATGAAGGCGTAAAATATGTAAGTCTTTACAGAAATCAAGATACAGGAGAATTTAAAGAAGACGTTGCAAATGAAGCCTTTACAGGTGTAGACAACAACATAGAATACGATTCAGCAGGAAACAGAATAATAAGAATTTTACCAAAGAACGAACAACAAAAAGATAAGTTTACAATGGTAATTAATAAAATATCAAAAGAAACAGGCAAATATATAACAGACAACCAAGCAAACTTCAAAGTAGAATTAAAACAAACTAATGATGAAGGAGAAATCACTTATTATGACACATTAATAGAAAATGCATACACAGATAAGAATGGTAAATTGGTAATGGATAATTTACAAATGCCAGGTGAAGCAGGAGAATATAAGTTAGTTATTACTGAACTTAATGCACCTGAAGGATATTTGAAATTAAGCGAACCAGTTGAAATTCCAGTAACATTTGGAACAGACTCAGCAGGAAATATTGTAATAATAAGTGCAAATACAATTGGAAATGGACTTGAAAATATTTCGGCATCAAAAGTTGACAAACAAATATTAGGTATAAATGTTGGAAATGAAGTAGACAATGGATTAAAAGATGATGAATATTCATTAGATATTACAAAAGTAGATGCCAAGACAGGTGAAGCAATTGAAAATATGGCAATATTCAAAGTTCAATTACCAGACGAAAATAATACGTCAGTATATACAGAAACAAAAGAAACATTATTAGGACCTGGAAAATTAGACTACTGCTATATTGAACAAGACAAAGACTATACAGTAAGATTAACACATATGAAAAAACCAACAGAACCAGGAGCATCGTGAGAAGTATGAACCAAATCTATTGTAACATCTTTTAAATGCATTTTATCATTATATAATTCTATTTTTTCTTTAGGTAATATCTCTTTTAATTCTTTATACATTTCTTCTCTTATATATACAGGTACATTATTGTGTTTAACAAACACTTTTAGTCCCTTAATATGATCTGAATGAGTATGTGTAATAAGTAAAGCATCTATATCATCAATACTTCTATCAATTTCGGCTAATCTTTCTAATAAGTGCCTGTAAGTTATACCTATATCAATAAGAAAGCGAGTATTTCCTACTTCTATATAAGAAGTATTTCCTTTGGAACCACTCGCTAACGTTATTATTTTCATTAAAATAAACTAAGTGGTTGCACGGAAGTTGAACCTCTTCGGTAAGGAAATCCCCTGAAAAGTCCAAAGTGTAAATGTGTTCCCGTTGCAAAACCAGTTTTTCCCATTGCTCCTATTTGTTGTCCAATAGAAACATTTTGTCCTACTTTTACATATCTAGCAGATAAATGAGCGTACATAGTATAATATCCATTATTATGATTAATTACTATATACTCTCCATTATCCCATTTATAACTTGATTGAACTACTACCCCATTATTAGCTGCATAGATTGGTGAACCATAACCGCCACCAATATCAACTCCATCATGAAGTGTTCCCCAACGATAACCATATGGACTGTTAATTGTATATGGAGTTGTCGTAGGCCATTTCCAGTAACCTTCAACTTTTGTAGTACCAGTTATATCTATACCAGATGAATAAGAATTTTGTTTTTTACCTTTAACTATAATTTCTTTTACTGGTTCTTTTAATCTTTCAGTAGCACTTTCATTAATAACTGAACTTTCTACTTGACCATTAATTTTTTGAACTTTACTAGTTACTCTTTGAAGACCATTTTCTCCTTTTTGAGTTACTTCTTCGGTACCAACCATTTTATTTTCATCATACTTAACTTCTGTTTCATACTTAATTTCCTGATCAAAAACTGTATGATCTATTTCTACTAATCTAAATTGTGGTTTAATGATA
>ERZ779865.2191-NODE-2191-length-12638-cov-7.275610_pt1 | contig 12638 bp, 8 predicted proteins | sample MGYA00433088_ERZ779865 | MGnify/ENA primary metagenome ERZ779865 (study PRJEB29588, sample SAMEA2151703) | human gut metagenome | biome: human gut; feature: human-associated habitat; material: faeces | place: Denmark | collected 2008/2010 ... | reverse complement strand
TATGGCTTTGCAGTATCAGAAGGTAAAGGAAGAACTGGAAAGTAAGTATGCAGATGATAGAGTAGCATACACTAATGGAAAGCAAGATATGATAGACCTTATTCTTGATAACCAATAATTTTTTCCCTTGCAGAGGCATTAGTTCTTATGTTAGGATACTATCTAAGGAAAGTACCCATGACAGGGCGTTAAGCGTCCGGGGGACGCTTGTTTAGCGCCGACCGGAGCGGAGCGTAGAGGTAGCCTCCCAACACCGAATGACCGGCTTGCCGGAATACATAGGAAGGGAGGTGGCGCAGATGACAGCTTTTGAAATACTTTCGATTTTCATCGGCATATTAACATTGTTATGTGCCTTTGGTAGTCTTGTTATAGCGTTGCTTGCCTTTCTCAATAAGAGAAACAAGCGAAAATAAAAATGCCTATCCTGTCTGCCAACAGGATAGGCGGTGTCCGTAAGGACATCTAAATTTCCCTGGGAGCATCCACTTTGGAGTGGGTACTTTCCTTTTCTAATATCAATATATCATATTTCCCCAAAACATTCAACAGAAAATCAAAAGAATACATACAGCCCACTGAATATAATTGGAGGTGGCAGCAAATGGATCATCTAGACAAAGAGGTCATTGAATCATTAAGTGAGCCGGCGAAGCGTATGTTCAAAAGTCTGGATTATCGTTCCAAACAGCGAATGTTAAAGAAAGCCAGAGAAATGGCTAAGGCAGAAAAAATGAAACGGCGGAAAAAGAGACGGTTCAAGAAAAAAGGCATTGAAAAACTAAATAAAGGCAAAAAGCAGAAGAAGGGCAGTTCATCCAAAAGTGAGCGTGTCCTTTTTTCTATTCATGAAACAAGGGAACTTATGGTGCAGTCCATGCATCTGATGCTGCTTGGAAGCAGTGTGGCAGATGCTTCTTATGAAGAAAGAAATACGGAGTATAGCAGAAAAAAGAAATACAAAACTTGACTGGGCAATGAGCCGGAATTATCAGTTTATCCCTTATAAAGAAATGTCGGAATATCAGAAGGCAATGGTACGGCAGGTGTTGGAGGCAAGGCGGTTGTATCAGCGGACTGGAACACCGCTGTATATCCATGAACGAAGTGTCAGTATTCTTCGGAAAATGAAAAATGAGACGAAACAATGCGGTGTGTATGTAAAACGAAGAGAAACAAGAAGAGTGCAGAAAGAACTCATCAAAACGATGCAGCAGAGGAGGAAGAAACAGTTATGACAACAGAACAGATGGCATTAGTAAAGAAACTGATCCAAAAGCATGAGATTGAAGCAACGGATGCCGAGTGGACATTGATTTTTCTGGGAGTCGGCTATGGATTGTCAGAACAGCAGATAGACAGTTATCTTGTGATGAATACTACTGACCTATTGGCAAAGCATGAAAAGATGCTCTGTATTCTTTTGGGGATGGATTCAGAAATGCAGGGAGCAACCAATGAAATTCAAAATCCGGCAGAAAGAATACAGTTTATGTTGGAAAATCATTTCCAAAGAAAGAAACCGGAGAGTGGTTATGAAAGTGTCATGCAGTATGTGATTGAGGACAGTGACCTGTCAGCAGCACAGATCGAACAGCTTCGGAAAGCAGTAGAAGCAGGAATGCCGGCAGAGGACATTTTAGAAATGGCAAAGAAGCGAAAGGATGTGATGGAGATACGGCGATGTATCGAATTTTATGAAATGATGCAGCAAAAAGGCAAACAGGAAAATGTAAAGAAAAGCAGGAGGGCAAGCAAATGAGTGAAGAATTACAATCGTTAGTGCAGATCATAGAACTATATGGAAGAGGTCTGGAAGGTTTGGGAAAAGCCATACGCTTCTCGGCAAAGGGAGCCGAGAAAGGAGTGCAGATTGCACAGGTGAAAGCATTACAGCATCGAATGAAACTTCATTATGCCAGTGAGGGAACACACAACACTATGAAGTTATCTGATCTGGAGAAAATGACAGGTGGTCGTTATACCATCTTAAACATTCCTTTGGAGGATGAGAAAGAGCTGATCGCCTTTTATGACAGGTTAAAGAAGTTAAAAGTCTCTTTTTCTGAGTTGCCGGACTTAAATCTCGGAGACGGCTATACACAGATTGCCTACAATCCGGATGATGTGGAAAGTGTACGGCTGGTGATTGATTATTATAAAAAGAAGTTTCGGCAGGAAGCAAAAGAAATGGATCTGGATGAGTATTTTGGAACGGCAAGTCCGGGAGGACTGGAATATCTGGATGAACTTGCTGCCAAAGGATATGAGGGCAGGATGCACGAGGAACAGTTGGAAGAGATCCAGGAAAGAATCAGGGATAAAGAATATCTTCCTATCAGCATCAATGTGGAATCTCTTCTTTTGCGGGAAGAAAAGGATGCCTATCTGTTTCGCATTCCCCGTGGCAGACTGGGAGAAGATCTTTCGAGTGCCATACGGATCAAAAAATCAGACTGTATTCTTTTGGATGAGGGGCAGACTGTGATCACCTGTTTGAAACGGGATGGAGAACTCTGGGGCTATGCATTGGATCAAAGGAAAAACATCAATGAGAAAGAAAAAGTGAAACTGGATATTACAAAACTGGAAAAAGCATTTGCCCCGGTAGGCGATGACCGTGTGAAAATGATCGGAAAACTAAAGCCGGAGTATGCGGCAATCTTTCCATCTTTTCATGAGGGACAGGAGGTTCAGGAAAAATCTTCTGTCCCTCATTTGGCTTCGGAGAAAACAGTGGAAAAAGTGCTGTCCCTTGAAAAGATGAAAGAGCGATACCAAAGTCCGGAGTACATTCCGGTTACCTTTGATATGGAGACACAGATGGTGGCAGAATCTCCGAATCTGTATATTGCCAATCTGCCGAAAGAACAGCAGGAATCAAAGGATTTTGTGCGTTGTATCTGCCTGGATAAGGAGACAACCAGCTTATCGGATGATGGAAAGCGGTTGTTCGCTTATTTGAAACGATCGGATATGTCAGAGATCACAGAACTGGATCCGAACGGAAAGGAACTGCGAAAGTATGTAAAGAAAAATGAAGAGATTGCGACAGAATGCTTGAAACATCAGAGGAGCAGGTGGAATACAGACAGTCCATCTTTGGAAGAGAGGTTGCTGCAAAAATCTGTCAGCACTCCGAAGAACAAAAAATTGTAGAGGTGATTCTGGTGAAAAAACAGAAAGGGAAAAGCCGTGCAACCCATGTTGCCGGTGATATGAGAAAACGAAGACTGCAGAGTTTATTACGAGTGTGTGTGGTGTTGTTGCTGCCCACACTTTATTTATTTTACTGTTTAAGTGGATTGTATATCATAGATGTGGAAATGACGAAGCTGAAGGAACAGATTGTCTGGTGTCTGTTACATCCCCTGAAGATATATAACGATAAAAGTCTCAGTATGGTGTTTGTCGGCGGGCTTTTATGGATGGTTTTAAGTTTCACGGCGTATAGCAGAAGTGACCATAACCGGATGCCGGGTAATGAATTTGGCTCTGCCAAGTGGGGCGAGGCGCGGGAGTTTAATGAAAAATATGCGGCAAAGACAGTAGACGAGGAAGGCGATTTGTCACCGGAAAATAAAGTGCTGTCACAGAATGTACGGTTTCGGTATGATTCCGATACTCTTCGCAACAACAATGTGTTTGTCGTTGGTGGAAGCGGTGCCGGTAAGACGGCTTTTTTCCTGACACCAAACTTACTGTCTCTGCATGACTGCAACATTTATACCGATCCAAAAGGAAGCCTTGTGGAAGAACTGGGAGCATGGCTGTCAGAGCAGAGAGATACAAGAGTATATACATTGAATTTGTGTGAAATGGAAAAAAGTATGCACTTTAATCCGTTTCTCTACATCCGCAGTAGAAGTGACGTGACCAAACTCGTGACGAATCTGATACAGAATACAAACTCCCCAAACATTAAAAATTCTTCTCAAGATCCGTTTTGGGAACGAGCGGAACGAATGTTTCTGGAGAGTCTTTTCCTCTATGTATGGATGGAATGTCCCAAGGGAGTATATAATCAGAAACGAGGGCGGGCGGAAGTATTGCAGAAAAACTGGAAAACGATTTTATATCTGTTGGATGAGGCTCAGTTTGTAGATGCAGACACACCGCCGAAACTGGATCTGCGTATGGAAGAACTGGCAAAAAAGAAGCCGGATCATCCGGCGGTAAAAGCCTATCAGCGATACCGGGGAGGGCCGGATGAAACGATCCGTTCCGTCATTATGACCGTAAATGCCCGTATGCAGCCTTTTGATAATGAGGAACTGTTGGAAATCTTTTCATCCAATGACATTCCGTTGGATGAGTTTGGCACCGGAATTGACGGAGATAAGAAAACAAAAAGCAATCTGTTTATCATTATCCCGGATGACGATGACACCTTTAATTTCGTGCCGGGCATGGTTTACACGCTGCTTTTTCAGGAGTTGTACCGTCAGGCAAGATTCTTTGGCGGAAAGCTGCCGCTGGATGTTGGTTTCTGGCTGGATGAAATGGCAAATATCAAGATGCCGAACAACTTTGATAAGATTCTTGCAACCTGCCGTAGCCGAGGTGTGTACTGCGTGCCGATTTTACAGTCCCAGGCACAGTTAAAAACACTGTTTGCGGATGGTGCATGGGAGGGAATCGTGGGAAACTGCGATACTTTTATCTATCTTGGCGGAAATGAGGCAAGTACCTACGAGTATGTGTCAAAGTTACTTGGTAAGTGGACGATTGATAAACGAACCAGTGGGGAAAGCAAAGGCTCCAGTGGCTCATACAGTCAGAACTATGATGTACTCGGCAGAGAGTTGATGTTAGAGTATGAGCTGCGTCTTTTACCGGATAATGAATGTATTATCTTTGTGCGTGGGGAAAATCCGATCCGTGATAAAAAGTGGTTTCCGTGGGAGCATGAACAATACTTAGAAGCAAGAAAGTGTGGTGCTTTTAATCCCAAAGAGCAGAAGGAAAAGCTGATGAAAGAATGTGAGTTTCTCGATGAAGAATCCCTAAATTATCTGAAACTGCAGAAAGACAAAAATGAAAATATCAGGCTGTATGAACTGGATGCTTTTTCGTTTATGATGATGGATCTGGATGAGATGGAAAAGAAGATTCATTCTACTCCGAATGATAAAAAGGGAAAGGCAGGAGAGCCGACCATCACTGCCGATATGATACAGTCAGCCCTTCAGGCGGAAAAAGAACGGGAGGAAGCGGAACGGAAAGCATGGTTTGTAGAAAACTTTGATTCGCTGACGCTTCTTGACATTTATTCTTCCGAGTGGATTGGTGAGATACGAAGAAATGTGATAAGGGATCTGCTGCAGGCAGAGGCTCCGGAAGAAGTGATAAAGTCAATCATCCGTCCGGAGATTGAGGAAGGACAGGTGCTACAGAAAAAGAAGATGTGGATGGAGATGGAAGGAAAGTGAAAGCTTTGAAAATTAAATGAGTATTATTGACGCAATTAAAAACTGGCGTATGGAAATGTTGGACAAATCAATTGTTATATGATACGATAATAGAAATAGTATTTAGTTTTTTGTTTAAGCGTTTTTATAGAGGGAATGGGGGAATTTTATGAAATTATTTTGGGGATTTATTAGAACAGATGTAAAAAAGTCGAAAAGAAATTTTGCATTGTTTGGTTGCACGATTTTTTTAGGGGTTATTGCAATTGTAATCTCCCTGTTATTAACGAGGACAGGAAAGTTGCTATATACAGATACACTTTTATCAGATTATGGCAATTATGATGTTGCTTTCTGTCAAGTGAGTGATAAATTAAAGGATGTTATTGAAAAAGACAATCGTTTTTCGGAGTTGGGGTATGTTTTTGATCAGGGAAAGTATCGCTTTTTGGAAACCGGAAATAGTATTGAAGTTGGTGCGGTTAAGGATCAAAAAACAGAGGATATGTATTATGTTAATCCGGTGAAAGGAAGGTATCCGAATAAAAAAGGGGAAATATGCATAGATCGTATCACGTTAAAATCGAATGGTTTGGCGGAAAAGTTAGGACAAAAGATTCAATTGACATGCGATGATACGTCAGAAAATGTAACATATACATTGGTTGGAATTATAGAGGTTCAAAAACAGGATACCGGTGAAACATATGATACAAGATTTTATCCGGAAGAAATGTTTTCTGACAATAATATAAAAACAGTAAATTTCCCATATGCATATATTTACCAGGAAGAAGTAAAGAATCCAAAAGGAATACATATTTTGGCAGATGTAGGAAAAAAGGAAAATTCTGCCAATGTAGTACAGTCCTATTTGGATGATTCTGAATTATTATCAGACTTACATATTACCGCTGACAGGTCTTTTGGCAGAGAGTGGACAATAGCGAATATACTGGGAGCAGATACGAATGGAGATAGTCTGGCAAATGTTGTTTCAAGCAGTATGGAAAACGGAAATACATCAGTCGATGGATATACAAAGTATCTTATGCCGGTACTGTTGCTGTTAATTTTTATACTGGTATTGGTAGGGATATTTGACTCAATTCGAATGGATATCCGCAGAAAGTATGATTACTACGGAACTCTGCTTCGGCTGGGGATGAATAGCAAAAAGATTGCACTGTTTTATAGCATGGAAATGTTGATTGTATTGGCAGTAACCATATTAGCAGGAATTTTTTGTGGAAAATGGGGATATGAACATCTTATCAGCCTTGCAAATGATTTACTAAATATACATTTAATATCTGTGCTTGATTTTGATCCATTTTATATTCCGTATATTAACAAGGTGACATGGAATCCATATACCACTGCTGTTTTTGTAGTTGGTGTTAGTGTTGTCGTTGCTACAATTATCAATCTTGTGCAGTTAATTCGTATGAAACCAATACAATATGAAATGAAGAAAGTCACAAAGAAGAAAAGAAAATTTGAGTGTAAAAATCTGTATTATCTTTTAAATCATTATATGGGAATTGACAAAATCAGGTATCGTATACTGCCTAATATTATAATATGCCTTGTGCTTGTTTCGGCAGTGTTTGGATATCAATTTTTTCAATGTAAGATTGCTGACGATACAGGCAACTATGATGCTCAATTGAAAGAGGCAAGAATAAAGGGGTTTGATTACTATATGAAACAGTCACCAGTAGATGTGTATTCCGGTTATTTACAATATATGCATAATAGCGGAGTAACTACGGAGATGTTTCAAGAGTTAAAATCAAACGAGAATGTTAAAAGTGCAAAGGGGGCAATTGTAGATTATTCTACCGCTCTTGTGGTTAATAAGACGGATATGTTGTCAAATAAGCTGATGCAACAGTCAGAAGTTTCAGAAGCAATAAGTGATTCTGTGAATGATCAGATTGATGCGCTGGCAAGTGTTGAGTATTTGAAGTATCTGGGTGTAGATCTGAAAAAGAAGCAGGTGTTTCATACGCCAACCATCGGACTCTCCACTGAGGAAGTGATGTCTTTTGCAAAAAATAATCTTATTGCGGGAGAGATAGACAGAAAGAAGATAGAAACAGGAGAGGAAGTTCTATTGATGGTCACGGATCAGGATCTGGCAAGTTACTTTAAGGTGGGGGACAAGTTACCATTGGTAGACTTTATAAGAGATAAGGCGTTAGATGAGAGCACAGAATGCATGTTAGGACAGATTCCAAAAGGATACGAGAATCAAAAAAGCAGTTATAAGGTTACCGTGCAAAATGTGACAAAAGAATTTTTGTGCTTTGAAAAAATGATTCCATTGGATGCAAGGATAGGTGGAATTGTACTGGTTGATGCTGATTTGGATTCGTTTTATTTTGAGGACGATAATGGCGTGAACACTGTTAATGTTCTAACATCAACAGATGCATTTACAAAATGGAAACTTCCTAATAAAAATTATACCAGAGTAGGAGTTACACTGAAAAAATACAACGATACTGCATTAAAATCCTTTGATAAGACATGGTCAAAATATGTCAGCGAGGCTAAGTATATGGCGCAAATAGATGTGTTTAGTATACTTCGGGAAAAACAGATGATCAGCAAAAGAGTGATGGCTATTTTTTACCTGTTGCTTGCTGTGTTAATTTTGTTAAGCATTCTCAGTGCGGGCAATACGATATCCATGAATATTTTTTCCATGAAAAAAGAAAGAATGTTATTAAATGATTTGGGAATGACAAAAAGGAAAATACGACTTCTTCTTTGGATGAGATTTGGAAAAATAGGTCTTTTTGGAGGATGCATCAGTATACTGCCTGTGTGGGTGTATTCCAGAATTGCAGCATATGCAAACGACTTGATGCGGAATGCGTATGAGAATGATACATATGATGCACTCATACTTAGCAAGCCGTGGGTGGAAGCCATTCCAAAGTATGATTTATGGAATGGTAATCTTCTACAGACAGTATTGGTAAGTGTAGCAGTTTCATTACTTATTATTGGTACAATTGTTATTATCTGCACATGCGGACAAAAGGAAGGGAGGAATAAATGCGAATGAGTGCTATGATTAAGATTGAAAATGTAAGTAAGGTATATGGAAAAGGCAAAAAGAATCAGGTCCAGGCATTAAAGTCGATTGATTTAGAACTTGAACAGGGGCATAATTACGCTATTATTGGGAAAAGCGGTTCAGGAAAGTCGACTTTGATGAATATGATCGGGTTACTTGATCTGCCAACAGAGGGGAAGATCTTCTTTAAGGGATCTGATATTAGCCATTATAATGCGGGGCAACAGGCGAAATATCGCAATATGGAGGTCGGGTTTGTATATCAGGATTTTAGACTGATTGACGAACTCACGGCGAAGGAAAATATTTTGCTTCCACGATTAATTGCAAAGAAAAAAATAGATATGGAATATTATCACTCTCTTATTTCCATGTTAGGATTGGAAGAAAGAGAGAAGCATTTGCCAACAGAGCTTTCAGGTGGACAAAAACAGCGTGTCGCAATCGCAAGAGCATTAATCAATGATCCGGATCTGATACTTGCAGATGAGCCAACCGGTAATGTTGATCAGGAAACTGCCGGAGAGATTATGGATATTTTTGTCCAGATGCATAAATTGAAAAAAACAGTTGTGATTGTAACGCATGATATGGATGTTGCCATGAAGTGTGAAAATGTCATTAAACTATCGGATGGAATGATTTGTACATCATAATTGTTTGTGATTGTGACCTATGAATTAATAGTATGGAAGAGTAAAATGCTGAATATGACTTCTGTCAGTGAAAATGCAGAGATTTAAAGGATGCATATTACATTCGAGTGTATGGAATTGGTTGTAACTATTATGATGTTTGAAATAAAAAATCAATAAAATTATTGTGTGAAAACAAAACGGATCTTTGAAAGAAATATTCGAAGATCCGTTTTTGATAATTTTCAGACTTGGATGATTTTTGGTAAAGCGTACATAAGCAGAATATTTTGCTAAATAAATATAGTGACAAATTAGATATAATAATTAGATTAAAATAAGAGAGAGGGATGTCAGGAACAGGATTTCTCTTTTCTTTTGAAAAAATGAGGATGCTGTGTTCTGGGTGAATGAAAGAAGGGAGAAGAACACAGATGAGAAAAACTACTAAAAAGAAAATGATTCCATTGTTGATACTTACTGTGTTACAGAGCAAAGTGTATTATTGAATTGTATCAAAAAAAGCAAAAAAAATAATTTCAGGCTGAAATTTCCAAAAAAGTGGAAATTTTATGGAGTATAATCCCTTTGACTTCGATAAGATACGAAAACAGATTTTTGAATGAATGATGTATAGCGGCAAATTTGTCGGCTTAGTACGATAAATCACACTATTTAATACGAAACATATATGTTGAAAGAACAATCTTGAAAAAAGTATACTTATTGTAGCTACAGAACAATAGTAGGCAAGGGGGAATGACATATTACGGGCACAGTTAGAAAAAAATTGATGGATTACTTAGAAGAAAATGGAATATCCGTATATCGTTTTGCAAAAGATAGTGGGATTCCATAAAGTACGATATGGAGCATTATCAAAAAAGAAGACTACGAAGTGCGGGAGAATAATATCCGAAAAATATGTGAAGGCATGGGGATTCCCGTGAGCGAGGTTATGGAATTGGAGAATGCACAAAAGTTAAATCTCAGACAAAGTGAGGTATCGGTAGTGGTTAAGTATCGTAAACTGGATAAATTTGATCAATGCCGTGTGCAGGGTTATGTGGACGCATTGATTGACCGGAAAGAGACGAAGAAAAAAATAGAGTGATGATCCAGTAACATTTTTATTTTTGTAGTAGGATCGTGCCGTTTATGATATACTAAAGTATAAATGTATCAAAAACAATTAAAATATGAAAATATTTTGAAGAAATGAGGAACAATATGTCAGAAGAATTAAAACCGCATGTTGTGAAGTCACATGACATCAGATTGGATTCTGATTATGTGAGCTGGGTTCACGATGTGAAGCAGCGTTATGTGTCAGCACAGATAAAATCAGCGGTCAAAGTAAATACAGAGCAGCTTTTCTTTAACTGGCAGTTGGGACGGGATCTGGTTGAGAGAAAAGCAGAGGAGAAATGGGGAAAAGGAATTGTGGAGCAGCTTAGTCTTGATCTGCAGAATGAATTCCCCAAAGCGAAAGGATTTTCAGCAAGAAATCTTTGGAATATGAAAAAATGGTATCTATTCTATTCTGGAAATGAAAGCTTTTCAGAACTGGCACATCATATGGAGGAAAGTCTTGATATGAAAAGCCTAAAACTGCAGCAGGTCGGTGTGGAATTAGATCAAAATGAAAAACTGCAACAGCTTGTTGCAGAAATTAACTTTCCTAAATTTTTCGGTTTCGTTCCATGGGGACATCATATAGAAATAGTTACAAAGTGCAAAACGGTAGAAGAGGCTTTGTTCTATGTCAGAAAAACGATAGAGGAGAGCTGGAGCAGAAGTGTCCTGATTGATAATATAAAGGCTCATTTATATCAATCATCGGGTAATGCCCTGACTAATTTTGCTGAAAAACTTCCGACCATACAGGGGAAATTGGCACAGGAAATTGTTAAGGATACTTATGATTTTGGGTTTGTTTCATTACCGGCAGGCTATGATGAAAAAGAATTAGAAGATGCGTTGGAACAGAACATAACAAGATTTTTGCTGGAACTTGGATCAGGTTTTGCTTTTATAGGACGTCAGAAAGAGATTATTGTAGCCGGGAAAACCAGAAAGATTGATATGCTTTTTTATCATATAAAACTTCGATGCTATGTTGTCGTTGAGTTGAAAGCGGTATCCTTTGAACCGGAATTTGCCGGAAAACTGAATTTTTATGTGAATGCAGTAGATCAGCTTATGAAAACGGATGATGACAATCCGACAATAGGATTGCTTATATGTAAGGATAAGGACCAGACAGAGGTTCAGTGGGCTTTTCAGGGAATAGAGACACCTATGGGAGTTGCAACTTACGATAATATTCGTTTACAAGAAATAAAATCACAGTTACCATCAGAAGAAGCTATTCAGAAACGACTAGAACAGGCAGAAGAAGAATATATCTTAAAACTAAAGGAAAAAAAATAAATAAATCATAATATTAAAACACCGATAATCAACCTGCTTTCCACCCTTGAATTTATGCAACCTCTGTGGTAATATTCCTTTGATAAAAAGGCAGGAGGCGTATTTAATGGATTCAAATAAAGATATTTTAAACACTATCAGTGACAGTAACAGACGTTTTGCAAAGAAGAAAAGAGAGGAAGATCTTCTTGGAGTGCCTGAAAAAGTAGCAGCAGAGCTTGAGAAAGCAATGGAACAGGAAGATAACGGATATTTTGATAAGGCAAAAGATATATGTGTACAGATTCTTGCAACAGAAGAAGGCAGGAATGTTGAAAAAGTTGTACTTACATTGGCAAGAATATATCCAAAAGTTCTTGAAACCGATATTTATGACTGTAATAAAAGATACCAGACGGATGTGGAGGATTATTTTAAATTCCTTGACAGCATTACAATGAATGACCTTATGCAGGAATATGTTGTAGAAACATTGGCTAAGTTTTGTGAGTTAATGGAAAATGAATGGTACAGACCTCTTTTCAGGGAATTTGTCGCAACTGTTGAAAAGAAAGGCTATCTCACAAAAGAAGAGTACAGAAAAACCCTTGACTCAGCATACGCATCTGCCGAATCGGTTGTGTATTTTGATGACAATAAAGTAAGCATAATAATGAAGAATGTCCTTAAATCAGGCTATGAAAGAGCCTATGTTTTGGCCGGAGTTGAGGAAACGGACAAAAGGCAGAAGATGGAAATGGACATATATACCAATATATATTATCTTTGCTGTTATTATGACGACAATACGGATGAAGTCGAATACATTAAGTCAGCATATCCTCACAGCTATGAGACTATAGAAAAAGATGTTGAAGAAATTAAGTCTGATAAACAGGCTAAAATATCAAAAACATTGGATAAACTTGCTCCTTTTGCCGCAAAAAATATAGACAGGGAAGCTCTTAAAACAGCTCTTGACAAAGCATATCAGTATGTTTTGAACAGCCACAAGCAGCCGGAATTAATCCATAGCGGAAAACAGCCTTACTATAGAAAAAATACTAAAATAGGACGCAATGACTTATG
>ERZ779865.2189-NODE-2189-length-12642-cov-3.800747_pt1 | contig 12642 bp, 12 predicted proteins | sample MGYA00433088_ERZ779865 | MGnify/ENA primary metagenome ERZ779865 (study PRJEB29588, sample SAMEA2151703) | human gut metagenome | biome: human gut; feature: human-associated habitat; material: faeces | place: Denmark | collected 2008/2010 ... | reverse complement strand
TAATATCTGTATAAATTTTATCTGTATTATTGCCGATCTGATCCTGCTCTCACTCCTGAATGATTTCCTTTATTTGAAGAAATGTTTTCACACATTCCCATTATCCGTTTTCATTGACAGATTTATAAGCCCGCCTTATAATCATGATAGTTATTTTATTATCGGATCAACCGTCAGAAAGTGAGCCGTCACTTTTTCCTAAGATAATATGCGGACTCCCCGCAGAAAGAGGACTTCATGGATATCAATTACGAATTATACAAAGTATTTTATTATGTCGCAACATCCTTAAGCTTTTCCGAAGCAAGCAAGCAGCTTTTCATTTCTCAGTCCGCTGTCAGCCAGTCAATCAAAACGCTTGAGAAAAAATTAGATCAGCCGCTTTTTATCCGCAGTACCAAAAAAGTACAGCTCACCCCTGCCGGAAAGGTATTACTAAAACACATTGAGCCGGCAATGAATTTAATCCAGCGCGGCGAAAGCCAGCTTTTAGACTCCGGCAGCCTTGGACTTGGCCAGCTTCACATCGGTGCAAGCGATACCATCTGTCGTTACTTTTTAGTTCCCTATTTAAAGCAATTCCACAAAAAATATCCAAATGTGCCGATCAAGGTAACAAACGCAACATCTCTTAGTTGTGTTGATCTTCTCGATCAGGGAAAAGTTGATCTGATCGTGACCAATTTCCCGAACTCGAACTTGAATCACTCCTATATTCAGAAGACTGTCTGCAATTTTACCGATGTATTCATTGCAAACCCGGCATATTTTAATCTGAAACAGCAGGAGATCCCGTTTGAGGAGTTGAAACAGTACCCGATTCTCATGCTCGACCGCAAGAGTACGACGAGTCAGTTCCTGCACAATCTGTTTTTGCAGCATCAACTTGAACTGATTCCACAGATCGAACTAAGCAGTAACGATCTGTTGATCGACCTTGCCCGCATCGGTCTTGGTATCGCATTTATACCGGACTACTGCTTAAGCCGGGAATCCAAAGATTTGTTTATCGTAAAAACAAAGGAAAAACTTCCGTCGAGACAGATGGTCGCAGCCATCAACCCGACACTCCCGGTTTCACAATCCACCGAGGAATTCTTAAAACTGCTGCCTACGATCTGACGTCAGTTTAAGAACGGTTCCAGAATTCTTCCAGGTACTTTTCCACCGTATCTATCCTGCATACTTTCTGCTGTTCCCACTCTCTCGGGAACAGCGTGCGATATTCGCTCTGCAGGAAACGCTCATCTAAAAGTTCTATAACTCCGACATCTTCCACCGTCCGGATTACTCTTCCCGCCGCCTGCAGCACCTTGTTCATCCCCGGATACCGGTAGGCATAATCAAATCCGGCACCAAGCCGTTTTTCAAAATATCCCATCAGGATTTCCCGCTCATTGCTGATCTGTGGCAGTCCCGTACCGACGACGATTGCGCCGATCAGCTGTTCATTTTTCAGATCGATTCCTTCCCCGAAAATACCGCCCATCACACAAAATGCAACCAGTGAATCTTTCCGCTCTCCCGATAATTCTTCTGAGAATGCCTCTAAAAAGGACTCTCTCTCCTCCTCCGTCATTCCCGGTTGCTGAATCAGTGTTTCCGCTTCACAAGATGGATCTGACTGATTTTTTTCAAGAAAAACATCATAGACCTGCTCCATCATTTTATAGGACGGAAAAAATACCATATAATTCCCTTTTTTTGCATCTGTTGTCTTTTTTATATAAGAAGCGATCCGCTCAAATTCTCCTGCACTCCGTCTGGTATACTTACTGCTCACATCATTTCCAAGCAGCAGTAATTTCTGTTCTTCCCGGAATGCGGTCTTTGCGTAAACTGCGTAATTATCCGTTTCGGTCGAGAGCAGGCTCTTATAATAGCCCACCGGGAGCAGCGTCGCGGAAAAGAATATTGTCGCATTTCCTTTGTTAATACGCTCCTGCAGGTTTTTCGACGGGTCTACACAGTATAATTTAAGTTTAAACCGTCCATCCTGTTCATGTTCTGCATAAACGACATAGTGGTCATCCAGCAGTTCATAAATATTTAAAAAACTGCGCAGGTCCAGATAAAATTCACTTAAATCCTTCCGTTCCGGGAACTCTGATGCTTTCTGTAAAAATTCGTCGAGATCCGACGCCACATTCATTAAATCAAACGCAAGATTTCCAATCGATTCATAGATCACATATTTCTCACACTCACGTTTGTATGCAAGCAGAACGCGGTTACATTTTTCAAGTTCCTTTATCAGTTTTGCCTGACCGTATTTCTTTAAAATCTTCTTTGCCAAAAGGAAGTCTTCCTTATATATAACAGCACTGTACATCTCCCTGCTTCGCTCAACCAGATTGTGAGCTTCATCCACCAGAAAAATATAATCTCCTGCTGTGCCGTCTGCAAAAAATCGTTTCAGATAAACATTCGGATCAAATACATAATTGTAATCGCAGATAATATCATCCACCCAGGTCGCCGTATCTAAACACATTTCAAACGGACAGACATTATATTCCTTCGCCTGTTCTAAGATCACTTCTCTCGTGATCACATCCTCTTTCTGAAGCAGTGAAAAAACAGCATCATTGACTCTGTCATAATGTCCTTTCGCATAAGGGCAATTTACGGGATTGCACTCCATCTCTTCACACAGACACAGCTTTTCTTTTGCCGTGATCGTAAGCACCTTTGCCTGATATCCGTTTTTGCGCAAAAGTTCAAACGCTTCCCGCGCTACCGTTCCCGTGATCGTCTTTGCCGTCAGATAAAATATCTTATCCGCCAAATCCTCCCCTACTGCCTTGACTGCCGGAAATACGGTCGAGATCGTTTTTCCAGCCCCGGTCGGTGCCTGAATAAACAGATTCTTTTTTCTGCTGATCGTGCGATATACACCGGCCGCTAATTCTTTCTGTCCTTCCCGATAAGGAAACGGAAACTGTAACGGCTTGATCGATGCCTGGCGCAGTTTTTTCCACGCAAACTGAAAATCCGCCCATTTTTTGTATTCATTGATCAATTTTTCAAACCAGTCTGCAAGTTCTTCAAACGTATAATCATAATGAAAATACCGGATATCCTCGGTATCTAAGTTACAGTACGTCATCTGCACCGAAATTGCAGAGAGATCATGCTGCAGTGCATAGATGTATGCATAACACATCGCCTGTGCAAGGTGTACGCCGACCGCATCCTCTAAGAGATCCAGTTTCATATACATGCCCTTGATCTCATCAATCGTGACTTTACAGTCCGATGGCATTGTCATATGGTTAAAATTGTCCGCAAATGTGATTTCTTCCTCTGCGCTCTCAATCAGGATCCCGTCCGCACGTCCTTCGATCACAAGCTGGTATTCTTCTTCCTCAATAGCAATTTTAAGTGGAACCTCCGCATGATAATTGCTGCCCATGCGTTTCTGTATCTTTCTATGGATCCTTCCCCCGGCAAGCATCGCCTCCGCAGAGACACCACGTCCACGGCGATTATCAATGTCGCCCTCCCGCAGGATAAATTCAACCAGATCACGGACTGATATTTTAATGATACCTTTTTCATTCTTTTCAATCTTTTTGCTCATATATGGATTATAGCACAAAAAAAGACTGATTCCATATACCTTTCCAGATATATAAAACCAGTCTTTCCATCTATCCCTTCATCTTCTGTTATACATCCTCCCATAAATCATGATCTATGGGTAACACCTCTGCTTTAGGCGATTGCGTATTTTCCTACAACCTTTTCAAAACGTGTATCCTTTTCACCATACTTGATCGTAAGTTCTTTGCACACGCCCAGATAAAGCATTCCAAGCAAAGATTTTGCATCAATTACCGCTCTGCTGTAACATACATCAATCTCAAAATCACATTTTCCGGCAGCATTTACAAAATCCTTTACTTCCTCTGTGTCAGATAATTTGATTTTTCTTTCAATCATTCGACTCATTCCTTCCTACATCGAAAACAAAAAACATTATTTTTTCTTATCAGATTGCGATTATTGCACATTTTTTTTCATTTGTCAATTTATGGAAAATCCCTGATATTCCTTGATTTATCAGCAAAATGACAATATTGGATTTTATTTCGACACGGTATGACAAAATTTTAACATGGCTTTTATGTTCTGCCACAAAATGTATATTTATACTTGTGCAAAAATACATGAAGTGCCTTGTTTTTTTCCTTTATTTTAGAATTCTTCACAATTTTTTTAATCGGTTGCGCGCCTGGAGTTTTTCATTTTCTTAAAAAATTCTTCTTATCGCCAGAATTTCACGGTAAGTGACCGGTGATGTATATTTGATGCCCGTGCTTGGGGAACTTGCATGGAGCAGCGTATTATTTCCGGCGTAAATCCCCACATGTCCACTGTAGCATACGATGTCTCCGGGCTGTATCTCGGACAGGCTGACGCCATACCCTACACTGCGCAGCGCGCTTGAAGAATGAGGCAGGCTGATTCCAAATGCCTGATATACGCTCATCACAAACCCGGAACAGTCCGCTCCGTTTGTCAGGCTGCTGCCACCGTAAACATAGGGATTTCCCACAAACCTGGCCGCATAGTTGACAACTGCCTGACCATTGGAGACAGTTTGCGTTACCTTGTCCTTTTTTTGTTGCGCATTCTGTGTCTGCTGCTGTGTTTTTTCTGAACTCTGCTGCGCTGCTGTTTTTGCCGTTCCCTCCTGTGCCTTTCCTGCTGCTTCTGCCTGCGCTTTTCCTGCTGCTTCTTTCTGTGTCTTTCTTGCTGTCTCTTCTGCCTTTTTCGCTGTCTCTTCTGCCCTTCTCGCTGCCTCTGCTGCCTTTCTCTCCTCTTCTTCACGTGCCTTTCTTGCTGCTTCCGCCGCAGCTGCTGCCGCCTGACGCTCCGCCTCCTCACGTTCTAATCTCTCTTTTTCTTCCTCCTTCGATTCTGCCACACGAAATTCCGTCCGGATTGTCACATACTCTCCCGAAACATACCCTAAGCCTTCCTCAGTCGACACGCGGTACCATCCATATTCCTCCAATGCATCATAGACGACCACGTCCTCACCCTCCGGCAGCATGGTAAGCACAGATGCCTCAGTTCCCGGTTCGGTACGCACAAACAATGTTGTTGTCGTTACCGTCGCATATCGTGTACTGACACCACGCGCCAGATCCTCGTCCCCGACTTTTATATATTCCGCTTTCACATAAGCATTTTCCACTGAACCGGAACTGACCAGATACCATTCCTCTCCCGCCTCATCCGTCACCGTCTCCAACACCGTTGCCGCACTGTTATTGTACAGCTTTCCGAGCGCCTCGCTCTCCACAGACGGCTCTGCGCGCAGATTCACATAATTTAATACGGACGCAATACCGATATCATCATATTCAGATGTACTCTGCGGTGTCTCATGTTTCTCGACATCTATATTTGCATCGTTCGTCACATGATTATCCGCTATATTTTTTTCCTGTACGCCCAATCTCATACGTTCCTCATTCATTGCACACAGATCCCATACTACGTCCGCATACACCACACTGCCATGCCCGACTGCAAGCGCTCCTGCCAATAAAAATGCTACGATCTTGTTTCTGTTTTTCATTATGTAGAAATCCTCCATTTACAGATATTTACTTTTTGTTAAGCAAATATTACATATTTATTTCATTTTTGATGTATCTGCATTGTAACAGAGGATGGCATGCGATTCTACAAGTAGATATTTCCAGTTTTCCCGGCCAGGTATGCTGTGGAAGGATTCTGGTGTCAAAAGGTGGTTTTCATTTTTTGACACCAGAATCTTTCCACGCAAAAACCCGCGCATCCAAAACGGTATGTTACGTTTTGAATGCGCGGGTTTTCAGGTAATATATTAATTTATGTACATTTATGCAAATGGATTCTCTGTCGGGTATGGCAGGGATGCAGGCTGGTTGTAGTTAATATCTTCCATTGGAACTCCAAGATATTTGAATACTTCAAACAGTGCTTTTCCGTAATGTCCGAATGCAACTGCTCCGTGATGCGGATAGTTTTTCTCGATCAGCACATGACGGTAGAATCTTCCCATCTCAGGAATTGCAAATACACCGATGGAACCGAAGGAACGTGTTGCTACCGGAAGTACTTCGCCCTGTGCCACGTATGCGCGGATCTTATTGTCGGATGTAGACTGCAGACGGTAGAATGTGATATCGCCCGGTGCAATGTCTCCCTCTAAGGTACCGTTTGTCACTTCGACCGGAAGGCTTCTTGCCATGATCATCTGGTACTTCATCTCACAGCTTGCAAGTTTCTTAGAGCAGGTATTTCCACAGTGGAATCCCATGAATGTATCAGTATGTTTGTAATCAAATTTTCCTTTGATGGACTCTTCATACATATCTTTCGGTACAGAGTTGTTGATGTCAAGTAAAGTTACTGCATCCTGGCTCACGCAGGTTCCGATGAACTCACTCAGTGTTCCGTAGATATCAACCTCACAGGAAACCGGGATTCCGCGTCCGGTCAGACGGCTGTTTACATAGCATGGTACAAATCCAAACTGTGTCTGGAATGCCGGCCAGCATTTTCCGGCGATGGCTACATATTTGCGGTAACCTCTGTGCTCCTCTACCCAGTCGGTCAGTGTCAGCTCATACTGTGCAAGTTTTGCAAGAATCTCCGGTTTTTTATTTCCGGTGCCAAGCTCTTTTTCCATATCTGCAACAACTTCCGGGATACGCGCATCTCCTGCATGTTTGTTAAATGCCTCAAATAAATCTAACTCAGAGTTCTCCTCGATTTCAACACCAAGGTTGTATAACTGCTGGATCGGAGCATTACATGCAAGGAAGTTTAACGGTCTTGGTCCGAAAGAAATGATCTTTAACTCAGATAAACCAATCACAGTTCTTGCGATAGGCAGGAAATCATGGATCATATCTGCACAGTCAGCTGCATCTCCTACCGGGTACTCCGGGATATATGCATGTACACTTCTTAATTTTAAGTTGTAGCTCGCATTTAACATACCACAATATGCATCACCACGTCCCTGGATCAGGTTGTCCTGTGTTTCCTCTGCTGCTGCGACAAACATCTTCGGTCCCTCAAAATGCTTTGCAAGCAATGTTTCAGAAATCTCCGGTCCGAAGTTGCCAAGATATACACAGAGTGCATTACATCCTGCTTTTTTGATATCCTCTAATGCCTGTACCATATGGATCTCGCTCTCCACGATACAGATCGGGCACTCATAAATGTCTGCCGCACCGTATTTTTCAGTGTAAGCCTTTACCAATGCCTCTCTTCTGTTTACAGACAGTGACTCCGGGAAGCAGTCACGGCTGACTGCCACAATACCAACTTTTACTTCTGGAATGTTATTCATTTTGTTTTCCTCCGCTTTCTTTTTTCTGTACATACTTCTTTTTTATATAAAATTTATTCTCTGACATTTAAATTTTTGCCAATAAGTCCGATATGACTTCCTTCCGGCAGCCCGCCCTCGGCATGACCGATCAGCCATTTATTTTTTGCAGTAAGAAGTGCATCCTCTCCGCCGGCGTGTGCCTCATCCAACGGATAATTGGTACCTTTTGGCAGAATAACTGCCACCTGAAATCCTGCATCGTCCACATGACATGGAGCATAATGTAATGTGGTTGCATACACCTCCACGGCTGTTCCTGCCGGAATCCGGAATGCCTCCATCTTTGCAGTCTCATAAGTAAAATCATCGGTCACATCTGCCTCTGATCCCAATATTAATACTGCGTCGGTTGCTGCAAGATTGATCTCTGAGCTGCGGTGATATTCCACTGCATTCAAAAGCTCATTATGTCCATTACAATATCCGATCTGGATCGGAAGTTCTCCGTAAAAGACTTTCTCGATTTCCTTTGCCACCGGTAATGCTTCTAATTCTGCGATTGACGGCTCATAAACTACATCAGATGGAACCGGTGTCTTTTTCATTGCTTCTGTCAATGCTGAAAAATCAATATTCCGGATTACTTTTCCGTATTTTCGGAAACGTGCGTCCGTAACTTCATAAATCTGCATGCCCTTTTTCCTCTTTTCTTATCTTCTATCTCATTTGCCCTGCAGGTTTTCTGTCCTGCATAAGCAAACTTTTCCATAATCGACCTGTTACTATTCAAAACTGTCAGAAACAATCATCTTTCCTGTCAGTCAGATAATCTTGTCAAACAGATCCTTGCACGCCGGATAAATATTTTTAAACTGTTGGTAACGTGCCTCGTATTTTGCGGCAAGCTCCGGATCTGGCTCTACCGTATCAACTACTTTTACGATTGCAGCCGCGGCAGATTCCACATCTTTGTACTCACCACATGCAACAGCCGCAAGCATCGCGCCTCCTAAGGATGGTCCCTCTTCCGTTTCAAGCACATCTACTTTGATATTTAAAACATTGGCAATGATCTTTTTCCAGAGAGGACTCTTTGCCCCGCCTCCGCAGATCTTTGTACGCTCGATCGGAATGCCAAGTGTTTTTGCAACTTCAAAAGAATCACGAAGTGCAAACGCAACACCCTCTAACACTGCCTGTGTCATATCCGCTCTTGTCGTATCCATCGTCATGCCAATAAAAGTAGCTCTCGCATTCGGATTGTTGTACGGGGAACGCTCTCCCATCAGATATGGCAGATAATATACATGATTTTCGCCAAGCTTTGTGATCTCTTCCTGCTCTTTTTTGTAATCTTTCGTTCCAATGATCTCATCCATCCACCACTTGTTGCAGGATGCTGCAGATAACATGCATCCCATCAGATGATAAGCACCATTTGCATCACAGAATGCATGAAGTGCATTATGCTTATCCACACCAAACTTGGCGGATGAAATAAAGATTGTTCCACTCGTTCCAAGCGAAATGTTACATCTGCCATCTCCGACTGTTCCGGTTGCCACTGCAGCTGCCGCATTATCTCCGGCACCGGCTGCCACTTTCACATTTTCAGATAAGCCAAGTTCATTTGCAATCTCCGGTAAAATTGTACCAACGCATTCATAGCTCTCGTATAATTTTGGCAGCATATCCATCGTGATACCGCAGATCTCACACATTTCTTTCGACCAGCAGCGGTTCTTTACATCTAAAAGTAACATACCGGATGCATCGGAAACATCCGTACAATGCTTCCCTGTCAGCTTATATGCCAGATAGTCTTTCGGCAGCATGATCTTTTTGATCCTTGCAAAATTCTCCGGCTCCTTATTTTTCACCCAGAGAATCTTTGGTGCCGTAAAACCGGTAAATGAAATATTTGCCGTATATTTTGACAATGTTTCCTTTCCGATCTCATTATTTAAATAATCACACTCTTCTGTTGTTCTTCCGTCATTCCATAAGATTGCCGGCCGGATCACCTCATCCCTGTCATCAAGAATTACCAGTCCATGCATCTGACCGCCAAAACTGATTCCGGCAACTTCCTCTTTCGGAAAACCTTCCAAAAGTTCTTTTAATCCCTGCATCGTCTCTTTGTACCAGTCCTGTGGCTTCTGCTCTGACCAGCCAGGATTTGGGAAATAAAGAGGATACTCTCTTGATACAATATTTTTTACATTTCCGCCTGCATCCATCAAAAGCAACTTTACGGAAGATGTTCCAAGATCAATTCCTATGTACAGCATACCGCTCTCCTTTTTACAAATCACATCATTATGTGCTCGTGCACGTTTTTATTTATCATACATCCCAGATGTCTATTTTGCAATATGCTTTTTGTACATTTTTTCAGATTAATTTTTGTTTACATTTACTTATACGTTCATTTTTCCATATTGTTCCGGCAATGGACGCTTTCATTCGATTCAAAGAACGCTTCTTTTTCCCGTCCTCCATATATGTGCACATGCACACAAATTGACAATATATTGTTTTTTATGTTATCTTTATTTGCATGAATGATGTTGGAATCAAATGAATTAATTGAAACAAAAAGAGGTTTTTCTATGGCTACCATGAAAGAAATCGCAGAACTTTCCGGTGTTTCCCGCGGTACTGTGGACCGTGTATTAAATCACCGCGGCATTGTCAATGCCGAAACGGAACGGAAAGTTTTAGAAATTGCAAAGCTTTTAGACTATCAGCCAAACAAAGCTGGCATTGCGCTTGCCGCACAGAAGAAAAAGTTAAAGATCGGTGTTCTGCTTTTTGGCGCAGAAAATCCATTCTTTGATGAAGTCATGGACGGACTTCACAAAAAACTTGAGGAACTGTCCATTTATGGATGCACCGTGATCGAGCGCCGTATTCCCTTTGATCTGCAAAATCAGCTCCGGACAATCGACGAACTGGTAAAAGAAGAGATCCACGGTCTGATTCTCTCTCCTTATAATGATCCTGTCATACAGGAAAAAATAGATGCGCTCTGGAATAACGGCATTCCCTGCATCACGATCAATACCGATATGCCGGATTCCAGACGGATCGCCTATGTCGGCAGTGATTATTACAAATGCGGTCAGACTGCAGCCGGCCTGCTGCATCTATTTTCCGGTGATTACGCAAGTGTCGGGATCGTGACCGGCTCTCACAATGTGCTCTGCCACGAAGAACGCATCAGCGGTTTTACGACTCATCTCCATGCAAAGCACTCGAATATCCGCATTGTGGATGTCGTGGAAAATAACGATGACGATTACAAAAGTTACGAGGTAGTCTCCGATCTCTTAACCCGCCACCCGGATCTGTCTGCACTTTATTTTACCGCTGCCGGTGTTTACGGCGGATGCCGTGCAGTTTTAAACACTGCCTTACAACGACCTCTTAAGATCATAACCTTTGACGCGGTTCCATCGACCTGTGAAATGATGAAAAACGGCGTGATTTCTGCTACGATCTGCCAGCAGCCGGATGAACAGGGTGCTTTATCTCTCTCCCTTTTGGTGGATTATCTGCTGACCGGAAAACTGCCGGAAAATCGCTGTATCTATATGGATTTAAGCATCAAAATAGCTGAGAATCTTTAAGCGGTATATTTTCCTGCTTTTTCTTTTTTGCAGTCCGATAAAGCACGATTGCACTGATTACATCAGCCACAAAAAAGAAATGCAGGATAAAATGTCCTATCGCCAGCATGAGAATCAAAAACGGTGTAAGCATTACAAATACCGGCACCACCATTACCGCAACCAGCACCATTCCAAATACAAATATCAGTATATAAAACGGAATATGTATCAGTTTGATCAGCATTTGTACTATTTAACTGCTTTTTTATACTCCTCATTAAACCACTCACACTCTATATCACTCAATTCTCGTTCTCCAATTTATTCTTTGGAATACCTAAAATATAATATCCCTGAAAAGATATTCCTTTTTTAAAAGGGAAATAAATATATAAATACTGTTGATCTAACCCTATATTCTGACTACTAAAACGGTCAAAACCTTCTCCTGTCGTACTTGCACTAACTTGTTCTTGAAACGTTTCCGAAAACTGTTTAATTACATCCGGGGCATGCGCATCTTCGGAACTAAATTCACTGTAAGTTCCTGCATATACCTCAAAATTTCCCGTCTGCAGCGCTTGCAGTACCTCATTAATGTCTGCAAAATCACTAAAGTAAATGTATTGCCCTTTTTCTATATCAATAGTAACCGGATATTGATGCATATAGGACGGTCCTCCCACACACGAATCTATAGAAAAAACTAGACTTATATAATCATTATCCAACCACAGAAGATCATAATCAATTACATCGCCTGCATAGGCATGTGCATCTTGAACTTCCTCTTCCAGCTGTGCAACGGCTTTCACATATGTTTTCGCATACACAGAAAATGCAGCATCTTTTAAAAGTGAGTTCACTTTATTTATGTCTATGTTCAAACCGATACCATCTACCAATTGTGGATAATTTATCGTTATATTGTATATATTTGTTTCATTTCTTTCCCTTCCAAGAGAGTATACATCATTCTTCACTTGTAAAGTTCGCTTATTCTCCATGCTGTTTAATACTGTATAAAAAACAATCAAGCTTATGAGCAAAATACCAACTATTCCGCAAAATACCTCTTTCCTATATATTTTTATACTTTTCTTAATCTCTCTATTCTGTCTTAACTTCATTATCAAAGACCTCTCATATATTTTTAGATGTTTTCCCAAATAAACACTTAATCACACTTCGAATTTTTTCTTATCAAATAATGTTATTTCTGACTTTTCAGAGTATTTACGATAAAACCAGTTATTCTAAACTATCTGGCAAACCAAGCGATTTTCCCGTCAATATCTCATAAAAATCATTAATGTATCCATTTCGTTCAACAAAAGTTCCTTCATCCCCTTTATTGATTGCTTCCGAAACAGATTTCCAATCAAGTTTTGCAACAAAATCATTTAAATTACACTCTTCAGTCCAAAACCATCCCGCCGACTCCCAAGCATATTCCCCTATATCTATTACCCCCACTTCACCTGGCTCAATGTCACTTACATCCTTGTTATACTCTCCACCAACTACTTTATATCCTCTTGTAACAATCTCATCATCTTCTATGTATTCTGCAAACTTTTCATAGTTCTATCTTCCTGTCAGATGAATATATCCAGCTCCTCGATATAATTCACCATCATTACCACCTTTGTTTCCCAAGCCACTATTGTTACTATACCTATT
>ERZ779865.2187-NODE-2187-length-12652-cov-3.605541_pt1 | contig 12652 bp, 11 predicted proteins | sample MGYA00433088_ERZ779865 | MGnify/ENA primary metagenome ERZ779865 (study PRJEB29588, sample SAMEA2151703) | human gut metagenome | biome: human gut; feature: human-associated habitat; material: faeces | place: Denmark | collected 2008/2010 ... | reverse complement strand
TATCAGAAAAGTAACTGGACTTCCATTCTTCGACAGGGATTTTCCCTCATTTAAGAAATCTGTTTTTATGCAGATTCCTTTTTAGTGCATTTGTTTTCACTTTCTGACACTGTGTCAATTCTTTATTTGATATAATACCACTGTTCTGACACGATGTCAACGCATATTTTGACTATGTGTCAGAATATGTGTTGAAACTCTCAACTTATGCATAACCCCTTCCGGTACTGCGACGGCGTCTGATGCATATACTGGCGGAACCGTTTATTATAGTAGCTGATATTATTAAAACCAACCCGCATGGCAATCTCCCCAATGTCAAGTTCTCCCTCCCGCAGCAGACACGTACTCATGCGAATGCGATAATCATTCAGATACTCTGTAATGGAATGTCCGGTAATGCTTTTAAACATCCGGCATAGATGCCCCGTGCTCATATGAAATTCCCGGGAAAGTTCATCCATAGTAACCGCAGATGTATAGTTTTCCTGCAGATATGCCATAACCTGTCTGATCTGTTCCGATCTCCGGCCTTTCTGCCGGTTTTCTGTCAAAATCTCGGCATGGATATATAAAAGTGCTAAAATCTCATACAACCTTGCTTTTATCAGCAATTCATAGCCTGTTTTCTGCACCGAAAAAACCTCTCCCAACTCTATCAGGAGATTAAAAATCTGTGTTTTCCAGTCACCATCCTTCTGATAATACTCCATAAAAATAATATCATTCTCCCGGATCGGCTCTAAATATTTTTGCTGCAGGCTGTCATTATCAAAGCTATAAAGAAACTCTATTGCAAAGTCAATCGCCAGAAAGGACACCCGCACCCCCGGTTCTGCCGTCATTCCATGCAACCGGTCTGGCCAGATCAGTACAAAATCTCCTTCGTCGACTTCATAACTCTGTTCCCCAACGGATACCGTCGCTTTTCCTTCCGTAATCAGTAAAAACTCCATCTCCTCATGCCAGTGCACATAAATCCTCTCTTCGGTCATCTCCTCATTGCTCAGACTATGCACCATGAACGGAAGCATCGCATTGCCGTGTGCCACCGTTTCGCGTAAATGTTCATATTTTTCCATTTGGATCTCCATTCCTGCACTTTTTCACTAAAAAAATGTTTTCATTTGCATCACAAGTTTGTGTGCAAGCACCAATCTTACGTGTTCGGATTCTGTTTTGTTATGATTATATCAAAATAGTGTTAGTTTTAGTCATTTTTATTCAAGAAAATGCGCAAAAATATGATTATATTTTTATTATAATAAAGATGCAAAACAAAGGAGGCAAATCCTGCACAGCATGCTGGGCATTGCTCCCTGCAATGGCAGTCGCATTTGCTTCGCAAACAAGGAGGATTTTATGTTTTTTTCAAAAGATGGTAACGCTTTATGTATCAGACATCAGTATGAACAGATCCGCATCGAGCCATGGGGTCGCAATGCGTTTCGTGTGCGTGCAACCAAATCGATTGATTTTACCGGGAATGCCTGGGCGCTGACAGAGGCTTTGTCAGATGAGGACACAAATGCATTGATCACGATCAATGGAAAAGAATCCGCAGAGATCACTAATGGGCGGCTTACGATCCGCTCAAATGCAGCAGGTGTTCTTTCCTTTTTCCGCGATAGCAAACGTTTTCTGCGTGAATATTACCGCAATTATTTCGGCACTGAGTGTGGGGAGAGTTCTGCCTTAAAAATTATCGGACGCGATTACAAACCGATCATTGGCGGTGATTACAAGCTGACCGTGCGTTTTGAGAGCAATGACCATGAGAAAATTTACGGTATGGGACAATATCAGCAGCCATATTTAGATCAGAAAGGCTGTGTCTTGGAACTCGCACAGCGCAATTCACAGGTTTCGATCCCCTTTGCCGTTTCCAATCTCGGCTATGGATTTTTATGGAACAATCCGGCAGTCGGAAAAGCTTCTTTCGGCAAAAATTATACCGAATGGCAGGCTGAGGCATCTAAAGAAATCGACTACTGGATTACCGTCGGTGATGGTCCCGCCGACCTGCTCAAAAATTACTCAGCTGTGACCGGACGCGCACCGCATATGCCGTCAGATCTGCTCGGCTTATGGCAGTGTAAACTGCGCTATCGCACACAGGAGGAAGTTCTTTCCGTTGCCCGCAGATACAAAGAACTTGGCATTCCACTCGATGTCATTGTCATTGACTTTTTCCACTGGACCAGACAGGGCGACTGGCACTTTGACCCGGAATACTGGCCAAATCCAAAGGCAATGTGTGACGAACTGCACGCAATGGGCACAAAAGTCATGGTTTCCGTATGGCCTAGCGTTGATCGGAAAAGTGAGAATTTTGATCCGATGTTAGAACAGGGACTTCTGATCCGCACAGAACGTGGAAGTTTACAGACCTATGATTTTCAGGGTGACTGCATTGAAATGGACGCGATGAATCCTGCTGCCCGCGATTATATCTGGGAAAAATGCAAAAAGAATTACAGTGACTACGGTATTGATATGTTCTGGCTGGACAACTCCGAACCGGATTATAGTGTTTACGACTACGATAACTACCGCTATTATCTCGGACCAGCGCTTGAAGTCTCCAACCTTTACCCGAAATTCTATACACAGGCTTTTTATGATGGGCAAAAATCACTCGGCAAAGACGGAAATATCTTAAATCTCGTCCGCTGTGGCTGGGCCGGAAGCCAGAAATATGCAGCACTGATCTGGTCTGGGGATGTTCCAAGCACCTTTGCCTCCCTGCGCGACCAGTTGTCCGCAGGTCTTAACATGGGGCTTGCCGGAATCCCATGGTGGACCAGTGACATCGGCGGTTTCATGACAGATGACTGGAGTTCCCCGGAATTTAAAGAACTGCTGCTCCGCTGGTTCGAATTAGCCGTATTTTCTCCGATTCTCCGCATGCACGGTGACCGCGGTCCACACGATATTGCGCCGCTCTCCGACAAGGATTTTGGCGGAGGTTACCTCTATACCGGTCACGATAATGAACTCTGGAGCTATAGCGAAGATGCTTTTCGGATCATGAAAGACCAGTTGAACTTACGACTTTCCCTCAAGCCTTACATTGAATCTCTGATGGAAGAATCAAGCACCACCGGTGCACCCTTGATGCGTACCATGTTTTATGAATTTCCGGATGATTCTGCCTGCTGGGATATCGATGACCAATATATGTTTGGTTCCCGCTATCTTGTAGCACCGGTTCTCTCCCCAGATATAAATAAACGCGATGTATATCTTCCTGCAGGAAAATGGAAAAACATAACAGACGGCACAACCTATGAGGGTTGTCAGACTATTATAGCAGATGCACCGATCGAACATATTCCAGTGTTTGAACGGATATAGATATAAACAAGGACCAAAAGTTCATCCAAGAACTTTTGGTCCAATTATTTCATACTCACTTCTCCTCAAATTCCGCAAGTTCGGTCTCCGTCTCAAGCATCCGCTCTAACAGACTCTCCTGGTTCTTTTCCTCTGCGTCAAGTGCATTCTGCAGTTCCATCAGCTTCGGATAGTCACTGGCAAGCTCCGGATCCATGAACTGCATTTTTATTTCAGCGAGTTTTTCTTCGCTCTCCTCTAACATTTTTTCATATTTTTCTAACTGGTGCTGCAGTCTTGAACGGATTTTGCCCGGATTGTAATAAGTTTTTTTGTCAAACACATCCGTTAAAGTAGGAACATCTGCGTCTGTTTTTATGCCACTCTGATGCTGATTGTGTTTCTCATTCCCCACAGAATTTTGTGTATCATTTCCTGACACATACCTCGCACTCTGTGACATTCCTTGCCCTTTTCCGGAAATCTCCATCTCTTTTTGTTTTTCTGCAAGATACTCCTCATAACTCATGGCATATTGTTTCACACCACTCTCGGAAAATTCCAAAATCCCGGTTGCGATCCTGCTGATAAAATAACGGTCATGTGAGACGAAAAGTACTGTTCCCTCGTACTCTCTTAACATCTGCTCTAACGCCTCTTTTCCAACAATATCCATATGGTTCGTCGGCTCATCTAAGATCAAAAGATTCGGTTTGGTCTGCAGCATTTTACAGAGTGCGAGACGGACTTTTTCTCCGCCGGAAAGCTGTCCCATCTTCTTTTCTACATCTTCTCCGGAAAATAAAAATCCCCCCAGTGCACTGCGGACTTCCTCCCTCATATAGGAAGGATATTCCTCCCAGAAATTTTCAAGCACGGTCTGATCTTCCCGGAAATGCTCCTGCACTGCTTTCTGCTGGTCAAAATATCTCCATTCTACATTTTGTCCAAATGAAAATTTACCACCTAACGCAGGCAGTTCGCCGACTAAGGTTTTCAAAAGTGTGGATTTTCCTTTACCGTTCTCCCCAATGATTGCAAGTCTGTCTTTCTTTTGAAGCAGAAATGAGACTTTACTTAAGACGGTATCGTAACCGATCTCAAGATTTTTGGCATGAATCACATTCGTGTAGCTTTCCATGCGCGGTACATATCTCGCATGAAATGCTTTCGTATCAAAATGTCTCGGCTTTTCGATTATTACCATGTGTTCGATCGCCATGCGCTTTGAACGTGTCGCCGCCACTTTTGTCGGCGTATTTTTCCATTTTTCGATCCAGTCCGTCAGACGTTTGATCTCCTTTTGCTGCTCCTCATAGTCTTTTTCCTGTTTGATCAGTGCCTCTTCTTTTTGCTTCATAAATGCCGTGTAATTGCCGGCATAACGCTTGATCTCATGATATTCGATCTCGTAGGTCACATCGATCACTTTGTCTAAAAACATACGGTCATGTGAAACAATGATGACCGCCTTATCATAAGTCTTTAAATATCCTTCTAACCACTCGATTGTCGGAAGATCCAGATGGTTGGTCGGCTCATCGAGCAGCATGATATCCGGACGTTTTAACAGCAGTTTGATAAATGCCACTTTCGTCTGCTGTCCACCGGAAAAACTTCCGATCGGGCGTTTCAGATCTTCTAACGCAAACCCGAACCGCTGAAACATAGTCTCCATATCCTGCTGCCACGAATATCCCTTCATTAGCTCAACGTGGCTTTGTAAGTTGTCATATTCGCGCAAAAGCTGTTTGTCCGCGGAAGTTTTCATCTCATTTTCAAGTTCCCGCATCCGCTTTTCACACGCAAACACCGGCTCAAATACTTTCTTGATTTCCTCTTCCACGGTCACATCTTTTTCCGTAAAATTAACCTGACGCAGGAAACCAATCTCCTGTTTTCCTGCCATCGTAATACCACATTCTTCATCGCTGTCTAAATTATTCATCGAAATATCGCCCGCGATCAGACGCAGCAGCGTGGTCTTTCCACAGCCGTTTCGTCCTACAATGGCGATTTTTTCTTTATCATGCACCTCAAAATTGACATCACGTAAAATCACATCTCCGCCAAACTGCACGAGGGCATGACTGATCTTATATCTCATATTAATCCCCTTTCTTGCGTGTGAAAAATTTTATTTTCACACGAATCTCCATTCTTTTTCCTCACAGCAGCCGAAATACCTGCTCTGCCGTGGCGGCTATATTTTCCATTGCATTTTCTTTTTTCATTGCTTCTTCTAATGTTGTCACGCCTCTTACGATCGGGAAAAATGCATCGATTCCCGCCCGGTTACAGACTTTCGCTTCGGATGCAACGCTCCCTGCAAATGCGATGACTTTCGCATTATATTTTTTTGCCAGCGCAGCAACACCGGCCGGTGCTTTCCCCATGACCGTCTGCGCATCCAGACGTCCTTCTCCGGTCACCACAACATCCGCATTTTTCATTTTTTCTTCCAGGCCAGTTACCTGCAAAATCAGTTCCACACCCGGTATTAATTCTCCCGCAAGATACGAAAGGAATGCATATCCGAGTCCTCCCGCTGCACCAGCGCCCTCACAGTCCGCAAAGTCACAATCCAAACTTTCTTTGGTCACATCCGCATAATGTCTCATTGCTTCATCGACCTGCTCTTTCTGTTCTTCCGTCACACCTTTTTGTGGTCCAAATATGTAAGTTGCACCCTGTTTGCCGCAAAGCGGATTTTTCACATCACAGGCAATCTGAAATTTTGCACCGGAAAGCAGCGGATTTTTATTTTCAGTCCGGATCACCTCAATCTTTGCAAGCGCTGCCGCGCCCTCTCCCACATCATTTCCATCTTCATCAAAAAATTCAAATCCAAGTGCCTTTAACATTCCGATGCCGCCATCGTTGGTTGCACTTCCACCAATTCCAATCATGAAATTTTTACAGCCGCGTTTCAGGGCATCTGCAATCATCTCCCCCACTCCATAGGTAGATGCACGCAATGGATCTTTCTTTGTCACAAGCGTGATTCCTGCGGCAGATGCCATTTCCATGACAGCCGTTTTTGTCTCTTCTAAAAAACCGTAATAACACGACACTTTTTCTCCAAGCGGTCCTGCCACGGTAACCGGTATTTTTTCTGCTCCCAAGCCTTCGATCAGTGCATCCACGGTTCCTTCACCGCCATCTGCGAGCGGACTTAACCATACTTCTGCATCTGGTTTTGCTGCCAGAATTCCTTTCTTTACAGCATTTCCAGCCTCCATGGACGTCATGCTTCCCTTAAATGAATCGATTGCTGCTACTACTTTCATATAAATCTCCATTCTTGCGTGTGAAAAATCTTATTTTTCACACTTCCATCTTTCTCTAAGAAGTCAGTTTGTTACTGTTCGCACTTCATCCCAAGCTGCCAGAATGCCACCGCACTTGCAGCCGCCACGTTCAGTGAATCAACACCATGTGTCATCGGAATTTTCACCGTATAGTCACAGTCTGCGATCGTGTGATCTGCCAGTCCGTCACCTTCCGTTCCGAGAACGATTGCTAACTTTTCCTCCGCCATCATTTTTTCATCATCTATACTCACGGAGTCATCCCGAAGTGCCATTGCCGCCGTTTTATATCCCAGCTTATGCAGCACATCCATCGCACCGTCCGGCCAGGATGCATTTTTATCAAAATATGTCCACGGTATCTGGAATACTGTTCCCATGCTGACACGGCTTGCTCTCCGGTATAGCGGATCTGCACAGGCTGGTGTCAAAAGAACTGCATCCATTCCAAGTGCCGCCGCAGAACGGAAAATTGCTCCGACATTTGTTGGATTTACCACATTTTCCAAAATTGCAACACGCCTTGCATTCTTGCAAAGCTGCTCCACCGAAGACAGTGCCGGACGGTACATGGCACAGAGCATGCCGCGTGTCAGCTGATAACCTGTGATTTTTGCAAGGATTTCAACTTCTGCCACATAAACCGGGATTACATGCTCATCCTCCCTATAAACCAAAGACGCCTGTGTAAGATCTCGGCTTTGTAATTTATCACAGCGCGCAAGGATTTCTTTTGCCTGTGTCTCCACATGTTTTTTTTCCATCAAAAATGACATCGGCACACAGCCGGCATCTAAGGCACGCTCGATCACCTTCGGACTTTCCGCAATGAAAATCCCCGGCTTCGGCTCAAAATAGTGAAAAAGCTGTGCTTCATTTAAATTGTAATAAATCTGCAGCTCCGGGGCATCCAGATCTTTGATTTCTATAATATTTATCATTGTGTTCCTCTTTTCTCTCCTGTATCAGCGCTTGAGCATATGGCAGATAAATTCATTGATTATACCATGTGCAAAATGGCACATGATCAAATTTCAAGCCGGAAAAGAATTCTTCCCTCCTCAAGCTCTCCCCAACAATTTACCGGCAGCTCCTTCGTTTCTTTAAATCCACAATCCGAATGCATTTTTATTGATGATAAATTACTTTTTCCTATAATGCAATCTATCTTTTTTGCGCCTATGCCTTTCAAAAACTCCGTTACATGACGTATCAGTTTTTTACCATATCCTCTGTTTCTATGCTCCGGCATCGTCTCAACTGCCTCAAGAAACCATTTCCCCGGCTCTGACTCAACTGCCCTAAGTCCGCATACCCACTGTTTTTCTGCAGTTTCAACAAACACCATCTGCTTTGGATTTTCGATAAACTCCTTTAAAAACGCCGCATATGATGCCTCCATTTCATCACGATCTTTAAATTCCCTCTCCATATCCGCCATGGATTCTGCATATAATAAAAACATTTTTTCTATTACCTGTTCATTTACATTTTCAATCCGTTCTAACATTTTTATCCTCCTCTTCTGACTGTCGAATTGCAAAAACGGTCGGATCACAGCTTTACAGTTCCACAACACGCGTTGCGATTTTCTCCTGAAACCTGATATCATGATCGACAGGGATCATGGTCGGCTGATACCGAAGGATCAGCTGCTCGATCTGCATTCTTGAAAAAACATCAATATAGTTGAGCGGTTCATCCCAGATATACACATGTGCCGGTGTCATCAGACTCGCGGCAATCAGTACTTTTTTCTTCTGACCCTCCGAAAATTCTTCGCGTCTTTTCTCAAATTGCGCCCGTTCCATGTCAAGCTGGCGCAGTAATGCAAAAAATAAACTTTCTTCTAAATTTCTTTCCCGGCAAAAATCTCTGATATCACCACGCAAAAAGACACGCTCCCCCTGCACCAGTTCAAAGGTCAGATTTTTCAATACATAGTCCTCTGCATCTTTTTTGTCTTCGCACCGATATATGCTCTCGTTGCACCCGAGCGGTCATGCTCTTTGACGGGATCATAGCCTATTTTCGTCGCCTCGTTTTTATCTGCCCACTTTCGGCTTCTTGCCGCTCTGTACCTCGATCGTCTTTCGATTTAAAACCAGTACATGATCAATGCAGGCATCTAAAATATCTCTGTCATGCGATATCAGAATAAATCCCTTTTCGGATATCCGATATGGAAAATAATCAAACACTGCAGACGATGTGATATTTCCCTCATAACCATATGTAAGATCTGTTACCTGAATCTGTGACATAAAATCCTCCCTTCTTGCGCTGTCTTTTGCGCATCCCGCCCGGAGGGCTTTTTAATTCATAGGACGTAATTTCCTATGAAGATTCGGGTGTCAAAAGGTGGTTCATAACTTAGCGATTGTCAAATTGCACAAAGCCGAGACTGTTTTTGTGACTTTGGGAGAAAATTAGAAAATCTTAATATGCCTGTCTATTTACAGTAATGTTCTGCCACGGACGGCAGAACAAGGCTTCACGAGCCATGGAAGGCTCGTTGAATGCCGTTTACGTCACTCTGTGAAAAACTGATTCAGGCATACTTAGTTTTTCTTATTTTCGGACAACGGAACAAAACAAGTTCGGTTTTGTGCAATTTGACAGACCCAAAATTGAAAACCACCTTTTGACACCCGAATCCTATGAATTAAAAAATCCCATGTTGCCATGGGATTTTTTCTTACACCTCACATATTTTATGATTGTATCTGGCAGATGATCGAAAGCTATAACCCCCGCCATTTTTAAACACAAAAAAGAGAGGATATGAGAATCAAATCCACTTTTGGCAACACAAACTACAGTACCGCACTCCTGCCATACCGCTGTAACTTCAGATTTACACAACATATTCTGCACTTTATCTTTTATTATCAGTCCAAAATATGCCATGTATCATCCATTGTTCCGAATCAGAAAATAAACACATTTCTGATTTCAGTTTCATTTCATGTTTCAAAAGTAAGTTATCTCCGCATTGTTTCCTCTCCTTTAAATTTCTATTGCCATGGTAGCACAATGCCATTTTAAATGCAACCAAAAATTTTTACGAAAAATCTTTCGTTACCGGTCACATAATAAGTATGCGCAGCAGCAATCTCTACTCCACATTTTTTAATGCCTGCTCCATCGGTATCCTCTTGATGCGCATAAAATCCAGTATCATGACAAACAGATATCCGATCAGCACAAACGCAAACATTTTTACATATCCCACCGGCTGGATCACAAATGAAAACCATCCGCTGTAGCTAAACATGATTGCTTTCCAAGCCTGTGCCATAACAAATGCTCCAAGTACAACACTAAGAAGATCTGCAATCACAACCACGATCGTTGTGGAAAGCAGATATAAACTTGCAATTTCCCCGTTCTCATATCCAAGTATCTTTGTCATGGAGATCGCATTTTCATTTTTCTCTATGATCAGTTTTGTCAGCAGATAAATCAATACTGCGGACAGAAGGATACACAATACCTGAAAATAGTTCATATAAGCTCCCATGGAATGATCTAACTGGTCGCACATTTTTGTAATATCGCGCTCGGTAATGACTGTCGCAATATCATCTTCTGAAATATCCGTAAGTTCCGTGTTGGAAAAATAACCATTGAACGCTTCCTCATCCAAATCAAATACCGTCCGGTAATTTTCGATCGGCATAAATACCGCAATGCTTAAACACTGGTCAAAGATTCCCGCTACCGTAAAAGTATACTGCTTATTTTCATATTTTTCATCCAGTGCAATGGAATCTCCGACACCAAGTTCATATTTTTCCGAAAACGATTTGGAGATATAAACCCCTTTTTCCTGTAACGACTGCAGATCTTTGATTTTTACATACTGACTGTCATCTGAAATACCGTAAACAGATACCGCCTCGTCAAGTGCATCGCCCTTTTTCTGCATGGAACTCATGCTGAATTTTTCTGCATCTTTGTTGTCCGTGGTCAGTACGTCGCCGTCTTCATCCTCGTAGGATTTCAGTACATACTGGTACTTTGCAAACATCATATCCTTCGTATTTTCCTTGTAATAGGAAAGCGTATCCGGCATTCCTACCGCCATGGCGAGCATCACCATGATAAAGAAAATTCCCACAAACAAGATCAGATAATTCGCCACATTCTGGAACATGATACGCAGACGGAATCTGTTCAAAAATTTAAATCGTGGCAGTCGCATTGCCTTTTTCCTCTTTGTTTTCTTCAGATCATGCCGTAAAAACTGCAACGGCGTGTGCTGCATCATTTTGATAATGACGATCAGGTTGACAACAAACATCAGAATGACTGGAATGAGTGTTGTCTTAAAGAATGCATCTGCATTCCAGATTGTCTCATAGGTCGGAAGGCTGTAGCTGTTATAATACATGGATACCACAAAATTTTTAAATACCGTGTAGCCAAGCACATTTCCGACCAATGCAGAAATCAGCGTTACAATGAACGGCATGGACAGATAATGACGTACCAGTTCCCCTTTCGTATAACCGGACGCACGCAGCGTACCGATCGCAGATGACTCTTTTGTGATAGTATTGCTGATCGTGACTGCAAAAATAAATGCGATGATAACGATTAAAATATCAAGCAGCACACCGCCCATCGCCTCATCCGACCCCATGTCGTCAGTTGCAAAATTAATTGCCGGATTCGCATATTTCGGAACATAATCTTCAATCTCATCATCATTTACAACCGTCTGTGTGAGCAGTGCCCGCATAAAATCATCCGACTGATTTTTCTCTTCCTTTTCATCTGCCGGCTCATTTTCATACTGCCATGCATAATCGTAATGGACAGCCTTATGTAACCTTGCAAATCCATCATCTGTCACCATTGCCACGTTGAATTTCAAGGCATCAAACATCAGATCCGTACTTTTTTCATGCAGGGTGGCATAGTTGACATATGCGATCAGACCAACGACCTGATAAGATTCTCCTCCAACTGTGATCTCATCGCCGACTTTGATCCCGACATTATCGGCATGCATACGGTCAATGGCGATCTCCGTTTCTTTTTCCGGGAAACTTCCCTCCATCAGACATGCGAGATTGATATCGTCCGTCTTTGTAAAAACACGGACGGTTCCATCGGAGGTACCATCATTATCATAATCTTCCTCCTCATTTCTATAAAAGTTTTCATAAACATGGACTGGTGTCGCTTTAAAATCAGGATCGTTCAGTTCATATTTTTCTTCTGCATCTGCATATTTTTCATCAATTTCATCTAAAACTTTATTCCAGGCTTCCTCATATGCCTCGTCGTGTGCCTCCTCAAATGCTGTCTCATACGCCTCGTCGATGTAATACTGTTTAACATCCGCTTTCTCACCTGTCTCGATTGCATCAAGCAGCGTCCCATCTGCTTTCTTTTTCAATTCAAAATGTCCGTCTTCTAACTTGTATTTGCTCACACCCTCATCGTCTGCTGTCATCATGCTCTCATTTGCAACATACATTCCGGACACAAATCCAATCATCAGGATCAGGAACAGACTTACCACAAGATACTTTTTCCAGTCTCCTGTCAGTTCCCTTGGAATTCGTTTGATGAGCGGATTTTTGATTTTTTTCTTTTTCATACCCATTGTTTGCGATATAACAAAGTTCTATCATTTCCAACATTGTATTGTCTATGTGTCTTTTAAATTCTAAATATTTGTGTGGGTAATTTTCTAAAGATTTTAGTATATATTCATATGTCTTTTTTAATTTCGTAATTATTAATAATCTATCTTCTTCCATTTATATATTTCCTTATATTAAAATAGATAGCACCCCAATATGTGGAGTATTCCACACAATTATGGTTCTAGTTAACATCACCCTTCAATATTTTTTGTATTTACTAACTTCCATTAACATCCATAACAATATTTCATCTTTTTACAGATGAGGACAATACTTGTTTTCCATATCTTTTCATTACACACTTTTACGTAATGTAATCCTTAGTTTTATAGAAAGCTGGGC
>ERZ779865.2183-NODE-2183-length-12686-cov-2.778402_pt1 | contig 12686 bp, 15 predicted proteins | sample MGYA00433088_ERZ779865 | MGnify/ENA primary metagenome ERZ779865 (study PRJEB29588, sample SAMEA2151703) | human gut metagenome | biome: human gut; feature: human-associated habitat; material: faeces | place: Denmark | collected 2008/2010 ... | reverse complement strand
CTTTGCATAAAGTATAGCCGTAAAGCATGCGTTTTATTCCTCTTTTTTCCAAAAAAGGAGAGGGATTGGAAGATACCCGTACAGATAGCATAATTGCGGTAAGAAGGACATATTATGTTAGAGAAAAACGGAACACGGTATAATTTTATGGATAATCAGAATGCCGTTATGGTGATAGTGGCGGTCTGCGCAGCCATCCTTTTAATAGGTGCCCTGAAAAGACAGAAGGAGTGGCTTATCAATTTATTATTTCGCACCGTCACAGGCACACTAGGGATATTTTTCATCAATCTGGGGCTGGCTAACTGGGGTATGCAGAGCACCATCGGTATCAACACGGTTACTGTTTTGACAACCGCAATCCTTGGATTTCCGGGCCTTTTCCTGCTTTACGGCATTCATTTTTACAACACTATGTGAAAAAGTACCAAAAATGATTTTTCTCTCAAAAAGCCCTTTACAAATGATAAAAAGTTCCCTATAATTCGTCTTACATCCGAAACAGCTTCGGAATATCGAAACAATCTTATTTTTATTCTATATATTAATCTTTTTTTAATAAAATACCCACAGAATACGCATATGTACTCAGTCTAAAAAGAAGATACATCTTTTATATTTCTTCTTCAATTTTAATCTCCTCTTCAGTAAAAAGTGAAAATATGTTTACATACCTTCATACCACTTTGCAAACTCGTTCATAGATTGAACTGAACCATCTACAGTTCTTCTATTTTCTCTTTCTTCTGAACTCATTTCAGCTAATGTCTTATTAAAACCATTTGGTTTGAAAATATACCACAAATCTGACCATTTTTCTTCTCTATCTTGTCCCTGTACTTTTTCTGATAAATTTCCGAGGATGTTTTCCATAAAAATAATGAATTTCTTTTCCATCATAATACGCTAAACATTCATTAAAAGCACATTTTCTATTTTTCTTGCCTTCCATAAGCTTAAGTATTCCATCAATACCTATTGTATCTAATGAAAAATTAACAAAAGCTCTTGGAAATCCATTCAATTCATCAATTCTAAAATCAGTATCTAAAGCTATGCAAGGTCTTTTTACCAAATCATATGCTTGTTTTACCTTAGCTGTTGCAATCTCTTTAATATCATCACTTCTAGGTTCGTCCAATTCATAATTAAATGTTTTAAACTTTAAATTTTTAAAATGTTTTTCTGCAGATTTTATTTTTCCAGTATTATGTGTTACAAAAACAATTTCGTTTTCCATTTTTTGCTCCTTTTTAATTTTGATTCATCATTCTATATAAATATTTATCCGTAAATTCTTTTAATTCATTCTTCTTATTTTCTAATCTTTTCATTAATTCACGAGTTCATAAATTTACTAGCCAAAAATATAATTACAGCCAATACTAAAACAATTATTAATGTTATTAATATCTTTTTCTTCATTTAAATTTATCTACTTTTATTTTGAACTAATTCCCTGTATTCCAAAATATTTAGCAATATCATTATTTGGCCAAGTACCTTCATCAGCAGCAATATCCTCTAACTTATAATTTGGATTATGCTTATCTAATGTAACATATCTCTCTACTTTAACATTAAAATTATTATTAGTCTTTTCAGATTCTATATAGTTAATTCTAGAATTCCAAGTAGATTTCAACTCTTTTATTCCTAATGCAGTATTTAAATATTGACTACAATACAGTGTCAAAAACACAAGTACAACATCAGCTATTATATATGTATATACTTTATTCAATTTATCTACATTATATAATAAATACATGTCAGCTATAATTGCATAAATAATTACTCCAAACCATGCTCTTTCAGGAAATGTTGGCGAAAGTACCATTGAATAAACAGTTAACACAGCCGCAATCAAATATACTATAACATTCTTTTCTATTTTCTTCTTATAATAAATATTAATTGTAACAAGAATTATTGTAAATAAAATTAATGGTTTCAATATATCTACAAAACTTATAGAATAATTTACAGCTCTGTAAATCCATTTAACTATTACTGACGTATTGTCTACAAATAATTCATTTCTTGCATAATTTCCTGGAGCCGCTATTAATAATATAAATCCTATAACAATACCAACCGCACCTGATATATGCCATTTTTCTAATTTCACTTTACTCTTTTTCATAAAAAATAAACTTGCTACTACTATAAAAATTGCACCAACAGCAGTATTTTCATTTGTCCATCCAGCAATTATTCCAAGCAAAAACATTAATATCATTGATAATATTTTTCTTTTCGTAGGTTTATTCTCCATATATTTTAAAATAAAAATTAATATTATATCTGTTGTCCATAAATAATTACATGAACCTATTAACCATAAACACGTTTGGCCAAATACTGGTAAAACAAACCATAACAATAAATTAATCGCAATTACTAAGATAGGCTTATCTTCGCTCTTTCCTCTGGCTATCCTATAAATCAAATATATCAAAAGAACGTATGCAAATGTATTAGCTATGCTAAATATTATTTTTGGAAATAATAAGAATATTTGTGCTATTGTATGAGCAACAGTTCTTCCTCCCCAAGTAAAGTAATGGTCAACTTGTTTATTATAAATATCATACAAATTTTTTATTCTTCCATCAGCTCCAAATGAATACGAAAAATCATCTGCAATTAATGGAGTTAAAAAATTTAATACAAACATAAAAATAAATATTGCAGAAAACATTACAATCGTTATCTGTTTTTTAGTTATCTTATTTTTCATTTTTAAACCTTTCTAAATATATTTAATTCAACTTTTTTTGTTTCTTATGAATTCTTGCCTTTTTATCCAATGTGCAATTTATTTATTTTCAATTTGCTTTGTTTCACTTAATAGTCTATCAAAATCTGACACATAATTCTTATCCTGTATAACTTTATATTTTTCATATTCATTTTCTGCTTTTTCGACTGCTTGCTTATGTGAGATTTTTCCTTTTCCTTCTAAAACATCATAATGGAAAACTTTTAGGGCACTTTCTACTTCATTTTTCCAATCTTCCATATGCATTTTCAGCAGCAGTGTTTCCAGTAATTGCATTCTGGAGAATGCAGAGAGTTGATTGAAAACACCAGAAAAGTTCCTACATGATTCATCTCACGCTTTTTAGCTTCGCTCCCATCCTTTTCAAGAAGGACAAGTCGCTGTTCACGATACTCTCCAAGCATTTTTGAGATATCAAAGACATAAGATAGATAATCTACTTCAAAAATCTTTCTTGTGTCAGCCTTGAAAGCGTATACTTCTTTTACAAAGTCCTCATATGTGATATGAGTTTTCCCAATCAAAATAAGAACTCCATAATTTCCGTAACAGTCTTTGAACATATTGTTGATAGGTACGATGTGTCTCTGCTCTGGTGGTGTTGGATGTAAAGCTACATTAACAGTAGCATAATCCATTACAGAATAGTAACCAAAGATTTCAAAGCCTTTCTTCTTCAATTCCTCCACATAAGTCCGAAAATGTCTATTGCCATTAGGTTTGACAATCAGATAACTATACTTGAAATCAGAAAATTCCAAATTCTTGTAGTTACTGATGTCGTCAAAAAGTTTGTTGTAACCTAGATTTGTAATTCCCATAAACTCGCCTCCTAAAAGCGTTGTTGTAATTCTTTACACTAATATTTTAACATGCTTTTTTATATTTTGCAACATTTTTCGTAACTTTTACTAATAACCTTAATTTCTTTTTTAAATTCTACTTTTTGAAAGAGTGGATTTTAGTTTTGTACAAAAAAGTAGTAAAATATTAGTAAGGTACTGTGTTTGGAGAGTTTTGGAGGTGCCTTATGAGTGAAAATATGCATTTAACTTTGGACGAAAGAGAATACATAGAACATGAACTAATGAATAATACTAGCTTTGCAGATATCGCAAAATATTTAGGTAAAGATAAAACTACTATCTCTAAAGAAATAAAAAAACATAGGATAAGAAAAGAAGGTCAATCAATACATATTGGATTTAATAAATGTGCAAGAAGATATAATTGCCATAGAAAAAATATTTGTAGTACAAGATGTAAAAAAGAATGCAAACAATGCAAAGATTGCAATAGTGTTTGTCCTGATTTTGAAGATGGTATATGTTTTAGATTAAAACATTCTCCTTACGTTTGTAATGGTTGTTCAAATCGTTTTAATTGCAGATCTACTAAGTATTACTACAGAGCTTTGCCTTCTTTTAATAAATATAAAAATATTCTTTTTGAATCTAGGCAAGGCATTAATATGACAGAATTAGAACTCTCTAATTTGGATAAATTAATTTCACCTTTGATAAAAAAAGGACAACATATTTATCAAACTCATGATAATCCTTGTTCTCGTTCTACTTTGTATAGATATTTGTCTAAAAATTGTTTCTCAGTTGGTCCAATTGATTTACCAAGAAAAGTACGTATGAAAAAAGAAGAGAAAAGCGAATTGAACCCAAATATACTAAAGCAATGACCAATCGAACATATGAAGATTTTCAAAAATATATTGAACTACACCCTGAACTGCCCATTGTTGAAATGGATACTGTAGAAGGAGTTAAAGGTGGCAGAGTATTACTTACTTTTCTTTTCAGAAATTCAAGATTAATGCTAGCATTTATTCTATATGAGAAAACTCAAAAAGAAGTTTTAAGAGTGTTTAATATGCTTGAATATGAACTAGGAAATGAATTGTTTGAAAAAACATTTCCAATAATTCTAACAGATAATGGAGCAGAATTTGGAAATCCGTTATCTTTAGAATTTAATGAAGAAGGTATCGGAAGAACTAGAATCTTCTATTGCAATCCAAGAGCTTCATATCAAAAAGGAATGCTTGAAAAGAATCATGAATTCATTAGATATGTATTACCTAATGGAACACCATTTGAAAGACTTTTACAAACAGATATTAACTTAATGATAAACCATATTAATAGTTTAGGAAGAGCTGGTCTAAATTGGTTTTCTCCAATAGATGTAGCTAAATTTACACTAGACAAAGAAGTAATTAAAAAGTTGAATCTTGTTAAAATTTCACCCGACAAGATTCAACTAAATACAAAACTACTAAAGAAAAATTAATTAAATTTAAAATAAATCCAAACACGGCATCTTATGAATAATTGAATTTACTCTGGCACACAAGTGGAATTTAGTTTGAAATAAATTTCTCCAGTTGTGTATTTGCCATGCAAATTCTTCTTTAATTTACTAAAATTGTACCACGTTTTTTTGTATTTTTAAATACAAAAAGCAAGACTTGTTCCGCACAATTATGCAAAATATTTTGAATATTTTATCGAAAAATAGTAGCGTTAGTATTAAAATAGATATTGATGCTTTAAACATTTAAAAAGGAGAGAATTTTATGATTACTATTGAAGTTATTGGAATGAACCATTATATGCTTGCGGATTATTCGCATATGCATACTAAAGGTATCGCAAATATATTTGAAACAAAAGAAAGTGAAATCTTTTTTCACTCAGGTGATTTAAGACTTTACCATGATGGAGTTGATCAAACATCATGGCACACATTAATTAAAGTGCATGCACCAAAAAAATATGAAGCATTTGAAGCAGTTGCTGCTAAATACTTATTAGAAAGCTTTACAGACTATATCTTAAATGCCCATGTTGAATTCTATTATTTTGATGAGAAACATTCTTATGAAAAATCAAATAATGAATACGCTCCATTCTTTCCTCGCGAAGAAGTTGATGAAGAAGACGAAGATTATGATGAAGAAGAGGATGAAGATTTCTCTGATGAAGAATTGTTTGAAGGAAATGCTTTTGCAGGCTTTGAAGACAAATTAAAAGGACAAGAAAAAAAGAAGAATAAAGAACCAGAAAAGAAAATGTGTGAATGTGGACACCAACACGAATGCTGCAACGGAACTTCACCTGCTTGTGGCAAAGTATGTGTTTGTGGGGAAAGATGTTTAACTGATGAACATCACCACCAGCATTGTGAATGTTGTGAAGATGATTGTGACGATGAGCACGATTGTTGTTCACATCATAACCATAGACATTAATTGAGTATATTAAAAGGATAAGTGATTTGCTCCTTATCCTTTTTAAGTACAAAAATTATTCTTTTTCTTTAAATTTACAAGTTGGATTATCACAGTTTTTGCAATATGTTCCTTTTGTTGAACATCCGTTTTTGATACTAAAGATTAATGCTACAGCAAATAACATAATAACAAGAAGAATGATTACAACATCTATGCCATTTGGTGATATTAATCTTCCTAATTGATAGACAATTGTTGCGGAAACATACGCTACTAGTGTTTGCATTGCCATATAAAACACAGCGGTTTTGCTTGATTTTAACTCGCGTTTTATTGCGGCATAAGTGGCAACACATGGCATATATAGAAGAATGAACACTAATAAACTAATGGCGTTTAGACTTCCGCCAACCATAGAAATTAAGGAACTAGAAGTACCTCCTCCTAAGAGTTCTAATGTTGAGACAATACTTTCTTTTGCGCTTAGACCTGTGATAATAGCGGAAGTGACACGCCAGTCAGTAACGCCTATAGGAGTAAAGATAGGAGTAATAAAGCGAGCGATAGTTGCTAATATGGAGTTTTCATTGTTCGTAATTGGATTTAGTTTTAAATCGAAGCTTTGTAAAAACCAGATAATTAAAGATGCGACAAAGATGATTGTAAATGCTTTTTTAATAAAATCTTTTGCTTTTTCCCACATTAATAAAAGAGTAGTTTTTGCACCAGGCATACGATAAGTAGGTAGTTCCATCATAAATGGTGTTGGCTTACTTTTTATAATTAATTTACATGTGAAAGCAATAATAATCGCACTAATGATTCCAATCAAATATAACATTATCATAACAAGTGCGGATTTTTGTCCAAAGAATGCGGCAGTTAAAACTGTAAATACAGGTAATTTAGCGCTACAAGACATATATGGAACAAGCATTATTGTCAATTTTTTATCACGATCACTTGTTAATGTTCTTGAAGACATAACGGCAGGAACAGAACAACCGAATCCTATGAGCATTGGAACAAAACTGCGACCCGATAAACCAAGTTTCCTTAAAGGCTTATCCATAATGAAGGCAATACGCGCCATATAACCACTATCTTCTAGCAACGATAAGAAGAAGAAAAGCGTGACAATTGTAGGAATGAAAGAAAGAACGGAACCAACGCCACCTAAGGCTCCATCACAAACTAAAGAAACAACAGTTGGATTTATAGCATTGGAAGTCAAGAAGTTCCTAACCATTTCAATAAAAGCATCAATGCCTAATTCAAAGAGGTTTGACAAATGATAGCCAATAAGACCGAATGTCAAATAGAATACAAGACCCATGATGATAAAAAATATCGGAAACGCTAAATATTTATTAGTTAATAATTTATCTATTTTGTTTGAAATAATTTGTTCCTTAGTATAAGGGTTAGATCGATGGACTGTATCTTTACAAATATTGTCGATATAGTCATATCGCATAGCTGCTAATGCGGCTTCGCGGTCTAATTTAGTATCTGTCTCCATTTCTTTAACAATGTGACCAAGCATATCAATTTCATTATCGGATAATTTGATTTGTTTTTCGAGAATTTCGTCGCCTTCAATTAGTCTAGTTGCAACATAACGAAGAGGTAATTTTTCTCTTTTTGCGTGGTCTTGAATTAAGTTCATCATTGCGTGAATAGCGCGATGAACAGGCGATGTTTCATTACAAATATCTTTAACTTTTGGTTGAATTGAGTTTTCGGCAATACGAATAATATGATCTACTAATTCATCTATACCTTCTTTTTTAGATGCGGAAATGGAACACACTTCAATTCCAAGTTTATTTTCAAGACTATTCAAGTCAATTGAATTACCGGAGTTTTTTACTTCATCCATCATATTAAGTGCAATGACCATAGGTATATCAAGTTCCGCTAATTGGAGAGTTAAATATAAATTTCGTTCAATATTTGTAGCGTCAATGATATTTAAAATAATATCTGGTTTATTTTGAATGATGAAATCACGTGTAACAATTTCTTCATTAGAATATGGTGATAAGGAATAAATACCAGGCAAATCGACAATTTTCATTTCGTGTTTTTGATTTTTGATAACTCCCATTTTAGAATCGATTGTGACACCTGGAAAGTTACCAACGTGTTGATTTGATCCGGTTAAAGCGTTAAATAGAGTGGTCTTACCACAATTTTGATTTCCGACTAGAGCAATTAACATATTTAGTCCTCCACAATAATACACTCAGCATCATTTTTGCGAATTGATAATTCATAACTGCGAATATGAATTTGGATGGGATCTCCAAATGGAGCAATTTTAGTTATTTTGACTATTGTGCCAGGAATAATTCCCATTTCGAGCAAGCGATGTCTTAATGCGCCTTTTCCTTCAATTTGTATAATCTTTTTTTCAACACCAATTTTTAATTCATTTAGTTTCATTTAAATCACCAATCTTATAACTTCTAAATTATTATAATTTATTTTTGTCATTAAATAAATAAGCACATAAAATAATTCAAAAAAAACAAAAAAACTATGCAATTATGCTTTTAAATAATTTTATTATTTGTTAGAATAATAAAAAGGCTAGTGATAAAATGATTAATTTGTATGGTTTAGAGATTCATAAATTAGAAGAGTTGATGTTACAAGAAGGACAAAAGAAGTTCCGTGCGACACAACTCTATACTTGGATTTACGAGAAAAAAGCGAGAACTTTTGATGAGATGACAGATATCTCATTAAAATTTCGCGAAGTCTTAAAAGAAAAATATGAGTTAAAGAAACCTACAATTTATGTCAAACAAGTTAGTAGTGATGGAACAATTAAATGTCTTTTAAATATGAAGCATGATGATAAAGTCGAAACTGTTTTAATGCGATACAATTATGGAAATGTCATTTGTGTTTCAAGTCAAGTTGGTTGCAATATGGGATGTTCTTTTTGCGCTTCTGGATTATTGAAACGAAAAAGAAATCTCGATGTTGAAGAGATGGTGGGACAAGTTTTAGTAATGAACGATTTGTTGGCAAGTGAAAATCAACGAGTAACTCATGTCGTAGTGATGGGAACAGGTGAACCTTTTGATAACTATGATAATGTTTTAGATTTTGTTCGTATTATGAATCATCCTAAAGCTTTCGCAATAGGAGCAAGGCATATAACGGTATCAACATGTGGTATACCTGATAAAATCTTAAGATACGCGAATGAGGGTTTACAAATCAATCTTGCTATTTCTTTACACGCTCCAAACGATGACATACGTTCTAAAATTATGCCGATTAATAGAGCTTACTCCTTAGATAAACTTATGCCTGCAGTACGTGAATATGAGCGTATTGCTTCACGCAGAGTTACTTTTGAATACATTCTTTTAAAAGATGTAAATGATAAAATGGAACATGCAGAGCAATTAGCAAAACTAATCAAAGGGACTCTAGCCTATGTTAATTTGATTCCATATAATCCAGTAAGTGAGAATGGATATCAAAGATCAAATAATGTACACGAGTTTTTAGATAAATTAACAAAATTGGGGGTAACAGCCACAATTAGAAAGGAATTTGGCACTGACATTGATGCTGCGTGTGGTCAATTGCGTGCCAAGCATGAAGAAAATGAGTAATTGTAATGGTATATTTTCTTATAAGACGGACATTGGAAAAGTTCGCAAAACCAATGAAGATGAAGCACTTGTTTTAACTAATGCAACTGGAGATATAATGTTGGTTGTGTGCGATGGTATGGGTGGACATGCCAAAGGTGATATAGCTGCAAGAATTGCCATTGATGTAATGAAAAACGAATTTAAAAATAAACCTTCGTTTACTAGTTCAAATGATGTTAAAAGATTTTTGTCTCGGGCGACAAAAAAGGCTAATGATATTATTTTTCAAAGCGCTAAAGAAAATGATTTAAGCAAAAAAATGGGAACGACCATGACTGTGGTAATCATAAGAAAGAATAATTTGTTTATTTTAAATATCGGCGATTCAAGAGCGTATTTAATTGATGACAATACGATTGAACAAGTAACTGAAGACGATTCATACGTTAACTATTTGTATCACTTAGGAAAAATAACATTAGAAGAAATGGATGTTCATCCAAAACGTCATATTCTAATGAATGCCTTATTTCAAAACGCTAATTTTGAGATAAATGTAATACATTATGATGGATGTAAAGTTTTTCTTTGCACAGATGGACTTTATACGATGTTAAGTGAAGAAGAAATGCTATCTATCATCACAACAAGTGATAGTGTTGATGATAAATGCGATATGTTAGTTAAAAACGCAAATCGTAACGGAGGATTAGACAATATTGCCGTTGCGCTTTGGGAGGTTGAAAAATAATGAATATCAATGATGTAATTGATGAAAGATATCGAATTGAAAGAAAAATAGGCGAGGGTGGAATGTCAATTGTCTATGAAGCTTACGATATTGTAAGTAAGAAAAAAGTAGCAATTAAAATAATCAAGGGTGATATGATGACTAACCCTATTAATTTGTCACGCTTTGAAAGAGAAGCGCGAGCAGCAGCATCTTTAAGTCATCCTAATATCGTACGTGTTATTAACTTAGGAACATATGAAGGTCGTCCATATATGGCCAATGAGTTCATTAATGGCAAGAACTTACGAGATGTCTTAGATATTCGAGGCCATTTCACGCCTTTAGAAGCTTGCGATATTATGTATCAATTAACTTCCGCGGTTATTCATGCCCATGAACACGGAGTTATTCACCGTGATATTAAGCCTCAAAATGTTTATTGGACCGCAGATGGCACAATTAAACTTGGAGACTTTGGTATTGCGACTTTTGAGAATTCTGCACGTCTAACTCGCAGCGAAACTATTATTGGTTCAGTGCATTATTTAGCACCAGAAATATCTAAAGGACAACAAGCATCTTTTTTAAGCGATATTTATTCTTTAGGTGTTACTTTCTTTGAATTAGTAACAGGTAAAGTTCCTTTTGAAGACGATACTCCAGTAAGTGTTGCTATTCGTCACATTAAAGACAAATTTCCTTCACCTCGTAAGATTATTCCTTCAACCCCAAAAGAAATTGAACGTATAATCTTAAAAGCTGTGCGTAAGAATCCTTCAGAACGATATAAGTCAGTAAAAGAAATGCGTAAAGACATTGAACGTATTTTACGTAACCCTGAAATGATTAAAGAACAACATGGTTTCTTCTATCGTTTATTCCATAAAAAAGGTAACTAGATATGGAGGGAATAATATTATCTTCAAAATGTGGATATTATGAAGTCTTGGCAAATAAGAAAGTATATACTTGTAAGCCAAGAGGAATTTTTCGTCATAAAAAAATTAAACCTGCAGTAGGAGATTTTGTTACTATTGATGAAAAAGAAAATGTAATAAGTGATATTAAAGAGCGCAAAAATTATTTGATAAGACCAAGCATAGCAAATGTTGATGAACTTGCTATTGTTATGTCTGTTGTCGAACCAGAATTTTCATCTTTATTAATTGATAAATTTATTGCTTATGCCCGTTACTTTGATATTAAAGCTAATGTTATTATCACTAAAAGTGATAAAAAATATGATGAAGCCAGTTTAAAAGAAAAAGTTAATGCTTTAGAAAAAGTAGGAGTTCGAGTGATTACTTATTCTAAAAAAACTTTAAATGGCTTAGAAAAAATTAAAACTTTATTTAACAATAAAACAATTGCTCTTATGGGCCAAACAGGCGTGGGTAAGTCAAGTTTATTAAATGTTTTAGTGCCAGAATCAAAAAGAGAAATTGGCGAATATAGCGAATTCTTAGGGCGAGGAAAACATAAAACCAAAGAGGTAGTTTTAATTCCTTATCAAAATGGTTTTATTGCCGATACTCCAGGATTTTCTTCTTTGGAATTGCCGTTTTTTAAAGAAGATTTAGCTAAATGCTTCGTCGGATTTGAAAATTTATATAAAGAATGCAAATTTGCTAACTGTCTTCATATAAATGAGCGCGATTGTGCGGTTAAAGAAGAAGTGGCAAAAGGCAATATATCAAAAGAATTATATGACAATTACTTAAAGATAAGTAATGAGTTGATTTTTAGAAAGGATCGATACTAATATGAGAAAAATTATTGTTTCACCATCGCTGCTATCTGCAAACTTTTTAGAGTTAGGAAAAGAATTAAAAAACATGGAAGAAGCAGGTGCAGAATGGATTCATTTTGATGTTATGGATGGACATTTTGTGCCAAACATTTCCTTTGGCATCCCTGTTTTAAAATCTATTTCTCATGCCCATAATATGTTTAACGATATTCATATTATGATTTCTGACCCATTATTTTATGGGCCAAAATTTGTTGATGCTGGAGCAAATCTTGTTACATTCCATTATGAAGCAGTCAAGGAAGATGAGATTGAATTAGCAATCAAAGAAAAAGGTGCGAAAGTTGGCTTATCAATTAAACCAAAAACAGATGTTAACAAAATTTTAAAATATTTAGATGAGTTAGATTTAGTTTTAGTCATGTCTGTTGAACCTGGATTTGGTGGACAATCTTTTATGGAGAATTCTTTAGAAAAAATTAGAGTTTTACGTCAAGAGATTGATAGAAGACACCTTAAAACCTTAATTGAGGTTGATGGCGGAATAAACA
>ERZ779865.2181-NODE-2181-length-12689-cov-2.811540_pt1 | contig 12689 bp, 10 predicted proteins | sample MGYA00433088_ERZ779865 | MGnify/ENA primary metagenome ERZ779865 (study PRJEB29588, sample SAMEA2151703) | human gut metagenome | biome: human gut; feature: human-associated habitat; material: faeces | place: Denmark | collected 2008/2010 ... | reverse complement strand
TACGGCACAGGAGCTGACTCGAACATTTCGTAAAATTCCGTTTACACCTCAGCGATGGCGCAGCTTAGGAGATCAGTGTACACAACTAAAGCTGCCACAAGGGGTGGTTGTTGGTTGTCAAACAAAATATAGCCTGCGGTTGAATTCGAATGGGGGTCGTGATTTCCCTGTGTTAATTCAGAAAACAACGTATGCTCTGGTAGATACAGGAGATGTCCACACCATGATGATTGGCGCGGCTGGCTGTGGAAAAACCGCATTTTGGCTGTACCCCAATCTGGAATATGCCTGCGCTGCGGGCATGTCTTTTCTCACTACTGATACCAAAGGTGATCTCTACCGCAATTACATGAACATCTGCAAAGCCTATGGGTATTCGACATCCGTCATTGATTTGCGAAATCCTACAAAGTCGGATAGCTTTAATCTGCTGCATCTGGTGAACAAATACACGGACCTATACAAGCAAGATCCCAAACTGTCGTATAAAGCTAAGGCAGAAAAGTATGCCAAGATCATTGCTAAAACACTTATTTACAGCGATGGAGATGCGTCTTCCTATGGACAAAACGCATTCTTCTATGATGCCGCTGAGGGCTTGATGACCTCGACGATCCTCCTGATTGCTGAGTTTGCGGACCCGAAGCAGCGGCACATCGTCTCCGTCTTCAAGCTGATTCAAGACCTGCTTGGGCCGTCTGAGGTAAAAGACAAGAATCAGTTTCAACTGCTGATGGAGCGCTTGCCTGCGGAACATAAAGCAAGATGGTTTGCCGGAGCAGCGCTGAACACTTCTGAACAGGCCATGCAATCCGTTATGTCCACAGCAATGTCTCGGCTCAATGCTTTCTTGGATTCAGAATTGGAGCAAATCCTTTGCTTCGACACTGCAGTAGACGCTGAAAAGTTCTGCAATGAGAAATGTGCCGTGTTTGTTGTCCTCCCGGAGGAAAATCCGAATACTTACTTTATGGTGTCACTGCTGATCCAGCAGCTGTACCGGGAAATTCTGACTGTAGCGGATGAAAAAGGTGGGGCGCTGGATAACCGTGTTATGTTTTATTGCGATGAATTTGGCTCCCTGCCGCCAATCAGCTCTGCAGAGGTGATGTATAGTGCGTCTCGCTCCAGAAAGCTGAGCATCGTCAGTATTATTCAGAGTTACCAGCAGCTTGAAAAGAACTATGGAAAAGAGGGAGCGGCAATCATTCAGGACAATTGCCAGCTGACCATCGCCGGAGGATTTGCTCCAACCAGCGAAACAGCAGATATTATCTCCAAAGCACTTGGCTCACGAACAGTTATGACCGGCTCTGTAAGCCGGGGTCATGAGAACGCATCTGAAAGTTTGCAGATGACAGAACGACCTTTGATGAGTGCGGATGAGCTAAAGTCGATGCGTCCAGGATCGTTCATCGTCATGAAAACAGGCGCACATCCATTTATTTCCAAACTAAAGCTGTTTACAAAATGGGGAATAGAATTCAATATGGGAAAATGCGAGCTGGAAGATAAAGCTGCACGTCCCGTTCACTATGCGGGTAAAGATACAGTACTCCAGGCATTGGATCGAAAATACCCACAGAGGGTTGCGGTTTTTGAGTCGATCTCGGAAGAAGTTGTGCCATATGATATCCCACCAGCCAGCGCAAAAGCGCGGCTGCACCAGGCCGTCCAAGAGAAATCCCAAGTAGGCAGAAAGATGGACGGATTCCGTAGAACAGGTGGTGTAATGCCTCCCCCGGACCGCTATCGTCCAGATAATTTACAGGCCAGAAGACAAGCAAGAGAAAGACGCAAAAGAGATTCAACATCTCAGATGGAGGACAGCTCCGAAAGCGAGAAAACATAAAATGCAGTGTTGACATAAAAAGTTCTTGACAAACATGAACATACGTTCTATAATAGAAACACGAACGGAGAAATAGTTACCCAATGTGTAGCGAAACCGTGGATCAGTACTGCGTAATTGGAGAGAAAGCTATGCCGTATCTATCAAAAATAGATATTGAAGCGATTGCAAATCGAATCATAGATCAGTACAAACTGCGCTACATTCCCTCAAAAAGGCTTTTCTATCGAGTTGATCCTATAGAGTTAGCTGAAATGCTTGGGCTGTCTGTTTACTTTCGCCAGTTGTCTTATGATCATTCGATCTTAGGAATGACAGCACCGGATGAAGTGATGGTTCCGATTTTCGATGAGAACAAAGAAAGATCCATTTTCATTTTGGACGGTAAGACAGTTTTGATTGAGGCGTGTTTGAATCATTCCCCAAAGGCAACGGGACGCCGAAATTTCACGATTGCACATGAGTGTGCCCACCAGATATTGTATCGTCTATATCCGGAGATTTATGGACCGAATCAGCGTGTGCTTTGTGATTATAGACGAAACAATGCGCCCAAGAGAAAGATTGCGGATTGGGAAGAATGGCAGGCAGACGCATTGGCAGCGTGTCTCCTGCTTCCTGAAGACGCGGTGAAAGATGCTATGTTCGTGTATGGTCTGGGTGATAAGGTGAAAGTTTTGAGCCGAAAATACTCAGAATACAAATATCAGTGCTTTTGCGAGATGGCAGATGCGCTTGGGGTATCCAGAAGTGCGTTATCTTTCCGGATGGAGCAGCTTGGATTACTGGAGCGAAATGAGCTGATTGCGGAGGCCAGAGCCAGGAGAGGAGTTGGTTGAGATGGTCTCAAAAGAAGACCAACCTATTCGAGTGGAAGTTCGGTGTAAAACCTGCGGGCGCATATTGTGTTATAAAATGAGCGCCGCCAGCGGTTTGGTCGAACTCAAGTGCCAGAAATGTGGCAGGACTGCAGTTGTAAATCTTTCTTTGCGCAGGGCAAAGGGAAAATTCGACTACAGAACGGCTAAGGATGTGGGCACATATATCTGGCGGGCAACAGTCTCATAAATCTTTGTACTCCGTAAACAAAGAAAAAGTGCATAATGAAATCATATCATGACACCGAGTAAGGTCTATTGTGCTGACGTACAGTATGACAACATAGGTCGGGCGTGAAGTTAGAGTAGGGATACTCTGTCTTTGCGCCCGGCTTTTTATTTTGCGCAGGAGGGATATAGAAATGCGAACAACGTATCTGCTTCAAGAAAAACAGCTGGACGGGAGTACCTGCCTGGTAGAAACAACCGCGGAGAACTGGCATGCGATTGTCCAAGCATGCGCAAAGCTCCCCACAGATCAGCGCCGCTACTTTATCCGTGATGTTATTCCGGATGACAAAGGTGTGGACTGCATGTTTATTGAAACAACCAAAGAGACGTGGCAGGAGTGGGATCGAGAGCAGCGAAAGATTCGGGATAACCTCCAACACAGAAAGCAGTATGAGCATATCCCGGTGGAGTCCATGCTCACCATGCAAGATGATATTTTAGCGAATGCGGGTCTTGAAAGTAAAGATATTGCAGATTCCGCAGTAAGCCGTCTGACTTGCGTACAGTTGCGCCAGTCAATGGCTGAGTGGCATAATTGGGCACCGATGCTGATGGACTACTATATGGATGGAAAGAAGACATCCTGTACTGCTGAGGTAGCCAGACGGTGCGGTGTTTCTGAGCAGGTGGCGAGAAAGTACAAGCGACAGTTTGAGAAATTTGTTGGGACGTTTTATTCCTAAGTAGGCAGCCAGTCGTAGAAATCATGTAAAAATAGTGGATCATACCAGTATGATTCATAAGATATAGGAGGATACCATTATGTTTGAAATCCAGAAAAATGACTTCATGAGCTTTCGGATGATGCCGGATCGGATGAAAGCAGACCCCAGCGGGATCTATGACTTTACGTTTGAGGGACGCTATATTATTTATCACTACCGTCATCAGGTGATGAATCACTATATTGCGTTGGATAAGACAACAGGGCTTGGCTCCTCTGTGATGATGACGAGAGAACGTATGGACGATCACAACTATCCGATGATGATCCCGGCTATCCTCTATGCCATCAAGTACACTGGTGACAGACGGATGAATATGGGCGAACAAATCCAGCGAGGTAACTGGATTGACATGATTTTCCACTGCCTGCTTCCGCAAATTGGATTTTCTGTGCGGGAGGATCAGGTGAGAATGGCCAATGTGATGTACAATGGCCTTGTCGGAAAGAAAGTCACCCTTTGTGAGGCAGGAGTTGGTACCGGGAAGACAATGGCATATTTGACGGCGGCTTTTGTTGCGTCCCGGATGGATGGGACATACCGGTACGCTGCCAACCCGATTACGATTTCGACGTCCAGCATTGACCTGCAGAGGGAGATTATGGATAAAGAGATTCCCCGTCTGTCCCAGGTCCTTCAGAACGCGGGTATTTTAGACCGGCCTCTTCGGGCGATTTTGAGGAAGGGAAAAGAACATTACTTCTGCCTGCGGCGATACCATGACTATGTGAATGGCCTAATGGATGCAGGCGAACGGTATAGTGATACTCTCTGCATGCTGGATATGTTGAATTTACCTGTAAGGGGCTTCGACCTGGATACAGTACAACTCCCAAGCTATGTAAAGGCAAAAATCTGTGCCAGTGGCAGTTGCAGACAATGTGGGTATCGAAATCAGTGCCGGTACGCCCAATTCTTAAAACAGGCATCCGCAAACCGAAAGTTTGACTTTCAGATTACCAATCATAATCTGCTGTTGACCTCCCAGCGGCTGAAGAATAGCACTGGCCATGGTGTGCTACTGGACAGTAATTACTACATTATTGATGAGGCGCATCAGCTTTTGGAAGCGGCCAACTCCGTTTATGGGGCAGAGATTACGCAGGATACCATCCCTGACCTGCTGGATTCCGTAAAGTATGCCGGTAAGGATAAACACACTCGGGAACAGTATCGGCAGCTGCTCGCAAGGACATTGGAAAAGAACGCCGATATTTTTCGGAATATCGGATTGTGCCTGGATGATGGTGAAGACCGGTGTACCATTGAGCTGAATGAGCAGACGATAAAAGATATTTCTGGTATTTTGGAAAATCTCCGAAAAATCGAGGGGTTCCAAACGGATTCGAGGAAGAAACGGGGGTGCAAGATGGTCAAGGAGCAGCTCTCCACGTTCACGCATCCTGGGGACTACCTCTGTTGGATGGAAGTGGACAGGGGCAACGGAATGCTGTCTTTGTGCGGTGTCCCTACGGCTATGCGCGGAAACTTAAACAGAAATTTGTGGTCCATGCCCAATACGCATTGGGTACTCACGTCTGGAACCATGAAAGATGATACGGGGTTCCGGTATTTCAAACATGAGCTGGGAATCAGCGGAAATATCCCAGAAGGTGCCACACTAGAACACAGTAACGGCTCTCCGTTTGACTACAAAAATCACACACGTCTCTATATCTCTGAAAATGTTCCGTTCCCGGATATGGATGATCCCGAATACATTCAAGCTGTGTGCGATGAGATCGTGAAGCTGGTACACGCAACCAGAGGACACACCGCAATTCTTTTCACATCCTACCGGATGCTTCGCATGGTTTATGAAAAGGTAAAAAAACGTTTGCTGGACTATCGTTTGATTCAGATGACGCGCAGCGACAAGACTGCCATTGGGCAATTCAAAAGAGAAAAGAATAGTGTTTTGTTTGCATCCGGGAGTATGTGGGAGGGGGTGGATTGTGCTGGAGATGTGCTTTCCTCTGTGATTATTGTCCGACTTCCCTTCCCTCTCAGATCGCAGCTCATGGAGTACAAGAAAACACAGTACGATACGGTCCGAGAATTTGTCCAGGAGTGCGCAATTCCGCAGATGATCATAAAGCTACGTCAGGGAGCCGGACGGCTAATCCGAACGGAGAATGACACAGGGGTGATTGCGATTCTGGATTCCAGAGCAGCGAAGAATGGCCCTTATCGGGAAAGGGTGCTGACGGCGTTGAGCCAGTATCCGCTGACACCATCTATTTATGGTGTTGAACAATTTATTTCCGCTGTGAAAGGAACGGAATATCTGGAAGGTGGTAGAGCGAGTGCGTGACGATCTGCGGCCAATTACTATGGGGAGCCTATTCGATGGCATCGGAGGATTCCCGCTGGCGGCAGTTCACTGTGGAATTAGACCTCTGTGGGCAAGTGAAATTGAAACATTTCCCATAGAGGTAACAAAGCAGCGTTTTCCCAACATGGTACACGTTGGGGATATTACGAAATTGAATGGTGGGACACTCCCGCCGGTAGATATTATCTGCGGCGGGAGTCCATGCCAGGACCTATCCGTTGCTGGGGCGCGTGCGGGGTTAGCCGGTGCGCGCTCCGGCTTATTCTTGGAGCAAACGAGAATTACAAAGGAGATGAGATGTGCTGATTTACTTCGAGGACGGGCAGGCATCTCTGTTCGACCAAGATTTTTATGCTGGGAAAATGTCCCAGGGGTGTTCTCCAGCGGACAGCCCAAAGGCGAAGATTTTCGTATCGTTCTCGAAGAAATTGTCCGAATTAAGTTCGATACCATATCTGTTCCTCGACCTGTCCGAGGGCGTTGGGAATCTGCTGGGGGAATCGTATTGGGAGACTCTTTCTCCCTGGCGTGGCATGGACGCTCAATACTGGGGTGTGCCCCAGAGAAGGAAAAGAATCTTCCTTGTGGCAGATTTTGGAGGAACAGCCGCACTCCAAATACTATTTGACCAGGAAAGCCTGTTTGGGTATACTCCGCCGCAGTATTGAACGAGGGAAGGAACTGCCTCTGCGGCTTAAAGAGGCACTGGAAGTTCAGGCAGGGCTAAGAAATACAAATATGCCTCCACCTGTAGGTGCGTCTTATCATATCAATCAGCGAAATGAGGGAATTGACTTGGGTGGCCTGTCCGGTGCTTTGATGGCAACACAAAACATGCAAATGCGTTCCGTTGTTACTCAGGCCCGCCAAGGTGTTACTGACAGTGATGGAGAAAACTCTATATTGTTGGGGACCCAACCAGAGAAGCAGCGGACGCAGATTGCAGCCGATACCCCAGAAAGAGAGCTGAAAGAAAAGCTGAACATTCTGTGCCTCAATGATCAAGGCGGTCAGGTTATGCATTGTTCGGAAAATATCGCTGGGACGCTGCGTGCCCAGGAGCATGGACATCAGCCACTATTGCTGGAATCCAATCAAAACCATGCTACTGTCAGAACGGATGGTATCTCTACGACGCTTCCAGCGTCCATTGGAATGGGAGGCGGCTATGTCCCCATGGTGTACGAGAATCATGGGATAGACGCAAGGTATAAAGGTCCACTGGATGTGGTGCCGACGATATCAGCAAGATGCGGTACTGGAGGCAATAATGTGCCTTTGGTAGGAAATGATCCTGAAGTCTTTTGTATTGATGGCAATGCCATTGATCATCAGCCCCAGAACGGCGGCAACGGTATCGGATATCAGAAGGACATTGCTTATACCCTGACGGCGACAGATCACCATGCGGTATTCAGCCGTCAGCGGGTAGATGTTTTTGCGGAGAGCGAAGTGGTCAGCACCGAAAGCGCCCGGCAGCACAAGGATGCTACAGATCTGGTGGCACAGCCTTATCAGAATGTAGTCGGCACACTCGTCCGGTCAGACCATAAGGGCATTGGCAATCAGTATGTCAGCAATGATAAGTGCATCGTGGCCTCCCAAAACCTGATTCGCCGTCTGACACCACTGGAATGTGAGCGCTTGCAAGGATTTCCTGACCATTGGACAGATATTCCCGGAGCTTCCGATGCGGCACGGTATAAAGCCCTTGGAAATAGCGTGGCGATCCCGTGTGTGGATTATGTTATGCGGGGTATCCTGCTTGCAATACGCAACGGAAATGCGGAATAAAGGACGCTTTTTCTCCGTTTTGCCACCTGGATATTTATGAAATTCTGTGATATGTGTTTGGAAAAAGGAGGGATACGAAATGGCAAACAAAAGACCGGATGGCGATGGTCTGGTTCGAAAAAGGAGAGATGGAAGATGGGAAGGCCGGATTGTTGTCGGGCATAAAGCCAATGGTACTCCAATCTTCCGCTCCGTCTTCGCCAAAACACAGAAAATGTTGATGGAGAAACTTCACCAGCACATTGAAACATACCGGGATGTGGAACTGTCCGAGAACTGCGATATGCCCTTGGGTGAGTGGCTGGACCGATGGAAAGAAAACTATGCGGCGTATGCGGTACGGCCTAATACTTTATCCAGCTACGAAAGTATGATTGAAAACTATATCAAGCCACGCTTGGGGACAATGCGAATTTCGGATGTTACCACAGAAGATATTCAGCAGATGTACAACGGCTTGAAAGAAAATGGCAGGATCAATGAGCATGATACCATGGGGTTTCAGCTTGCGGATAGTTCTATTCGCAGAATCCATATGATGCTTCATGAGGCTATGGATGCTGCCGTGCGGGAACATCTGGTAGTAGATAATCCAACGAATGGTACGAGAATCCCAAAGCCGAACTATCCCCCAAAGCAAATTTTGACGGAGGAGCAGATGGAGCGGTTTATGACAGAGCTGGAGAATGACGCTGTATGGCACGATTTTTTCTATACAGAGCTGACAACAGGGCTTCGCCGTGGAGAAATTTGCGGCCTGCAATGGCAGGACTTAGATTTCGCCACGGGGAAGCTGCGGATACGCCGTGCGGTAATAGCGATGAAGCATCAGCCATGCTGTGTAGGCGAAACGAAGACCGACGCGGGCAGGCGTACCATCACGTTACCGCCTCATACTTTGGAACTGCTTAAAAATCGGAAGAAAACGTCTTATAGCCAGTGGATTTTTCCGAATCCTGTTCGTCCGGAAGCGCCAATGACACCCTCTACTCCCTATCATCAAATGAAAAGGTTACTCAAGCAGGCAGGGTTGCCGTCTATTCGCTTCCATGATTTGCGCCATACCTTTGCCACACACGCTTTGACAAGCGGAGTCGATGCAAAGACCTTGGCGGGGATATTGGGACATACAAATGCCTCATTCACGCTGGATACCTATACCCATGTGACCAAAGATATGCGGGAGCAGGCTGCAAATGTCGTTGGAGATTTTCTTGGTCAAATCATGTAGGAGGAAATGATAATGACAGGTAGAAGAAAAAATGGAGCGGGAACAATCCGAAAGAGAAAAGACGGGCGCTGGGAGGGGCGTGTTGTCGTATCCTACAAGGAGAACGGTGACCCGGTTACAAAAAATGTCCTGGCAAAAACCAGGACTGAGTGTCAGAATAAACTGAATGAATTGATTGAGAAAACGCTTCCCCCCAGCAAAAAATTGGCTCCGGATATGCCATTTGGTGTGTGGATCGACTTTTGGTATCAGAATTATACCAAACCAGGTGTTCGGGAGTCGACCAGAGATGCATATGAGAATAACATCTATAACCATATTATCCCGGAACTTGGGAAAATACCGCTGAATCAACTGTCTGAAAGTGACTTTCAGCAATTCTATTCAAAAATGCTGAAAAGTGGTCGAGTGATTCGGGTCGAACAATACGGAGAAGGCTTGTCCGCTTCCATTGTCCGAAAGATGCATGTGCTGTGCGGAGCTGCTTTGGAAAAAGCCATTGAGAGTGGCTTCCTGCGAAAAAATCCAAATGTGGGGTGTAAACTCTCACCCAAGAGAGGACCGATGATGCAGATTCTTTCGATAGAAGAAATGCAGCGGTTTCTCATTCAAGCGAAGTACGATGGCCTATATGAGTTATACCTGCTGGAACTCTCAACCGGACTTCGCCTTGGGGAACTGCTGGCACTCCAATGGAAAGATATCAATTTCAAAACCGGAGCGCTGCATGTGTCCAAGCAGTTGACCACAGTACATGGAAAAGCCACGATTTCTGAACCAAAAACACCGGCATCTATTCGGACTGTGTATCTCTCAAAGCCTGTCCTTGAAGTATTGCGTGCGTATGGGAAATCCGTGGACTCCGATTGGATGTTTCCCTCCCAGAGAAGAAATCTGCCCCTGCACCCATCCGCAATCCGAAAACGCTTGAAAGGAACGCTGGAACGGGCGGAATGCAAAAATGTTCGTTTTCACGATTTGCGACACACATTCGCCACCATGGCTCTTGAAAATGGCATGGACGTAAAAACGCTTTCCGAGATGCGGGGGCATGTGTCTGCCGCTACAACGCTGGATGTCTATTCCCATGTGACTGATACGATGGAGAAGCAGGCGGCCATTAAGATCGACAGAAAATTTGGCAAAGGTGATGCCCCGCTGCCCCAGGAAGAAAAACCAAAGTTGATGGATCAGCGAAACTTTCAAGCGGTGGAAGGAAATCGCCGGAGACCAGGCACGGGGTGCCTGCATCAGATCGGGGACCATCTCTGGGAAGGACGTTATTCACGTAGAGATGAAAATGGCAAGAGGATGGCAAAAAATGTTTACGCTAAAACCAAAGAAGAATGCGAAGTGAAGCTTCAAGGACTTATTGCTGAAATGAAGGATCAAGTGCGTTTGGAGGAAAAGCAAAAGGAACAGATTGCGTTGACGATGTGAGGTGGCACAAGACAAGCGGAAAACAAAAATTCAAACAAATATTTATCGCTCCAATACATTATACGGTCCTTTCTATAGGAAATCCAATATCTACACTTACCATCCGGGCATATTTAATGGCGAAAGCTGTATCTGGTGTAAAACCTGGGATAACCTTTGGGAAGAAAGCATTTCCCCACTGGAAGCCCCATAGGTGCCCCAGCTTGAAGCCTATCGTTTCCAGATAGGCGTAGTAATCCTCCATCTGCTGGGCCAGCTCTTGCTGCTCTGGGGAGAAATGCAGGGTGGCGGTGCGGATGGCTTCTTCGGCGGCTCGCACTTTTGGGAGGGATGGGAAGTGGGATTCTCCGTGCAGCTCCTCGTAGTCGGTATGGAGCCGGAGCTTGTTTACCGGGTTCCGGTAGCAGTCCAGGTTCCAGCAAAAGCCCTGCCAGGTGACATACAGGAGCTTGGCCGCAAACTGCGTTTCCAGGGCCTCCGCAAAGGTGTAATCGGGTAGATGCGCTGCGGCCTGGTCATAGGCCAGCTGTTCTTCCGCATAGGCGGGGTCAACCTGGGCCAAGGTGGTTTTCAGCTCTTGGAGGAGCTGCTTACCGGTTTCTGTGCATTGTGGGCGTGTCATTCGATTGCCTCTTTCCATTAGAATTTCAGAAAACTTGTTCTTAAATATTTACAAGTAGTTCTAATGGAATTATAATAAAGAAAAAGCCGTGTCGAAGTCAGTCGAATGATGGGAAAAGAAAACCAGCAGGCAATCTTTTTGGGATCGCTTGCTGGTAAGGTCAGCCGTTTTCGTGGTAGGCTTCAATATAAGCTTTTACACAGTGATAGATTTTGCGCCGCTCCTTGGCCGGGAGGGCTTTCAGCAGGTCGTCCAGTTCTGAAGGAATAGAATCAGCAGAGTGGTCGATGACATCCTGGAGCAGTGTGTCGGCAGACACATCCAGGGCATTAGCGATGTTGCAAAACGTATCCATCTTGGTGGGCTTATAGCCCCGCTCAATTACGCTGACGTGCATAGGTGTTAAATCCACCAACTCGGCCAATGCCTCTTGGGTCAGTCCCTTTGCCTCACGGGCTGCTTTGATTCGCCGCCCTATCGCCTTCATGTCCATAGTTATCATCCTCTTAGAATGAGATTTAATTCTAAAAGATAGTATAACCGTGGAAAGGAAGAAAACACAGAATCCACTGTGCTTATAGTAAATACAATAGAATTAGAATTCGATATTTTTACAAATCGACACCGTTCGACATACGGCCTGGGGAATTGGGAGTATAATAAAGGCAACAGAATAGCGGTGCTGGGTGGTAGAAATAAAAAAACTTTCGTCAAGTGATCCCCTTAATGAAAGATACCTTGATTTTCCCTACAGCGGCTGCGTATTTTGCGTTTTTCCAGACCAGACACATGACGGCGATAGCGCTTTTTACGCAATGCCGGATAAAGTGCTTGCGGCTTCCAGTGCTGAGCGTTTGGCGGCCATGGATGGGTGGACATACATTTTCAGCGTGGTCTGAATGTTGGCGTGGCCCAGGATTTCCGACAGGGACTTCACATCCATGCCTCCCTCTATGCAGCGAGTAGCAAAGGAATGTCGAATCGTGTGGTAGTTCCGGGCCGGAATACCCAGTGATTTTAAGAACCCCTGGAATCTATATTGGAGGGTCCTCGGCTCCATGGGCTTGCTTGCGCCAGTGAGAATATAGCAGTCATGGGCATTCTTGTGTGGACAAAGCAGAGAAAGCATTTTCGCCGTCAAAGGAATTGTTCTCACGGAACAGTCGCTTTTCGGTGCCTGAATGACCAATTCAGTGTGACCGCCGTAGTTGATTCGGTAGGCCGTCCGCCGGATGTGCAGCAGGCCGGAAGCGAAATCAATATCCGACCACCGCAGAGCGCAGACCTCTCCCAGCCGGATACCGGTTTCCAGGCAAAGCAAATACGTCAGCTTCTCCATGTTCGGACGGTACAGTGCCGCGGCGGAAATCCGCTGGCTCTCCCAGGAAGTGAACACATTTACACGCCTCTGCTTTACCGGTGGGGCGTGTATTTCTTCTGCCCCACAGTACTGAAATTTCTGCCTTGCCAGCTTCAGCGCGGATTTGACCAGGACGCAAATATCATTCACGGTCTTAGGGGCCAAACCGCCCCGGTCATCCAGCCGCCCGGAGCGCAGTTTCTTCCGCACGAAGGAATCCA
>ERZ779865.2178-NODE-2178-length-12699-cov-3.741142_pt1 | contig 12699 bp, 11 predicted proteins | sample MGYA00433088_ERZ779865 | MGnify/ENA primary metagenome ERZ779865 (study PRJEB29588, sample SAMEA2151703) | human gut metagenome | biome: human gut; feature: human-associated habitat; material: faeces | place: Denmark | collected 2008/2010 ... | reverse complement strand
CAGGCATTCAAAATGGTGATTTGCGAGAGGATTTAAAAATAATGCCTACGATCTTTCAGTTCTGGGGAATGTTAGCAGGACTGATACAGCTTGCAGCGAATAAGGAAGAATACATCAAAATGTCGATGGATTTATCGAAGAGTGAATTTTTAGAGGATGGGTTTGGCATGTTGTACCATTCTATAGAGAAAATACCAGAATAATAGAAAGATGAGGAGTTTGAAATGAGTATATACAGAAAAAAGATAGTGGTGATTCTTATTATGTTGTTTCTTCTTTTAGCATTAATTTTTGGAGTAAGTGTATGTTAGGAATTTATTTGAGTGGTACAGGTAATACGAAATACTGCGTTACAAAGCTGGTAAAATTAATCGATGCGTCAGCCGATGTGGTTCCGTTAGAGGATGAATTTATCATTGATAAAATAAAAAGAAACGAAACAGTGATCCTTGGGTATCCGACGCAGTTTTCGAATGCACCATATATGGTCAGAGATTTTATTAAAACGCATGCTTCTTTATGGAAGGGTAAAAAGATGATATGTGTCGCGACCATGGGAGCATTTAGCGGGGACGGCGCCGGATGTGCAGCGAGGCTTCTGAAAAAATACGGAGCAGTGATCTTAGGCGGCGTACATATTAAAATGCCTGATTCTATATGTGACAGTAAAATGTTGAAAAAATCTGTAGAAGAAAATGAAAAGATTATCAGAAAAGCGGATGAAAAATTGAAAGAAGCTGCAGAACGGATCAGGCAGGGGGATTATCCTGCGGAGGGACTGACAATTTTCGCCCATATAGCAGGACTTTTTGGACAAAGGCTCTGGTTTTATAAAAAAACGGCAGGATATACCGACCAGCTAAAAATAAATCAGGATTGCGTGGGATGTGGTAAGTGTGAAAAAATCTGCCCCATGAAAAATATCACGATGGAGAATGGAAGACCTCATCCAGGCAGCAAATGTACGATGTGTTACCGCTGTATATGTAATTGTCCACAAAAGGCGATCACACTTTTGGGAAGTAAAGTTATCTTGCAATATAAATTTGAAGATTCTTCCAATCTTACAAAAATGTAAGATTTATCAGGGAAATGTAAGCTAATAAAATGGCGGTACATTTCCTTTTTTGTTAAGATAAAGTCGTGAATTAAGTAAAGCAGATAATTTTTGGGGAGTAAAATTTATGAAAAAGAAAAAACATTCGCGAATCTGGGCTGTCGCAGGTATAATACTGTTAGGTATAGTTGCTGTCGGCATTATATATTCTCATTTTGGAGGATTTGGTACCGGACCATGTGCTGATGAAACGGAATTTATGCAATACGCAGACCAGGTGGATAATATAAAAATACCGGAGAAAACAAAGATTGTGGCATTAGGGGAAGCATCGCATGGAAATGTGGAATTTCAGCAGTTAAAACTTTCCTTATTTCAAAATCTGGTGGAGAATGACGGGGTAAGGGCATTCGCACGGGAAGGAGCCTATGGCGGATGTGAGTATGTGAACCGTTACATTCATGGTGGGGAAGGAACGGCCCGGCAGGCGGCTGCTGCGATCGGATTTGCAATTTACAGAACGGATGAGATGGCAGATCTGATTTCCTATATGCGAAAATACAATGAAACTGCAAAAGATGGGGATGATTTAAGATTTTATGGATTTGACATGCAAAGATGGTCCTATAATCTGCAGTATCTGATCGAGGCATGTGAAAAGGCGGGGATAGATGTGACAGAACTGAAGAAACTGGAGGATACAGAAGAACAGCACAGTGGACATATAGAGCGGTCCAGAAATTATGGAACGGATAACAGGGTTATGGGAAATATTTTATCGGATGAATTTGGAGAAGGGTATTTTGCGATAGGAACAGATTTTTATAAGACAAACTGCAATCTGCCAAAGAATAATGGAAATCGTATCACACACACATTTTATTCCTATGATCCGCTTGCAAAAGCTGCAAAGAAAGCCGGTTACGATATGTGCTGGCTGGATTTCTCAAAGGTTCCGGAAAATTTGAAACTAAAAGAGCAGATTTCAGATTCCATTTTTATGGGATCATTGGGAGAGGGATACAGCCCGTTTTTTATGAGCCTCATCCCGCGCAGTTACCGCATATCAAAGACGCCGGAAGCGTTGTATGATGGAATGATCTTCGTTACCAATGCGCATCCGATAGAAATCCGGGATGAAGAACAGTAAAATTTGATAAAGATGATACACGGCAGGGGCGTGTCTGCAAAAATAAACGAAAAAATGGTACTTGCAGGCATGATCGGAGATGGCATCAATGATGCACCGGCACTGAAAAAGCGGATGTCGGAGCTTGCAATCACCGGTATTTTAAATCCGGTCGTAGGTGCACTGGTACATAATGCGGGTTCCGTAATCGTTATCATCAATTTGGCATTGCTGATTCAATGGAAACAATAATAAGAAGAAAACGGATCTCTGGAAAGTGATTTTCATTTTCGGAGATCTTTTTTTTGTGAAAAAGTTACAAAAACAAAACATATGTTTGCATTGCGCAGCGCTATGTGGTATATTGAAATCAAATATTACGATTGATATAGTACAGGAGGAGAGCATGAAATTTCTTCATATCTCGGATTTGCATATTGGAAAAAGAGTCAATGAATTTTCCATGATCGAAGATCAGAAATATATTTTACGGCAGATCAAAGAGATCGCATTGGAAAAGCAGGTGGATGCGGTTATGATCGCGGGGGATATTTATGATAAGCCGGTTCCGTCTGCGGAGGCGGTGCAGTTGTTTGACCAGTTTCTCACGGAGCTTGCAGATTGCGGGAAAAAGGTATTTGCAGTCAGCGGTAATCATGATTCCGCGGAACGAATCGCATTTGGTGCGCAGCTTATGAGCAGTCGGGAAGTGTATGTTTCACCGGTGTATGATGGAACGGTGAAATGTGTTACCTGTCAGGATGCATATGGGGAACTGTGCATCTGGCTGCTGCCGTTTATCCGTCCGGCGGCTGTACGTCATGCATGGAGAAATATGGCAGAAGAAGCCGGTATGGAAAATGTGATCAGAAACATGCAGACTGACAGCGAAACTATGATGGAGGATGTCGGCGGAACAAAACAGGATTTGGCACAGGAAGATGATGTGGAGACCGTGGAAACATATCAGGATGCACTGCAGTATGTTGTGACACATATGCCGGTAGATGCATCGAAGCGTAATATATTAGTGGCGCACCAGTTTGTGACAGGTGCTTCGCGTTGTGAATCGGAAGAAAATTCTGTGGGTGGTTTAGACCAGATCGAGGCGGGAGTGTTTGATGTCTTTGATTATGTTGCATTAGGACACATTCACAGCCCGCAGCATATTGGTAGAGAGACACTGCGTTACTGCGGAACACCATTAAAATACTCTTTTTCCGAGGCAGAACAGCAAAAATCTGTTGTTGTCATGGAGATAAAGGAAAAGGGAGATGTCCTCATTGAAAAAGTTCCGTTAAAACCGCTTCGAAATCTGAGAAAGATCCGGGGAACATACATGGAACTGATGTCGAAAGATTTCTATGAGGGTACAGATACCGGTGATTATTTGCAGATCACACTGACCGATGAGGAGGATGTACCGGATGGAATGGCAAAACTCCGGACAGTATACCCGAACCTGATGCAGCTTGTCTATGATAACAGCAGAACCAGACAGAGCAGGCAGGTTGAGGTAACAGAACGTGTGGAACAAAAATCAGAAATGGAACTGTTCGAAGAGTTTTATGAGATACAAAATAATCAGCCGATGAGTGAAGACCAACAGAATTTTGTAAAAAATCTGTTGGAGGAATTAAAGTCTGTATAAGCATTACGGAGAAGTCGTGTGAAAAATAACATTTTTCACATGCATGATTTGTGCTTACACGCAAACTTGATATGCGCAAAAGGCAGCGCAGGAATGGAGAATTTTATGAAACCAGTCAGTCTTACGATAAGTGCATTTGGCCCATACGCGGGGGAACAGACCATAGATTTTGAACGACTTGGGTCACAGGGATTATTTCTGATCACAGGTGATACCGGAGCGGGAAAGACTACGATATTTGATGCAATCACGTTTGCGTTGTACGGAGAAGCGAGTGGAGATGTGCGCAAAGCAGATATGTTTCGCAGCAAATATGCGAAAGAAGATGTGAAAACATTTGTGCGTCTGGTATTTGAATATGGGAAAAAACGTTATACGGTAGAGCGTAATCCGGAATATATGCGCCCAAAGGGACGTGGAAAAGGAATGACAATGGAAAAGGCGAATGCCACACTAGAGTATCCGGATGACAGAGAGCCCGTGACAAAAAGCAGAGATGTCACGCGTGCCATTACAGAGCTGATCGGTTTAGACTGCAGGCAGTTTACTCAGATAGCGATGATTGCACAGGGAGATTTTCAGAAAGTACTGTTTGCTAATACGGAGGAGCGTGGAAAGATTTTCCGGCAGATATTCGGAACAGATATTTACCGTGTGCTGCAGGATCGGCTGAAAGATGCCGTAAAAAAACAGTGGAAAGAATATGATGAATTGCGGCGCAGTATCAATCAGTATATGGAAGGAATTGCCTGTGACAGTGACTCTTTAAATGAGGAAGATGCAATCGCCGCCGAGAAAATAAAACTGTTAAAAAAAGAGAAATTTGACGGCAGAATTGAAGAGGGAATCATACTCTTAGCAGAACTATGTAAAGCAGAGGAAGCGGCGCTGGAGGGTATGCAAAAGAAAAAAGATGCACTGGATCAGAAAATCAGAAATGTGGATGAACTGAACGGAAAAGTGCATGAAAATGCAAAAAGAAGACAGATGTTAGAAGAAAAACAGCAGAAGCTGAAAGATTTGGAAATACTTTTGATGCAGGCAAAGGGGGATATGGACCAGGCAGAAGTTGAAGCAGCGTGTTGTGAGAAACTCGGCAGGACGATTGAAGAATGTGAAAAGAAGCTGTTGGTATTCGAAAAAATACAGGAAGTAGGTCTGTCACAGGAAAAGAAGCGGCAGAACATGGAAGAAAAGGTTCAGAAAAAGCGGCAGGAAGAACAGAGAAGAATGGAGCTGGAAGAAAGACTGCAGCAGGAAAAAGAAACGTTAAAATCCTATGAGGGCATTACTGCGGAAATACAGCGTGTGAAGCATGAATTGGGACTGATCACAGAAAAAAGGGATGCGTTGAAAAATCAGAGAGACAGGATTGATGAACTGGAAGAGGAACTTTCAGAGCGAAGGAAGAATCTCGATTCACAAAAGAAAACAGAAGAAGGTCTTTTAGAACAGGAAGAAAAATTAAAAGAGGAACAGGAACAGAAAAAAGATGCGGCAGGGCAGGAGATTGCCTGTGAGAGAGAAGTAAATGAGATTCGGCAGAAAATACAGGATCTGACGGAGATTGCAGGACAGCTGGAAACATCGGCAAAAGAAGTAAAAAGATTTGGCACAGAACAGGAAAATGCGCAGAAATCATACGAGAGAAAAAGCGGGGAACTGCAGCGGCAGAGAGAAGCGTGGGAGCAGCTTTCCGGTGCAGACAGCAGGGGTGAACAGGCAGAGAAAGCGATATTGGAGGTATCAGAGAGAATACGCAGACTGAGAGAACTGGAAAACAGATTAGATGATTGGGAAAATGTCAGCAAAGAAAGGGAGAACGCACAAAAACAGTATCAGAAAGCGGCTGTGGATCAGAAGCAGATCAGTGAGCATTACCGGAGAATAGAGCAGCAATTCTGGGATGCACAGGCAGGAATGCTGGCACGGAACTTAAAGGAAGAGGAACCTTGTCCGGTCTGTGGAGCCATGCATCATCCGATACTGGCAGTTATACCACAGGAAACGCCGGACCGGGAGACGTTAGAACAGGCAAAAGCAGAGGATGAAAAGGCAAGGGAGACAGTTAGCAGACTGAGTGAAAAAGCACACCAGCTTGTGACACAGGAAGAAGAAAAAAAGGCTGCTGTATTAAAAGATGTGGAGGAACTTCTGGGAGACCCAGCTGCAAATATGTCTCTAAACGAAATAAGGACAGAGACAGAAAGACAAAAGAGTATTGGTGAGACAAGCAGAGAAGCATACAAAAAACAGAAAGAAAAAGCGAAAAAAGATCTGGATGCAAAGTATACATTAGAAGAACAGATACAGACCATGCAGGATGAACTGACCATGTTAAGTGAACAGAACGTCAGTCTTGGGCAGATGCTTGCCATTGCAACAGAGCGTCACATGCAGCAGCGTCAGCAATGGAAGAAGATGACAGCCGGCTTTGATCCTGCGATAGAGCAGACAGAAGATCCGCAAATTGTTTTTGCACAACTTGCACAGATTGAAAAAGAGCGCAACACACAGTTTTTGCAGGCCCAAAATAACAGAAAACGTGCAGATGAAATCACAGGTGAATTAAAAGAAAACGAAGAATCCATACAAAAGATAAGAAAAATGATCAGTAGTATCCAGGAAGAAATTGCAAAATTGACCGGAAACAGGGAGACTGCCGAAAAGCAGATCAGTGACGATATCAAGTCTGCGCAAATTCAAGCTCTGCAAAACCAGTCTCTGCTAAGGGAGGTTTTTGATGGGAAAACAGAGCATGTACAATCTGTGATCGATATGCTGCAAAGAGCAGCCGGTGAGAAAGAGGTGGAACTTTCCGAAAAACAGGAAGAAGAACGGAAAAAGACTGTTATGGAAAAGCAGATTCCGCTTGATGAAACAGAAATAAAAACACTTGCCGACCGGATCAATGCGGCCGAACATGAGATGGTACGTCTGCAGACAGAGTATGCAGGTGAAGAAAAGAATCTCAATGAGCTGAAAGAACAGGTAAAAGATGCAGCAAAAGAGGAAGTACAGGCACAGATAAGCGGGTTTACCCTGAAAAAAAGAAACTTAGAAGAAAACAGGGAGAGGACAAGAGAAGCATATAATAACTGTGAAAAAAATATAGAAACGGAAAAAGGCGCCATTCAGATACTTCTTGGTCAGATTGAGGAGACAGAGAAAGCAATATCATTTCCGGAAGAGGAGATTGAAAAGCGGGCGGAGGAACTGCGTACAAAAAGAGGTGAGATGGAAGAAAAAAGAGCTTCCATATATACATCTTATCGTACCAATATGGATATCTGCAAAAATGTCAGCAAAAAACAAAAAGAGATCGCGCAGACCGAACAGAAGTATGTCTGGATGAAATCTCTTTCCGATACGGCAAGTGGAATGTTGAACGGTAAAGCAAAGATCGAGTTGGAAACGTACGTGCAGATGGCTTATTTTGACCGGATATTGGTCCGTGCAAACCGAAGGATGCTTACGATGAGCAGCGGACAGTATGAATTAAAGCGTGAGGAAGAGACAGGCAGCCGTAAGGAAAAGGCAGGATTAGAACTTTGTGTGGTCGATCATTATAACGGGACACAGCGCAGTGTAAAGACGCTTTCCGGTGGTGAGTCTTTTCAGGCATCATTGTCTCTTGCACTTGGATTGTCGGATGAGATACAGTCCTATGCGGGCGGAATCCGTATGGATTCCATGTTTGTGGATGAAGGATTTGGCTCACTTGATGAGGATGCATTAGAACAGGCACTAAAGGCATTGCTGCAGCTCACCGAGGGAAATCGTCTGGTAGGTATCATTTCCCATGTATCGGAACTGAAAGATCAGATCGACAAAAAAATAATAGTGACAAAGCAGCGGACACCCGATGGAGTCAGCAGTTTTGCAAAAGTGGAATAAACATTATAATGCTTGACTTTACCACTGTATCATGCTATCATCAGGAACAGAGTGGACAAAGCGTTCATGAAGGGGTACACCACCGCGGGTGTATTTTTTCGTGAACGCTTTTTTTGTTACACCGTAAAATTAAAAGGAGGAAAATCCTCCCCTCGTCCAAAGGGACTCGGATTTTACTCCGTAAAATTAAAGGAGGATTTATGGAGATCAACGGAAAGCAGGCAACGTTGCCGGAGGGAACAACGATACTTGATTACTTAGAGCAGAATCATTATGTGCTAGCACAGATTGCAGTGGAGCACAATTATGTGATTTTAGACAAAGAAGATTATGCAAAAGTCGTTTTGAAGGATGATGACATTTTAGAGATTGTCAGCTTCATGGGAGGCGGCTGTTAAATACCGGCAAAAGAGAAACGAAAAACAGAAAAGAGGAAAAAAAGATGAGCGAAATGACAAAAGATACATGGACATTAGGAGGACATGAGTTTACCTCCAGATTTATATTAGGTTCCGGAAAATATTCCTTAGAACTGATCGACGCGGCAGTGAAAGAGGCAAAAGCAGAGATCGTGACGATGGCGCTGCGCCGTGCAAATGAGGGTGGTGTGGCAAATATCTTAGATTACATTCCGAAGAATGTAACCTTGCTTCCGAATACATCAGGGGCACGAAATGCGGAGGAGGCAGTTCGTATTGCAAGACTGTCAAGACAGATCAGTGGAAGTGATTTTGTAAAAATCGAAGTAATTCATGATTCAAAATATTTACTTCCGGATAATTATGAGACAGCGAAAGCAGTAGAAGTATTGGCAAAAGAGGGATTTGTCGTGATGCCGTATATGTACCCGGATCTCAATGCGGCGCGTGATATGCAGAATGCGGGTGCAGCCTGCATTATGCCGCTTGCAGCGCCGATCGGATCAAACCGCGGTGTGTGCACAAAAGATTTTATCCAGATACTGATCGATGAGATAGATTTGCCAATCATCGTAGATGCCGGTATCGGTAAACCATCGCAGGCATGTGAAGTCATGGAGATGGGGGCTGCAGCGGTTATGGCAAATACTGCAATTGCAACGGCCGGTAATATTCCAGCGATGGCGTCTGCTTTCCGTGAGGCCATCGAGGCAGGAAGAAAAGCATACTTATCAGGTTGTGGACGTGTCAAGATGGGTGGGGCAAGTGCATCCTCGCCGCTGACAGGGTTCCTCTCTGAATAATTCGGAAGAATAAAATGTCAAATAAAATAAATATAAAAAATTCGGATTCAAAATAAGTACAAGGGATGGAAAATCATGGAACATGTGAATGAGAGTATATTAAGTGAAGAAATAAAAGAGCATCAAAAAGAGGCTAGGATCGATCATATGACATATCTGCCGGGGATGGAGGCATTAAAATCAGATATCACAAAACAGGTGATCGAGGCAATGAAAGCATACGATTATGACAGTTATACAGCGGAAGATGTAAGACGTGCTTTGGCAAAAAGGAACCGTACACCGGAAGATTTTGCAGCGTTATTATCACCGGCAGCAGAGCCATTGATCGAAGAGATGGCGCAGTGTGCAAAAGTGGAAAAAGAAAATCACTTTGGCAATTCCGTCTGCTTTTTTACACCGCTTTATATTGCCAACTACTGTGAAAATTACTGTATTTATTGTGGATTCAACTGCCATAACCGTATCCGCAGGGCAAAATTAAATGCAGAGGAAATTGAAGCGGAGATGGCGGAGATCGCAAAATCCGGTCTGCAGGAAATATTGATCTTAACAGGAGAAAGCCGGAAAATGTCGGATGTGGAATATATCGGAGAAGCCTGTAAGATTGCCCGGAAGTATTTTAAAGTAATCGGACTTGAAGTTTATCCGATGAATTCAGAGGAGTATGCATATCTGCACAAATGTGGTGCGGATTATGTGACGGTTTTTCAGGAAACATATAATTCCGATAAATACGAAACACTTCATTTGGCTGGTCATAAACGTATTTTTCCTTACCGAATGGAGGCACAGGAACGTGCAATCCGTGGCGGTATGAGAGGTGTTGGATTTGCTGCTTTATTAGGACTCGACGATTTCAGAAAAGATGCATTTGCGACGGGAATGCATGCATATCTGTTACAGAGAAAATATCCACATGCGGAAATCGCTTTTTCCTGCCCGAGACTTCGTCCGATCATCAATAATGATAAGATCAATCCGATGGATGTACATGAAAAACAGCTTTTACAGGTTGTGACGGCATATCGACTTTTTATGCCATATGCAAGCATCACGGTTTCTACCAGAGAGTGTGCAAGGGTGAGGGACAGTCTGATGGAGATTGCGGCGACAAAGATTTCTGCAGGAGTCAGCACAGGTATCGGAAGCCACGCGAAAGGACTTGAAGATCAGGGTGATGAGCAGTTTGAAATTTCGGATGGAAGGACAGTAAAACAGGTGTATGATGCACTGCTTGAGGAAGGTCTGCAGCCTGTTATGAGTGATTATATTTATGTGTAAAAAAGAAAATCCGATTCCGGGAAAAATAATTGCTGTTACAAACCGGATTCTTTGTGAGCGGCCTTTTTTAGGTCAGATCAAAAGAGTGTGTGAAAAAAAGCCGGCTGCGCTGATCTTAAGAGAAAAGGACCTGCCGGAGACGGAATATGAAGAACTGGCAAAACAGGTGCTGAAAATTTGTGATGAATATGGCGTAAGCTGCATTTTGCACAGTTACATGGAAGCTGCAAAACGGTTAGAAAGGCGGTATGTTCATTTGCCGCTTCCGTTATTAAGAACATATATGCAAGAAACTGAAAATTGGAAAAAGCAGACAGCGGCAGAAATTAAATTGCCAGAGCAGCCAGAACAGAATGATAAAGAATGCAGAAATAAAATGATCTTAGGCTGCTCCGTTCATTCCGTGGAGGATGCCATCGAGGCAGAAAAACTAGGTGCGTCTTATCTGACAGCAGGACATATTTTTGCCACGGACAGCAAGAGAGGACTTCCACCACGCGGAACGGACTTTTTAAAACAGGTATGTGAATCGGTCAATATACCAGTATATGCTATTGGAGGGATTGGACTTGATGATGGAAAAATTGACCGTGTGCGTGAATGCGGGGCAGCGGGTGCATGCATCATGTCCGCATTTATGAAGTTGTAATAAAAAAATGTAAAAATTTCAATCAAATTTCTCCTGTCGCATTGCGCCCGTTTCAAGAATCTGCTATACTAAATCGGATAGTAAAGTGGAGGGACGATATGTCACAGGCAGTTGTTATAAAAAGTAATAAATACGGGATACATCTTGTATTGAGCAATGAGATATCTTTTAAAGCACTTTTAGATGCCATCATCGAGAAATTCAAAGAGTCAGAGAAGTTCTTTAAAGGAGCGAAACTGGCGATTTCTTTTGAGGGAAGAAAGCTGACACATGAGGAAGAAATGGCGATCATTGATGCGGTAACATCTAATACAAGTATCGAGATATTGTGCATTGTAGATCATGATCCGGACCGTGAAGCATACGTCAAACAACAGATTGAAGAATATCAGGCATCTGTGCAGCAGCCGTATGTGGATGGTGGGACTCAGTTTTATCGCGGAACGCTTCGCTCTGGTCAGACACTTGAGAGTGAAACAGGAATTGTAGTGGTAGGGGATGTCAATCCGGGCGCAGCAGTCATGGCAAACGGCAGTATCGTTGTACTTGGAGCGGTAAAAGGAAGTGTCTATGCAGGGCTTGGAGGAGATGACAGTGCGTTTATCGTTGCACTGGATATGGATCCGATTCAGATTCGGATCGGAAATATTTTGGCAAAGAGTCCGGACAAAACTTTTAGCAGACGAAGAATACGAAAAAAGGTCAAAGAAACGACCACGTCTCCGCAGATTGCATATTTAAAGGATGGGACAATCTGTATTGAACCGCTGACAAAAGAACTATTAAGCGATATTTAACAGCAGGAGGAATTTATTAAAATGAGTGAAGTTATTGTAATTACGTCCGGAAAGGGCGGAGTTGGTAAGACGACCACAACCGCAAACGTTGGAACAGGTCTGGCACAGTTAAACAAAAAAGTAGTGCTGATCGATACCGATATCGGACTTCGTAACCTGGATGTTGTCATGGGTCTTGAAAATCGTATTGTATACAATCTTGTAGACGTAGTAGAAGGAAATTGCCGTGTTGAGCAGGCGCTGATCAAGGATAAAAAATATCCGAATTTATGTCTTTTGCCGTCAGCTCAGACCAGAGATAAATCAGCTGTATCTCCAGAGCAGATGCAGGCATTGATCGAAGATTTGAGAAAAGATTTTGATTATATTTTATTAGACTGCCCGGCAGGAATCGAGCAGGGCTTTAAAAATGCCATCGCAGGAGCAGACAGAGCGTTAGTAGTTACAACTCCTGAGGTTTCCGCAGTGCGTGATGCTGACCGTATCATAGGTCTGCTTCAGGCAAATCAGATCCAGAGGGTTGATCTTATCGTAAACCGTCTGCGCATGGATATGGTAAGACGCGGTGATATGATGAATGTGGAAGATGTATGTGATATTTTAGCAATCAATCTGATTGGTGCAGTACCGGATGATGAGCATATTGTAATTTCTACTAATCAGGGTGAGCCACTGGTTGGCAGCAGCTGTCTTGCTGGACAGGCATATGAAAATATCTGCCATCGTATTCTTGGTGAGGAAGTCACATTCCTTGATCTGGATGTAAAACAGGGAGTATTTTCTAAGTTAAAAGATTTATTTAAGAAAAATTAGGAGGAACAGTCATGGGATTGATGGACTTATTTAGAAAGAACAGTTCCGGTGATGTTGCAAAAAACCGTTTAAAACTTTTGCTGGTGACTGACCGTGCAAGCTGTTCCCCGGAAATGATGGAGCAGATCAAAAACGAGATCATTCAGGTAATTTCAAAACATATGGATATAGATATGGAAGGTCTTGATATCGGACCTAAG
>ERZ779865.2174-NODE-2174-length-12734-cov-21.184478_pt1 | contig 12734 bp, 22 predicted proteins | sample MGYA00433088_ERZ779865 | MGnify/ENA primary metagenome ERZ779865 (study PRJEB29588, sample SAMEA2151703) | human gut metagenome | biome: human gut; feature: human-associated habitat; material: faeces | place: Denmark | collected 2008/2010 ... | reverse complement strand
ATTAGGATAATTAATATACTTGTTAGGTTCATTAAACCACCAATATTCTCCTGCTCCCTGATTTGAGTTTTCTGTTACTTCAAAAATTTTATCTTTGCCTACATATTCATTTAAGATTGTATGTAATTCTTTTGTTGGTTCTTCTGGACGCAAGTGTCCTGCTTGCAGCATTTCTGGTAATAATCCATTAACAATAAAAGTAAATGGAGTCTTTTCATTTCTAGTTGCTATAATTTTTATTGTTTTCTGCAATACGAAATGATTCAACTCAGACCGATCATTAGTAAAATCCACATCTCGCTTCTTTACGCACCTAATATAGAAATCCGAACCAGTTGTTCCATAAGGATTTGATACGTTAGATTCGCCTGAACGTTTATTATATTGATGTGTAACTTTGTCAAACTTAAATCCCGCATTTCTTATTGCATTAACAAAATCATTCCATTCTTGCATTTCTTGATTATGAAAAGTCACAACCATATAGCCATCATCTTTCAAAACTTTATGCATATTCTTAAAAGCGTTAACTAATTTTCTGTTATATTCTTTTCTTCCAACATATCCTCTTTTCACAGTTATTTCCGCTGCTGCATTTGCACAATATTGATTATCATATTTTTGTAACCACACAAGCCATATCTGACTTAAATCCATATATTGAACCAAACCTCCATATGGTGGATCTGTAATAATAAAGTCAATACTCTTTTCCTCTATATAGTCACATAAATCCGCAACATCAACTACTCCATAATTCAAGTTTGCATTTTTCTTTATATTATGTTGCCCATCCACGATATTCACCTTAAAATCCTTTGGCAATCGTTCTTTGGCATTGTTCATCGCCTTAACCACACCCTGCTTATCGAAACAAGAACGCAAAAAAACAATCAATGGATTTTGTTCCATAGAATTATTTCTAATCATGTAGTCTGCTCTTCCCCAACTACCAGAATATTTTCTATTTCCTTTCTCTGTTCTAGGATATACCATTTTACATACTAAATGAAGAGTATGTATGAAAGCTAATAGCAAATGATCTACTAATACAGTATCCTCTTTTATAATAAGGTACAGTGTTCCTTTATCGTGACCGGCCTTGGAATAGGCGTACATACCTGTTAATGTCTCCATGGACTTCTCCTTTATTAACGGGATTAATAGAGAGTCAGGATTTCGGGCTCGCCGTCCGTTATGAGGATCGTGTTCTCATAGTGGGCGGAGAGCTTTCCGTCAGCGGTAAGTACCGTCCAACCGTCCGAGAGTTCCTTTACGTCGCCCGTTCCGACATTTACCATCGGTTCAATGGCAATGACCATACCGCGGCAAAGTCGCACGCCTCTTCCCTCTGTACCGTAGTTCGGCACATCGGGAGCTTCGTGAAGGTCGTGACCGACCCCGTGACCGACATATCTTCTTACGACGCTGTAACCATATCCTTTCACACAGCTTTCGACCGCGTGACCGATATCTCCGATCCTGTTACCCTCTTTTACGGCTTCAAATCCGCGATAAAAAGCGAGCTTTGTAGCCTCAATCAGTCGTGCCGTCTCATCGGAAATCTTTCCGACAGGGTATGTTCTTGCGCTGTCACCATGAAAGCCGCGGTAAAACGCGCCGACATCGACCTTTACGATATCCCCGTCTTTGAGTTTCACGTCGGGAGACGGGATACCGTGAATAACCTGATCGTTTACGCTGATACAAGCACTGCCGGGGAATCCGTAGAGTCCGAGGAAGGAGGGTTTCGCACCGCACTTTTCTATGAAGTGTCTTATCTTCGTATCAAGTTCTTTGGTGCTTATTCCTTCCCTTACCGCTTCTTCGGCGACAAGCAATGCCTGTGCCGTAATGCGTCCGGCTTCTCTCATATCTTTAAGTTGAGATGAATTTTTGAGTTCTATCATACTTTGCCTCAAAGTTTTTCGAGGGCGTCAAGAGTCATTTTGCTTATTTCCTCTACGCTTCCCACGCCGTTTATACGGATAAGGTTTCCCTTCTTTTCGTAGTATTCTTCGAGAGGCTCTGTCTGAGCGTGATAATTCTTGAGTCTTGCAAGAACAGTTTCCGGTGCATCGTCTTTTCTTACATAAAGGTCTGCGCTGCACTTATCACAGGTTTTATTGTCCCTCGAGGGTTTGAAATCGAGGTGGTATGAGGCTCCGCAATCGGGACACATACGTCTCTTGCTCATTCTGTCAACGATAACGTCGTCGGGAACGATGTAGGAGACAACCGCGTCAATCTTCACGCCCATTTTATCAAGTGCTTCCGCCTGAGGAATGGAGCGTGGGAAACCGTCGAGTATAAAACCGTTTTTGCAGGCATCACCGGAAAGGTGGTCCTTTATTATACCGATAACAACTTCGTCCGGAACGAGAGCACCGGCATCAATGTACGATTTTGCCATTTTGCCGAGTTCGGTCTCGTTCTTTATTGCATGACGAAGAATGTCGCCGGTAGATATCGCAGGAATATTGAACTTTGCCGAAATAAACTCTGACTGAGTTCCTTTTCCGGCACCGGGTGCGCCCATTAAAATCAAATTCATGTGATATCCTCCGACATTAATCAAGGAATCCCTTGTAGTTTCTGAGTGACATCTGTGCTTCGAGGTCGCGGAACGTTTCAAGAGCAACACCGATTACGATGATGATCGAAGAACCGCTGAACGCGAGGTCTGCAATACTACCCTTCGAGATGATATTAACAATCATCGGGAATACGCAGATGAAAGCGAGAATAATTGCACCTATAAGCGTGATTCTGTTAAGAACTCTTGTGATGTAATCCGAGGTAGGCTTTCCGGGACGAATACCGGGGATTGCGCCACCCTGCTTTTTCAGATTGTTTGCAACTTCAACGGGATTGAAAGAAATCGCAACGTAGAAGTAAGCAAAAGCAACGAGAAGAATAAGCTCGATTATAACATAGAGCCAAGTATTATAGTTAAATGCGTTGGTCACGCCCGTCCAGAACTTGCTGTTCGGGAAGAAGCTGCCTATCGTTGCGGGGATCGAAACGATGGAGCTTGCGAAGATGATAGGCATAACGCCTGTCATGTTAAGTTTGAGAGGAAGGTTCGTTCCCTGCCCGCCGTACATCTTACGACCGACAACTCTCTTTGCGTACTGAACCGGGATTCTTCTTTCACTGTCGTTCATCCAAACAATGACGAGGACGATAGCGAGGAAGATCGCAACGGAAAGAATTGCAAGAACTATACCGAGAATAAGAGAACCTACGCTGCCCGTTTTCGAAGTAATCGTATTGATTATCGACGAGATATAAGCGGGACCTCTTGCAACGATGTTTGCGAAAAGGATAACGGAGATACCGTTACCGATACCGTGGTCATTGACCTTTTCGGCAAGCCACATTACGAGCGCGGAACCTGCACAGTAGCACGCGATTATAACGACGATGCTGAACGTGTTTGCGTCCGCAACAAGCATATTGTTTGCTTTAAGAAGCATTGCGTAACCGTAGCTGGTTATAAGACCGAGACCGACAGTGACGTAACGTGTGTAGGAAGTAATCTTCTTTCTGCCCTCTTCGCCCTCCTTGGAAAGTCTTTCGAGAGCGGGTATAGCTATTGTGAGGAGCTGCATTACGATAGAAGCTGTGATATAAGGATTTACGCCGAGTGCAAAGAGGGTCGCGTTTGCGAACGCGTTACCGGAAAGGATATTCAGATATCCGAATATCGATCCGCCGAACATTGCATTAAGGCTTGTTCCGACATCACTGCTTACATACGGTACGGGAATGTTTGCGCCGAGGCGGTAAAGTACGACGATAAGAAGTGTAAAGAGGAGCTTTGATTTGAGTTCCGGAATCTTCCATGCATTCTTTAGCGTCTTAAACACTTTATACCACCTCTGTCTTTCCACCTGCTGCTTCTATCTTTTCTTTCGCGGTAGCGGAAAAGACTGTTGCTTTTACAGTTACTTTCTTTGTGAGTTCGCCTGTGCCGAGGACTTTGAGTCCGTCAAGCTCGCGGCGAATGACCTTACAATCAAGCAATGTCTGCATATCTACAACAGCACCGTTATCGAAGCGGTTGAGATCTGCAACATTTACTATTGCATATTTCTTTGCAAATCTGTTTTTGAAGCCTCTCTTCGGCAGTTTTCTGTAAAGAGGGAGCTGACCGCCTTCGAATCCGGGTCTTACACCGCCGCCGGAGCGCGCGTTCTGACCCTTATGACCCTTACCTGCGGTCTTACCGTTACCCGAACCTGTGCCTCTGCCCTTACGGAACGCTTCGGTCACAGAACCCGGTGCCGGTGAAAGTTCATGGAGCTTCATTTGTTATTCCTCCTTTATGCGTTTTCAACTTTTACGAGGTGCGAAATGACCTTTACCTTACCGGCAAGAACGGCGTTATCCTCGTGAACAATGCTGTCTCCGACCTTACGCAGACCGAGAGAAGCGGCTGTCGCCTTCTGATTGGGTTTAGAAGCGATGATACTCTTTACAAGTGTTACTTTTTTCATCATATCAGTGTCCTCCTTAACCCTTTACCTGTTCAACGGTGATATCACGCGTCTTTGCAACCTCTTCGACTGTGCGAAGCTGTTTAAGACCGTCTATCGTCGCCTTTACAACGTTTGCGGGGTTGTTGGAGCGGAGGCTCTTTGCACGGATATTCGAAATGCCCGCAAGTTCAAGCACCTTTCTTACAACGCCGCCCGCAATAACTCCGGTACCCTGTGCAGCAGGCTTTAGAAGAACCTTTCCTGCGCCGTATATACCGAGAACCTCGTGAGGAATAGTAGTACCCTTCAGGGAGACTTCTATCATATTTTTCTTTGCGTCCTCAATTCCTTTGCGGATTGCATCCGGAACTTCACCGGACTTGCCGATGCCGTAGCCGATGGTGCCCTTGCCGTCGCCAACGACAACCAGAGCAGCAAACTTCATGATGCGGCCGCCCTTGACAGTCTTGGAAACGCGGTTGATAGACACAACCTTGGTGATCATGCCGTCGTCTTCACGGTTTCTCATAGCCATAATGTGTTTCCTCCTCTCATTACAGCTTCAGGCCGCCCTCACGGGCGCCATCAGCCAGGGCCTTAACACGGCCATGATAAACGTAGCCACCACGGTCGAACACGACCTCGGTGATGCCCTTTTCCAGAGCCTTTGCTGCGATCTTCTTGCCGATCTCAGCAGCGGCCTCGACGTTGCCGCCGTTGCCGTTGAAGTCCTTGTCCATAGTGGACGCCGACACCAGGGTCACGCCCTGCTCATCATCGATGATCTGAGCGTAAATGTGCTTGGCGGAGCGGAAAACATCCAGGCGAGGACGTGCTGCGGTGCCGCTGATCTTGTTGCGAACGCGGCGATGACGACGAAGACGAGCTTCGTTCTTGTCGATCTGCTTAACCATTGTCTTTCACTCCTTACCTTATTTCTTGCCCTTGCCGGCCTTGCCTTCTTTGTGCTTGACAACCTCGCCCTCGTAGCGGATGCCCTTGCCCTTGTACGGCTCAGGCGGCTTCTTGGCGCGGATCTCGGCAGCATACTGGCCGACCTTCTGCTTGTCAATACCGGTAACGGTGAAGTGGTTGGGATCCTGCCACACGATGGTGCAGTCCTCAGTATCAGGAATGTTCACCTGATGAGAGAAGCCCAGGTTCATGACCAGGTTGGAGCCCTGCTTCTGGCAGCGCAGACCAACGCCCACGATCTCCAGCTTCTTCTCGTAGCCGTTCACAACACCGTTCACCATGTTGGCGATGTTGGTACGGGTCAGGCCGTGCAGGCTGCGGGCCTGGGGTTCGTCATTGGGGCGGGTAACCAGAACTTCATTGCCCTCGACCTTGACGGTCATCAGGGGATGATAGTTGGAATTCAGGCTGCCCTTGGGGCCCTTGACGGCGACGTGATGTGCTGCCTCATCGACAGTGACAGTAACGCCGGCAGGAATGACGATGGGTTTTCTTCCAATTCTCGACATTGTCTTTTACCCCTTTCTTACCACACGTAGGCCAGGACTTCGCCGCCGACGTGTGCAGCACGTGCAGCCTTATCAGTCATGATGCCCTTAGAGGTGGAAATGATTGCGGTGCCCAGGCCCTTCATGACCTTGGGCATATCTTCGCAGTTGGTGTAGATGCGCAGGCCGGGCTTGGACACGCGGCGCAGACCAGCGATAACGGGCTCACCGTTTGCCTGGTACTTCAGGGTGACAACGATGGTGCCCTGAACGGTGTCGTTCTTGACCTGCATGCCCTTGATGTAGCCCTCGTCAACCAGAATCTGGCAGATAGCCTTCTTCATGTTGGAAGCGGGGATCTCCACAGAAGGGTGTTTGGCAGTGCTAGCGTTGCGGATGCGAGTCAGCAGGTCCGCGATAGGATCAGTAATCTGCATTTGCCACTAACCTCCTTAGATTAGCTCTCATTTGTTTTATAATGATACCGCCCCGAAACAAGTTGTTTGCCCCGGGGCGGATATCCGACATTCTATCCAGCCCTCTGGTAAATTACCAGGAAGCCTTCTTCACGCCCGGGATCTCGCCCTTGTAGGCCAGCTCACGGAAGCACACACGGCACACGCCGTACTTGCGCAGCACGGAGTGGGGGCGGCCGCAGATGCGGCAGCGGGTGTATGCACGGGTAGAGAACTTAGCAGGACGAGACTGCTTCAGCTTCATAGACAGTTTAGCCATTGTAGAAATCTCCTCCCTTAGTTGTTCTCTGCGAACGGAGCGCCCAGAGCCTTCAGCAGCTCCTTGCCCTCCTCGTCAGTCTTGGCAGTGGTGACAAAGCAGACATCCATGCCGCGGACTGCATCGACCTTCTCGAAGTCGATCTCGGGGAAGATGATCTGCTCCTTGATGCCGCATGCGAAGTTGCCGCGGCCGTCAAAACCGTTGCCGTTGATGCCGCGGAAGTCGCGGACACGGGGCAGTGCGATGTTGAAGAAGCGATCGACGAACTCATACATACGCTCACCGCGCAGGGTGACCTTGCAGCCGATGGGAGTGCCCTGGCGCAGCTTGAAGTTAGCAACGCTCTTTTTAGCACGGCAGACGACTGCCTTCTGGCCAGTGATCTGGCCCAGATCCTTCATGACAGCTTCCAGGATCTTCTCGTTGTCCTTGGCTTCGCCGCAGGCAACGTTGATGACGACCTTGTCCAGCTTGGGGATCTGCATAACGCTCTTGTAACCGAACTTGGAGTTCAGAGCAGGAGCAATTTCATTGACATACTGTTCTTTCAAACGAGCCATTGTTCCTTACTCCTTTCTTACAGCTCAGCGCCGCACTTCTTGCAGACGCGAACCATCTTGCCGTCCTTCTCGACGTGGCCCACACGCACGGCCTTGCCGCACTTGGGGCAGATGGGCATGACCTTGGATGCGTACATAGCACCCTCAGCCTTGACGATGCCGCCCTGCTCGCCCTGACGACGAGGCTTGACGTGCTTGGTAACCATGTTCTGGCCCTCAACGATGACCTTGTTCTCAGAGGGGCTGACCTGCAGGACCTTACCAGTGTGGCCCTTGTCCTTGCCGCTGATGATCATAACGTTGTCGCCGGTTTTAACATGAAGATTATTCATTTTTAAAACCTCCTTACAGCGATTCCGGAGCCAGGCTCAGGATCTTGGTGTAGCCGGCATCACGCAGCTCGCGAGCAACAGGTCCAAAGATACGGGTACCCTTGGGGTTCTTGTCGGCCATAACGATAACGGCGGCGTTCTCATCAAAACGGATGTAGGAACCGTCGTCGCGGCGCACGCCATGCTTGCTGCGCACGATGACAGCCTTGACGACGTCGCCCTTCTTAACGGAGCCGCCGGGGGCTGCCTTCTTGACAGAGCAGACCACGACGTCACCAATGTTTGCGTATCTCTTGCGGGTGCCGCCCAGCACGCGGAAGCACATCAGCTCCTTGGCACCGGTGTTGTCGGCAACTTTGAGATAAGTTTGCATCTGAACCATATCAGATATCTCCTTTCAAACTGTTCAAAGCAGCGGGCAAAGATTACTTTGCCTTCTCAACGATACGGACCAGGCGCCAGCGCACATCCTTGCTCAGGGGGCGGCACTCCATGATCTCAACACGGTCACCGATGCCGCACTCGTTCTTCTCATCACGAGCCTTGAACTTGGCGGTACGCTTCAGGATCTTCTTGTACAGGGGGTGCTGCACGCTATCCTTAACGGCAACCACGATGGTCTTATCCATCTTGTCGGACACGACGACGCCGACGCGGGTCTTTCTCAGATTACGTTCTTCCATCGTTTAACCTCCTTACTGCTTCTCAGCCAGAACGGTCATCACGCGGGCGATGTCCTTCTTGACTGCTTCGATGCGGCCGGGGTTCTCCAGCTGGTTGATGGCATGCTGGAAGCGCAGGTTAAACAGCTCAGCCTTCAGATCTGCCAGCTTGCTGGTCAGCTCTGCGGTCTGCATTTCGCGGAGTTCATTAGCCTTCATTGGTGCCATCCTCCTTCACGGAGTCCTCACGGACAACAAATTTGCACTTGATGGGCAGCTTGTGCATAGCCAGGCGCAGAGCCTCACGAGCAGTTGCCTCATCGACATCTGCCAGCTCGAACAGAACGCGGCCCGGCTTCACGACTGCGACCCAGTATTCGGGAGAGCCTTTACCGGAACCCATGCGGGTCTCAGCGGGCTTTTCAGTCACGGGCTTATCGGGGAAGATCTTGATCCAGACCTTGCCGCCGCGCTTGATGTAACGAGTCATCGCAACACGGGCAGCCTCGATCTGAGTAGAGGAGATCCATGCCGGCTCCAGAGCAACAAGGCCGTACTGGCCCTGGCACACCACGTTGCCGCGGGTAGCCTTGCCGGTCATGCGGCCGCGCTGAACGCGGCGGTACTTAACACGCTTAGGCAGTAACATTACTTGTTGCCTCCTTCCTTCTTCTGAGCGGTCTTAGCGCTCTTGAGGACTTCGCCCTTGTAGACCCACACCTTAACGCCGATGCGGCCGTAGGTGGTAGCAGCCTCTGCAAAGCCGTAGTCAATGTCAGCACGCAGGGTCTGCAGGGGGATGGTGCCCTCGTGATAGCTCTCGGTACGAGCGATATCAGCACCGCCCAGACGGCCGGAGCACATTGCCTTGATGCCCTTTGCGGGAACGGTTGCGCGATCGCGGGGGCTCATGGCATTGCGCATGCACTGCTTCATAGCACGACGGAAGGTGACGCGGTTCTCCAGCTGACGAGCGATGTCCTCAGCAACCAGCTGTGCGTTGGTGGAGGGGCTCTTCACCTCGATGACATTGACGATAACGGTCTTGCCATACTCCTTGGTCAGCTTGTTCTGCAGGGCGATGCGCTCTTCGCCGCCCTTGCCGATGACCATACCGGGCTTAGCGCAGTAGATGTTAACATTAACGCGAGGAGCGGAAGTGGAAGGATCCACAGTGCGCTCGATCTCGATCTTGGGGACGCCAGCGTCCTTCAGCTGAGCCTTCAGCTCAGTGCGGATCTTGTGATCCTCGACGAGGTTATCGCTGAAATCCTTCTTGGAGGCAAACCAGCGGCTGTCCCAGTCTTTAATAACGCCGACACGAATGCCGTGCGGATTTACTTTCTGGCCCATTGTTTTCCCTCCTTACTCTTTCTCTTTCAGAACAACGGTCATGTGGCTGGTGCGCTTCAGGATGCGGTAGCCGCGGCCCTGTGCACGAGGCATCATGCGCTTCAGCGTCGGGCCGGGGCAGACGTAGCACTCGGCGACGTAGAGGTTGTTCTTGTCCATATTGAAGTTGTTTTCCGCATTAGCGGCTGCAGACTTCACCAGCTTCAGAAGGGGCTCACAAGCTGCCTTCGGGGTGTACTGCAGGATTGCCAGCGCTTCGTCCAGGGGCTTGTTACGGATCAGGTCCATAACGATAGACACCTTACGAGGACTAATGCGGGCATAACGAAGAATTGCCCGAGCTTCCATGTTGTGTTCCTCCCTCTATTACTTAGAATTACCAGTGTGGCCCTTGAAGGTACGGGTGGGAACGAACTCACCCAGCTTGTGGCCAACCATGTCCTCAGTCACATACACAGGCACATGCTTGCGGCCGTCGTGGACGGCAAAGGTGTGACCAACGAATTCGGGGAAGATCGTGGAGGCGCGGCTCCAGGTCTTGATGACCTGCTTCTTGCCGGAAGCGTTCATCGCTTCAACGTGCTTCATAAGAGCAGCCTGGACGAAAGGTCCTTTTTTAATGCTTCTACCCATTGTCTTAAACTCCTCTCTTACTTACCTGCACGCTTCACGATCAGCTTATCGGAGCGCTTATGATGCTTGCGAGTCTTGAGACCCAGAGCGGGCTTGCCCCAGGGAGTCATAGGACCGGAGTGACCAACAGGTGCGCGGCCCTCGCCACCACCGTGGGGATGGTCGCAGGGGTTCATGACGGTACCACGGCTGCCGGGACGGACGCCCATGTGGCGCTTGCGGCCAGCCTTGCCCAGGTTGACGTTCTCGTGGTCGATGTTGGAAACCTGACCGATGACTGCGGTGCAGTTCACGGGCACGTTGCGCATCTCACCGGAGGGCAGACGAACCAGAGCGTAGCCATTCTCCTTAGCCATCAGCTGAGCCATGTTGCCAGCGGAACGAACCAGCTGAGCGCCGCGGCCGGGATACAGCTCGATGTTGTGGATGATGGTACCGACGGGGATGTTCTCGAAGGGCAGGCAGTTGCCGGGCTTGATGTCGGCAGTCTTGCTGCTCAGGACCACATCGCCCACCTTCAGGCCATCGGGAGCAATGATGTAGCTCTTGACGCCATCGGTGTACTCGACCAGAGCGATGAATGCGCTGCGGTTCGGATCGTACTCGAGAGTCTTGACGGTAGCGGGGATATCGGTCTTCTGACGCTTGAAGTCGATGACACGATACTTGGTGCGGTTGCCGCCGCCCTGGTGGCGGACGGTGATACGACCGGTGTTGTTGCGGCCGCTGTGCTTCTTCATGGGCTCCAGCAGGCTGCGCTCAGGAGCGACCTTGCTCAGGACGCTGTAATCCGTGACGGTCATGCCGCGGCGGCCCGGAGTAGTGGGGCCATACTTCTTGATAGCCATTGTGCTATTCTCCTTTGTTTATCTTATGAATTATTATCGGGGTCATATCCCCATAGAGGAACCCTCGGCGGGTTCTATCAGACCATGCTGTTGAAGAACTCGATCTCCTTGGAGTCCTTGGTCAGGGTCACGATTGCCTTCTTGGATGCAGCGGTGTAACCAGCGTGCATGCCCTGGCGGCGGAAACGGCCGCGCACGGAAACGGTGTTGACCTTAGCGACCTTAGCGCCGGGGAACAGGACCTCAACGGCCTGAGCGATCTCGACCTTGGTTGCATCGGTAGCGACCTTGAAGGTGTACTTCTTATCAGCGATGCCAGCCATGGAGTTCTCGGTAATGACCGGCTTCAGGATGATATCATGTGCGGTTTTCATTAGCCAAGCACCTCCTCGAGCTTCTTAGCTGCGTCGACGCTGATGATCAGCTTGTCGGCGTTCAGCACATCGTAGGTGTTCACGCTGCCTGCGAAGGTGGTCTTCACACCGGCGATGTTGCCAGCGCTCTTGACGAACTTTGCATCGACAGTCTCATTGACCAGCAGGTTCTTCTTGCCGGCGCCAACAGCGTTCAGCATTGCAACCACAGTCTTGGTCTTGTACTCGTCGCAGGCGAACTTGTCAACAACGACCATGTTGCCATTGGCAGCCTTGTCGGACAGCACGCTCAGCAGAGCCAGGCGCTTGACCTTGTTGTTGATGTGGTAGTTGTAGCTGCGGGGCTTGGGGCCCAGAGCGACGCCGCCGTGAGTCCACTGCGGTGCACGGATGGAACCCTGACGAGCGTGGCCGGTGCCCTTCTGACGCCAGGGCTTCTTGCCGCCGCCGGAAACTTCCATGCGGATCTTGGTGTTCTGGGTGCCCTGACGCTGGTTGGCCAGGAAGTTCACCACAGCAATGTGGACAGCCTTCTCGTTCGGGGTGATACCGAACACGGCGTCGGAAAGCTCGATCTCGCTAACATGCTGACCGTTCATATCGACTACGTTAAACTTTGCCATTGTAGCTTTCCTCCTTACGCCTTCACGCTGTTGGCCAGAGTGACGATGGTGCCCTTGGAGCCGGGAACCGCACCCTTGACAGCGATCAGATTGTTCTCGGTGTCAACCTTGACAACGGTCAGGTTCTGCACGGTGACGCGCACAAAGCCCATGTGGCCGGGCAGGCGCTTGCCGGGGAACACGCGAGCAGGGGTAGAAGTAGAACCGTTAGAACCTGCATGACGTGCCACCGGGCCAGTGCCGTGGCTCTCACGCAGACGGTGCTGACCGTAGCGCTTGATAACGCCCTGGTAGCCCTTGCCCTTGGAAACGCCCACAACGTCGACCTTGTCGCCGGCTGCGAAGACATCAGCCTTCAGCACGTCGCCAACGTTCATTGCGGAAACATCTTCCAGACGGAACTCGCGCAGGGTCTTCTTGGGGGCAACGTTTGCCTTCTTGAAGTGACCTGCAGCTGCCTTGTTGACCTTCTTGGCGGAAACCTCGCCGAAGCCCAGCTGAACAGCCTGGTAGCCATCGCTCTCGACGGTCTTCTTCTGCACGACGGTGCAGGGACCAGCCTCGATGACGGTGACGGGGATAACCTTGCCGTTCTCATCGAACAGCTGGGTCATACCGACTTTCTTGCCGATAATGCCTTTAACCATTTTCTTTTCCTCCTGTA
>ERZ779865.2134-NODE-2134-length-12954-cov-14.991937_pt1 | contig 12954 bp, 12 predicted proteins | sample MGYA00433088_ERZ779865 | MGnify/ENA primary metagenome ERZ779865 (study PRJEB29588, sample SAMEA2151703) | human gut metagenome | biome: human gut; feature: human-associated habitat; material: faeces | place: Denmark | collected 2008/2010 ... | reverse complement strand
GACTGTGTGCCCCGCTTGTAGTTCACAAAATGTACGATGGCCATACGGCTCACCGACCTTCCATGACTGACCGCAACGCGGCGCTGACCTCGGACAGTTCCTGCGCGGCCTTGTCGAGTCCGATGACCTGCACCTTGCCCATGTTGGCGAGGACGGTGAGGCGGTTGATGTTGCTGCCGATGCCCTTGAGCTGGCGGAGCAGTTCCTTCTGCTCGTCGATGACCACGATCCGCTTGCCGAGACAGCAGGCGGTGACGTAATCGCTCATGGACATGTGGGCCTTCGCTGCCAGCGCTTTGATCTTCTTGCGGTCGGCGGACGCCATGCGCGTGCTGAATTTGATATCTTTTTTCATGTTTTTCTCCAATCGTAGCTAAAAGTGGGTCCGGGCTTCTGCCCGAAAATGGGGTGTGGGGCCATGCCCCGCCCGGTGCATTTGGCAGGGCAGCGGCTTCGCCGCAGACCAGACAAATGCGATGCTGGCCACCTCCAACGGAGGTGATAAAAGCTCCCGTAAAAAGAAACCTCTGCGCTTATTGGAAACAGCATCCTTCGCGGAAAAATTTGCCATTTACAGCAGAAAAACAAGATGTTTCTTCTGCTGGCTTTCAAGGAATTTTTCTCCCTTCACACAGCGCTATTCTGACATTCCTGTGTGGGGGTATCACTACCCTCGGCGTATGCTTCATGCCGTCGAAACGCTGGGCGCGCAGGGGACACAGTGGCTTAATAAGCTCCTTGTCGTGTACTCGCTCCCCGTCGGCTCTGCGAGCGCACACAGCGGCTCACACGCCGAAACACGGGGCGTTCTCGTCGCCTGAGACATCGACAGGGTCGATAGGGTCAACAGCTTGGGTACCCTGTGCATCGTCACTTTCGGCACGGCGCAGCTCAATGAGCCGCTTGCCGTTGCTGCGGCGCACCACGGCGGAAATGCCGATTTTGCTTAGTGCGGCAACGCTTTGTAGAATCAGACGAGATACCTTTTTCGGCGTGATGCCCTCGCTGCCCGCAGGGTCGATCTGCGCGGACAGCTCCGTGGGAGTGCCGATAAATTCCGCGCGGTCACGCATCAGCTCAGAGAGAAGAATGACGATTTGGCCGCCCAGCAGCTCCGGCTGCGTCCGGCTGTCCGACACCAGTTCCCACACATTTTCCGCGTTGCGTTCCAGCGTCAGCTCCCGGTATTCGATGTCGCGCCCGATGCAGGAGAGCTTTGCCTTGCCGCTGCCGCGCTTGTCCTCCACCAGCGTGAAGCTGGAATCCACCGCGCCGCTGATAGCCGTTGTGCCGGAGATGCGGCTGAACACATCGTCGGCAAGCTCCTTCCGCAGATGGTGGATCAGCAGAATGGCGATGCCATGGGTGTCCGCAATGTGCTTCAGCACGGAGAGGTCACGGTAGTCATTTGCATAGGTGTTGTCATAGTTGGTGCCGCGGATCATTTGCAGCGTGTCGATAATGACCAGCACCGTGTCGGGGTGCTCTGAGAGGAACACGCGGAGCTGTTCCTCCAGACCTTTACCAAGGGTATCGCTGTTGGTGGAGAAGTGGACGCTGGCGGGGGCGTCCTCCGTGATCTCGAACAGGCGGTTCTGGATGCGGAGGGTGGAATCCTCCAAGCAGAGGTAGAGAGTGGTGCCCTGCTTCACGCCCATGCCCCAAATGGATTCGCCCTTCGCCACCGTGACGGCCAGCCACAGCGCCAGCCACGATTTTCCCACCTTGGGTGAGCCTACGAGGATGTGCAGGCCTTGAGAGAGCAGCGTGTCCACCACGAAGTTCAGCGGCGTGAGCGGCTGACTCATCAGCGTTTCTCCGTCGATGGTCAGCAATCGGCTTTCTTTTTTCAATTTCGGATCCTCCTTAAAAATATTGCTCCCATCGGAACGATGAGAGCGAAAAAAGCAGAGGGGCGTTACCACGGGACGGCGCGTGGTTTCTTCCCTCTGCTTGTATTGTGGAGGAATTTATGCTATGCTGAGAAAAAGTATGGACAGATTAAAATTCATGTAGGACAGATTTTAGCGGGAGGGGTACGCATGGAGGGCAGCATCATTTTCTACACCTATGGCAGCACCTTGGAGCTGAACGGCCAGCAGTTCACTGCCGGTATGCTGACCGCCGATCTGCTGAATCTGTCGCCGGACGAATATCGACCCATGAGCAAACGCATGAAGCAGGTCACCAGCCTTGCGGAAGAATATGAGCAGAGCGGGAGCATAGAGCTTTGGTGGAAGCTGAACGAGGAGCTGGCGGCGCTATGCGGAGTGCTGCGCCGCTACGCTGTGTTCCGCCTGCTGCTGGACGAAGACGAGGACGCTTTCTTCTCTGCCATACGGGAGATCACGGAGCAGTTCAGCGTATTTCCCACGGAGGATCAAGCGCCGACGGCGGAAGCGCAAAAAAGACAGTTTGAGCGCGTGGCAAACCAATTCTCCCAGCGCGGCGAATATGCTCCCCTCGACCTGTTCCATCCGAGTGAGGCAGATCTGGAAGATGGGATGGCTTTTTATTACGAGATGCTCCGCGCCTTCGGTCCCACCAGGGACGCATGGCGTGATTACCAGAAGCGCCTTGACCGCTATGCGCTGTACCTCCATGACATCCGTGCCTTCAACGAGACCATCCAGAATTTTATCCGGTTCGGCTTATCCAAGCTGGAACACAACAGTCCGGAGGAGTATGCGAAGGCGCTCTACGGTTTTTACAATGATGATTGTATCGCGGAAAAGCTCATCGTCAATCCCATCCGCAACAATGGCGACTGCTATACGACCCACGATGCCTACGAACTTTCCTATGTGCCGCGGCCACTGCCGGACGGCTCTGTCGCCATCTGTCAGGAGCATGTGACCGACAGCTTGCAGGCGCTGATGAAGGCGGATTATATGCTGGCGCTGAACAGCGGACACAACGTCCGCCGCTGCATCATCTGCGGACGGTATTTCCTGCTCAAAAACGGCGTCCACGCGTTATACTGCGAAGGAGCGTGTCCCCACGCGCCCGGCTACACCTGCCGGCAGTTTGGTTCGGTGGAGGTGCAGAAGGAGTTGGCAAAGGACATCCCAAAGGTAAAAGCCAAGGTGACCGCCTTTGCCCGCATCACAAAGGATATGCAGCGGGGCGCGATCTCACAGGAGGACACAAGAAAAGCCAAGGACTATGTGCGGGATCTGCTCTATGACGCTCTGCGTGACGCGAATATCTCCGTAGAGGCTTTCGAGCAGCGTATTTCCTCTGAGCGCGTTTACCAGCACTGCGGGATCACCAGAACGGCCAATCCGAGGGGCCGTCCGCCGAAGAAAAAGGCGGGTGAGCAAGTATGACCAACGAGCAACTAATTCGCCAATATTATGACGGTGACGAGGCTGCGCTGGAAAAGCTGTACCATAAAAACATCGGTCTGATCCGCGGCATCGCCAAGGAAGCCGCGGCGGAGTTCAACTGCCTGATAATGGAGCAGCATCATCCGAATCAGCGTTCCGCGTATACGAAAACGATCCTGGACGATCTCTGCGGCGAGGGCGCGTTGGAGCTTCTGACACGGATACAGAGCAGAGAATACGACGAGAGCCGCGCCGCGCTCACCACCTATCTTTACCCACATTTGAAGGGGCGCATGACCCGCTGGCTGGAGCAGAATCTTGGCTGTATGGCGTTGAGCAAGGACGAGACGGCCGCCGTCCGTCAGGCGCAGAGGCTGTATCATGCCGCATGGAAGGATACCGGTGAGATCGCGGAGGAGTTAGGCATCTCCGAGGCTCGTGTCAGCCGATATGTTCGCTACAACACCCATTTCCTCGGTGTGCATGATCTTGTTTCGGAGGGCTATGACGGCGATCCCTACGAGCGGCTGATGCCGGGGATGCTCTCCGTTTCGGCGGAGCAAGCCGTGTACCGCAAGGTCTGCATCGAGCTCCTTCGGAAGCTGTTCGATACCCTGCCGAAGAAGGACAGGGACATTCTCGGCAAGACCTGCGGCGTGTTCGGATACTCGGAGGCGTCCTTGAAAGAGATCGGGATGTATCACATGATGAAGGAGTCCGCCGTGGAGAAGGCGAAGAACCGCGCGGTCGAGAAGCTGAGAGAAGCCTATCCCGGCAGCAGGCTTCAGGTATGGAGGGCTGTTCATCGTATGCTGCGGAGGCCGATCCCGTTGCCGGGGGAGGACAGTGAGCTGCGGCGCAATTTTCCGCAGTATGTCCGCGCCTTGGCGGAGGTCTATGCTATACTGGAGGAAGCTGTTGCAAACGGAGAGCGATACTTAGGCGAGAATGAGAGCTCCAATACCTGTGAAAAGTAAAGCTGGAGGCGTATGTAAAGATTGTGGATGGTCCTCTTACTGCATAGCCGAATCTGCCGCCGACAGCGAAAACTGCCGAGCGGCAGTCTTGCAATATGGGAAGATAAGTGGTCAACTCAAAATTTTTTACAAAATTCTTTGTAAGATTTTTCGTTTTTCGCAGTCTTATAAGTGAACGGGACAAGGAGGTGAGCAGGTGACGGACTTTGAACAGATATACAAAGACTATTTTCGGGATGTGTTCCTCTATGTGCGGCGGCTGTCCGGCGGGGACGAACGGCTGGCAGAGGATATTACCAGCGAAGCCTTCTTCCGTGCGCTTCGCCGCATTGACAGCTTTCGGGGGGATTGCGACATCCGGGTGTGGCTGTGTCAGATCGCAAAGAATTGTTACTATACCCATCTGAAACAAAGCCGCTGGACAGAGCATACAGCGGATATGGAACAGCTTATATCGGAAGCGGAGGAATCACCGGATGAAATGCTGCTGCGCAGCGAGAATGCCCAACAGGTAAAACATCTGCTGCATGAGCTTCCCGATCCGTACAAAGAGGTTTTCATGTGGCGTACCCTTGGCGAATTGAGCTTTAAGGAGATCGGGAAGCTGTTTCACAAGACGGAAAACTGGGCGTGTGTCACCTATCACCGCGCACGAAAAATGATCCAAAAGGGAATGGAGGCTGACGAAGATGAAAAATGAGTGCAGCATCATCCGCGATATTCTGCCGCTGTATGTGGAAAACATGGTGTCGGAGGATACGTCGGAGTTTGTAAAGGAGCATCTGGAAAGCTGCCCCGCCTGCCGTGCGGAGCTTGAAAAACTGCAGGAGCCTGTAGAGGTGCAAACAGAGCCGCAGCCCGACATGGACGCCGCGCCGCTGAAACGGCTGAAAAAGGCACTGCTGATGAAAAAGGTGCAGACCATCCTATGCACAGCGGCGGTGCTACTGGCGCTGATGCTGTCGGTCATCTCCTTTCTGACTGCGCCGGAATACTTCGCCTATTCGCCAGAGCTGGTGACTGTGACGGAGGAAGCAAACGGTGCGGTGACGCTCTCTTTCAGCAACGAGGTCACGAATTATAAGCTCCAACAAATCGCCGACCCCGATGATCGCAACACTGTCTACCATCTTGAGGTGTGGACCTCCGTATGGGACAGAGCGTTCCATAGACCCGGCGTACAGGCTGTGACCGCAGCACCGGAGAGCGGCAAGCCGCTTCTCGTTTATTTCACGCAGTTTATCAACGGACACGCCGAAAGCTCCAGCGATAGCTCGGTGTGCATCTACGGCACCGCGCCCGACAGCGGCGGCTGGGTCGCTTTGGCGGGGCTTTCTTTGGGCTATTGGCTGCTATTCAACATCGCCCTGTTCCTGATCCTTACCGGGGTATGGTTCAAGCTGCGTAGGAAAGAAAAATCCCGCCGCTGGGTGGAGCGCCTGCTCCCGATCCCTATCGCATACGGGCTGGGGCATCTGTGTGTTATGGGCTTTCGCACTGCATCCTGTTCGGAATGGCGCGACTTTCAACTGATCCTTGCAGTCGGTGTTCTGTTCTACTGCGCTATGCTGCTGGCATTGAGTATTTTTTATAATGTAAAAGAGCTGCGGGGTATAAAAAGAGAGGGTGAGAACGAATAGCGGTCTGACCATTTGGGAAGTAGGTGTACCATGAGAAAACTTGTGATCTTTTGCTTTGCCGTCTGTATGACCGTGCTTTCGGTACTATCCCTGTTCAATTTTGCACAGGACGCAGAGGAAAGCATGATACTGGATAAGCGGGCGGTAATCCTCGAAAAGCCGGAGACATTGAGCAACCGCGAATTTTTGGGACAGATAGATACTGCACTCGGAAAGATCGGCGCAGACATTATGTACCGCTACGCGGAGCTGGATGGGGACAAGCCACTGTACCGCTACTATAAGACCAGCCATACCGACAGCTTTCTTTCCGTTTCTACCGGGAAAGGGAGCGTGAGGCTGGAATCGGACGAGTTCTTTTCCACTGCAAAGCAGCCGGGAGCTATGGCGCTGCATCTGTCCTCGCTGTTTCAAGATACCGCCATCTATCCACTCATGCAGGCGCAGCAGCATGACTTGACCGCCGCGACCTGGTATGTGGCGGAAGGACAGCTTGACGCGGTGCTTCATGCGCTGAAAGGCTTGGGCTATTCCGTAACAGCAACCAACGAAAGGCTTTTGTCTACCAAGCTGCCGCTTTATTTCCTGTTCATTCCTGCCTTTATGCTCTGCGCCAGTATCGTATTCTACACCCTGTCCGCAGGCAAGAAAAATGTGCTGAAAAAAATGGAGGGCTATACCACGGGGAATATCCTGCTGGGGGAGATCAAAGCCTTTGCCCCTGCTTTGTGTCTTTGCTTTCTGCTGATTTTTGCCGCCGCCATGATTTGCGCCGTGTGGCTTCATCCGGTGGCGACCTGGCAATTTGGGCTGTTCCTGCTGGGGGATTGTCTGTGGCTGCTCGTTCCTCTGATACTGGCCATCCTGCTCTCCCTGCTGTTCCTCTCCGGGCAGCGCAGCGCGGAGTATGTGAAGGGCAAAGTTCCAAAGCGCGGGATCTACATTACAAACACGCTTGCGAAAGCTGCTTTTCTAATCTTTATTCTATTCTCTCTCACCATTGCCATGCGGAACATCACGCAGATCTACAACACCTTCCATGCAGCGGAGTTCTGTTCGCAAAAGACAAAGGGCTATGTGACTGTCCCTCTGAACAATGTTAATTCCGGTAGAGCACCGGAGGGCGCGGATTATCTGGCGTTCTATTATGCCACAGTGGATCGCTACAATGGAATACTCATGGCGGCCAACGATTTTAATTACGACCTGTTTGAAGGGAAAATGCTGGGAGAGGCATACGGTCAGGATTATGCCCACATCAACCGAAACTACCTTGCGTTCAACCCCATCTATGCGCCGGACGGGGAGCAGATCGGTGACGCTCTGCTTTCCGATACCCATGTGAATATTCTGCTTCCGAAGTCCAAGGAATACAGGCGGGATGAGGTACGGGAGCGCGGCGCGAGCTGGGGAAATTCCGGGGATGTGAATATTGTCCTCTACGATGATAAAGCGTCTGACATATACTCCTATAACGCCAGCACAGGGCTTGGGGGCAATGGCGCTCTGCCCGCGCCCATCCTTGTAGTCAAGGAAGGTGACCTGCTGGACGGGCTTTTCATCGAAGCATGGTGTTCACAGGGAGCGTATTTCCTCTATGTTCCCACCGATGATCCGTATGCGGAGCTGCTGCCTATCCTGCGGGAAACGGGTATTGACGCGGCGACCGTTTCCACACCGACCGTCGCCGCCACCTTTGATAAAATGCTCCATCATCTGACCTATATGCTGATGATTTGGGGCGTACAGGCTTTGGTGCTGCTGATTGGGCTGTTCTGCCTGATCTTATTCGGCGCAAGGCTCTACTGCGATAATTATAAGGACAGGATCGCCTGTCGCCTGATTGAAGGGCACTCCCTTTTGAGCTGTATTCGCACCCATCTCGTGCTGACGGTGCTGTATTATGGGGCGGTAGCGGCAGGGCTGCTGTTCTTAAAGCTCGCCATCGAGCTTGACTACAATATCCTGCTGGGTACGTTTCTCGCGGAGATGCTAATCACGCTGCTGGCCTGCGGCAGCATTGCCCGGAAAAACCTCTATCAGATTGTGAAAGGAGCGGAAGCATGACTGCCATTACTTTATCCAATATCAATAAACGCTTCGGGGAGAAAGTGCTGTTTCGGGATTACTCGCTGCATATTGAAGCCGGAGAGTTTGTCGCCATCAAGGGCGAAAGCGGAGCCGGAAAAACAACGCTCCTGAACATCATAGGACTGCTGGAAACGCCGGACAGCGGCAGCGTCACCCTCTGCGGCGCAAGAAACCCGTCCTTTTCCTCCCGCGCTGCGGTTCACCTGCGGCGGCACAAGCTGTCCTACCTGTTTCAGAATTACGGGCTGGTGGACACCGACACCGTGGAAGCCAACATGAAGCTCGCCACCCGGTTCGGTAAAGCAAAGGGCAAGGCAGAGAAAGAACGCATCGCGGATGCGCTGGCACAGGTGGGGCTTTCGGGCTATGAGCGTCGTAAGGTCTACACCTTGAGCGGCGGTGAGCAGCAGCGGGTGGCGCTGGCAAAAATCATCGCAAAATCCCCCGACATTATCCTTGCGGATGAGCCTACGGGCAGTCTGGACGAGCGCAACCGCAGCTATGTGATGGATATTCTCAAAGAGCTGAACCGACAAGGAAAAACCATTGTTGTTGTGACACATGATTCCTATGTGAGCGATTGCGCCACACGGCATATTGCGCTGTGAGAGGACGGAGGGTAAAGCTATGCGAAAAAAGAACTGGGTTGCCTTGCTATGCTCGATCCTGATTCTTGCGAGCATAGGGCTTGGCGTTTCCATCATTTACTCGGACTACTATTTCAGCCCCGTGTCGGGCTTGCAATCCTTTACTGTCGCGGACGTCTCCCGGACATACCTTCATCCGGAGGAGGACGCAGGCACGCCAAGTGCCGCCGCGCCGTCCGATGAGCTTTATGTGCTCCTGGAACGCTGGGCGTTGGAAAACGAGGCGACAATCCTATACAAGAACGGGTTTGCCGCAGGCTGCGGCATCCTGGACGGTTCGGATTGGCTCCGTGAAGCCATCGGGCTTTCGCTGCCTTGTGATGCGCAGGGCGTATTAACCGCAGAGGACGCGGCTTTTTCGGAAACCCATGTGCGCGACGGACGGTTTTTGCCGGACTCGCTGGGGCTGCCTGTCCTGGGAACCTATCGGGAACAGGATGTGCCTTCCGTTATCTCCAATGCAGGGTTTCTCTATCCGTTGTCCATGAGCGGGGCGAAGGATGGAATGTACTTCACAGATGGCACGGACACCAGTGGTCTGACGGCACTATTTGAGAATAGTGGCTATACGGTCACTGACCAGCGGCAGCGTTTGAACCTTCCCGCGCTGGCGGCGAAGCTTCTGACGGACAGCGTTCTTTCCAGAGCGATTTCCGCTGCCATGCTCGGTTTGATCTTTTGCTTCTCCTATGTGGTGCTGACCATGTATCGGGAAAATGACCGCCGCTATCAAATCTATCATTTGTTTGGGCTGTCAAAAGCACGGCTGTTCCTCCGCTCCACCCTTACGGCGATGGGTATTGCACTGACTGCTGCTCTGCTTTTCGGCGTGGCGCTGTACCGGGGGCTGACCTATATGCCGGACAGTGATCTGACCGTGCTGCTGATAGGTACTACGGCAGGGTTTGTACTGTTCTCACTGATTTTGAACTGGGCGGGCTACTGCGGAACAGCCGCACGGTTGGGGAAAGGGGGAAGATGATATGACACTTATCAGGCAGGTGATCCGGGATTTGGTCAAGGATGCCGGATGGGTCGTTTTTTACGGCTTTTTAACCGCAATGTCCATCATAGCTTTCGTGCTGGTGGGATTGAGCTATCAGCATGTCGCGTCACAAAATGATGCAATCCGTCGCTTTACGCAAAACGATGTGAGCATGGTGCGGGTAAAGGATTTGAGCAGTCTTATGACAGCGGCTGACCGGAAAACTACCGCACAGCCTATCAGCACAGGCAGTGGGCGGCAGCAGGGCCTCGTGGAGCTGTTTCAAAAGCATGACAACCTCGGCAGCCTCGTCCTTCTCCCCGGCATCGGCGGGTATCAGCAGACCATCGTTTATGTGGGCGCCTATACCCGGCTGACAGCATTCCCGTTTCCGGCAGGCAGCGGTGCACCCATCGCCGCGGTTTCGCCGGACTGCGCCGGGGACGAAGGAAAGACGCTCCGCATCGGCGATCACGAATGCATCGTGACCGTTGTTCCATCCGATATGGACGTTTACCATCCGCTGCACTACATTCCACCCGCATCGGAGAATCTGAAGAAAACGCTCTATGTTTTCTCGCCATCCTGTGAGGATGCCCTTTCCCTCGCGGCGTTTCCGCACGTATCGGTGGATATGTTCATAGACCGTCTGATTCTTGCCGAACCCACAGAGGAAAGCGCCGCCGATGTCAGGTCGTTCCTGTATCAAAACTATTCCGCCTATGCGGAGATACAGTCAACGGAAAACTTTTTGCGGCTTTCCGCCGCAAGCAGCACCCGCACCCATCAGGCGTATCTTCTGTTCTACATCATGTCCACGCTGGTTTTATTCGGCGCGCTGCTGCTGAACACCTATCGCATCCTGCGACACAGGATCCCGGAATATGCGGTGCATCATCTGTTTGGCGCAACACAGCGGTTTATCTTTGCAAGGATGTATCTGTTCGTGTTGGGATACCATGTGATCCCGCTTGCGGGAACGCTCCTGATCCTGTCATTGAACAGGCTCGCGTCGCCGCTGAATCTTCTCATGGTATTCGCAGCCACCATGGGCTCGGCGTTCCTTGTCACAAGTATTGTGCAGCAGCGTTTTGTATCTAAATTTTCACAGGGATTAAGGAGGGAATGAACTATGCCAGGAATCACCGTTACACAAGCCTGCAAGAGCTATGAAACCAGCCACTATACCGTAAAAGCGGTGAATCACGCCAATCTTTCCGTGGAAAGCGGCGAAGCCGTCGCCATTGTCGGACCCTCCGGCAGCGGCAAGTCCACACTTTTGAACATTATCGGTCTGATTTTGAAGCCGGATTCCGGAAGCGTCGCCGTGGGCGGAGAGGAAGTCCTGAACATGAGCGACAGGCGGTGCAGCGCTTTCCGAAATGCCTCGTTCGGCTATATTGTGCAGGACTTCGCCCTGCTGGACGATGAAACCGTATATCACAACATCCGAATCCCCCTGCTTTACAACAGGCAGATCAAGCGCCGGGAGCATAAGCCCCGAATCAGGGAGATCGCGCAGAAGCTGGACATATCAGACAAGCTGAACCGCAAGGCAGGCAAATTGTCCGGTGGAGAGCGGCAGCGGGTGGCAATCGCCCGTGCAATCGTCTGTGACCAGCCGATCATCCTTGCGGACGAACCCACCGGCTCACTGGACGCGGCGAACAAAGCGAATGTCATGGACATCCTCATGCGGCTCTGCAAGGAAAGCGGCAAGACGCTGATCATCGTTACGCACGACCCTTCGATTGCCGAACGCTGTGACAGGATCGTTCAGATGACGGATGGCCGCATTGAGGGAAACGGAAAAAACTTGCCGTGAGAGGGTGTGCGCCCATTACCATGGATTTCAGAGTCAAACAGCCGCAAGCCACCATTTTTGATGACTTGCGGCTGTTCTGTTCAGCAGCTCTTTTGGTAACTCTCCTTCTTGTACGCTTTGCTTCGCCGAAGCGCTGGAAGTGGACGATCTCCCGGGCACGCAGGAACTTGATGGCATCGTTGACGTCCGGATCATCGGACAGGCGCAGAATGTTGTCGTAGGTCAGGCGCGCCTTCTGTTCGGCGGCCAGATCCTCCGTCAGGTCGGCGATCATGTCGCCGGTAACGCCGATGGAGCCTGCCGACCAGGGAAAACCGGACGCCGCAGTGGGATAGACTCCTGTGGTATGATCCACAAAGTAGGCGTCAAATCCGGCAGTCCGGATGTCCTCGTCGGACAGGTTTCGCGTCAACTGGTGAACAATAGTCCCCACCATCTCCAGGTGTCCCAGTTCCTCTGTGCCGATGTCGGTAAGCATGCCCTTCAACTCAGCGTAGGGCATGGAGTACCGCTGGCTAAGATAGCGCAGAGAAGCGCCCAATTCGCCGTCCGGGCCACCATACTGACTGATAATGACCGCTGCCAGCTTGGGGTTGGGATTCTTGATCTTCACAGGGTATTGCAGCTTTTTCTCATAGACAAACATGGCTCAGTTCCCCTTTCCATCCCACGGCCACGGGTCGTTCAGCCATTGGTAGCTGCCCGGCGTGATATCCGTCTGCATCAACGGTCCGCATTTTTCCTGATAGCGTTTACGCCCCTCCTGGCCCAGCCGGATGTATGACCAGTACAGCTCCAAAGCCTGCTGGTCATCTGCGTGTGTGGTCAGGTAAAGACCCAGCTCATCGATAGCAAAATCCAGCGCCATCAGCTCCAGCAGGGGACCGTCTACCTGTGGAAAGCGGGACCGCAGCTCCTTGTGGAAGGGAAGATCAAGGCCGGGAAAGAGTGTGCCCTGCCGCAGGGCCTCCTGGTCGTCGTAGCGCACGGGGTCTGTACCCTGCATGGCCACATAGGGGAAAGCCAGCGCACCGCAGGCCGGAAGCTGGCCGGTACCTTCGCCGCAGGCGGGCTGTGTTTCCGCCCGCGCTGCCGCCGTTTTCTCTGTATACAAGAGAATTTCCTCCTTTTGTCGGTAGTGGAGCCGTTCACAGCGGCTCGCTATATCTTATGCCTTGGCGGTTTGGGCGGTGAAGAAAATCGTTTTCAATTTTGCTATGCTGTGTTACAATGAAGAAAACACACATAAACTCTCCCGGAGGGGAGGGAGGTCCATGGTGTTGCTGCTTCGCAAACGACATCTGCTGACAGTTGTGGCCGCGGTAGCGTTGTGCGGTGCACTGCTGCTGACCGCGCGTCCCGGGGCGGCGGCCGTTTCGGGCAGCGCTTCGCCACAGCGGGCGGTCATCTTGGATGCCGGCCACGGCGGCGCGGACGGCGGGGCGGGGGCGGGCAGCGGC
>ERZ779865.2132-NODE-2132-length-12964-cov-2.233868_pt1 | contig 12964 bp, 9 predicted proteins | sample MGYA00433088_ERZ779865 | MGnify/ENA primary metagenome ERZ779865 (study PRJEB29588, sample SAMEA2151703) | human gut metagenome | biome: human gut; feature: human-associated habitat; material: faeces | place: Denmark | collected 2008/2010 ... | reverse complement strand
TCGGATGTAGTATTCGCGGACTGGATTTCAACGCACATGGCAAACATCACATTATTCGTGCAGCTCAAGAGGGGATTGTGTTCTCCTTCAAGTATGGCATTGATATAATGGAGCAGATGGGGATTCCTGTGAAGATGATTCATGCCGGACACGCCAATATGTTCTTGAGTTCTATCTTCCGTGATACGTTGGCCGGAGTGACCGGAGCCACCATTGAGCTTTACGATACGGATGGCTCGGTAGGTGCTGCGAAAGGTGCAGGTATTGGCGCAGGTATCTATAAAGATAATAATGAGGCATTTGCTACGCTTGACAAACTGGATGTGATTGAGCCTAATGTGGCAAAACGCCAGGAATATGCTGACGCGTATGCAAAATGGAAATACCGTCTTGAAAAGTCGATGACCGGTAACATACCGGCTCCGGTTCTATCTTCAGATAAATAATTAACAATTTAAATAATAACCATTTTAAAAAATAAAAGAATTATGGCAACAAAAGAATTTTTTCCGGGAATTGAAAAGATTAAATTTGAAGGTAAGGAAAGTAAGAACCCGATGGCGTTCCGTTATTATGATGCTGAAAAGGTAATAAACGGCAAGAAGATGAAAGACTGGTTGAAGTTTGCTATGGCATGGTGGCATACGTTGTGTGCCGAGGGCGGTGACCAGTTTGGCGGCGGAACAAAGAAATTCCCTTGGAACGGTGATGCCGATAAGGTGCAGGCTGCCAAGAATAAGATGGATGCCGGCTTTGAATTCATGCAGAAAATGGGAATCGAATATTATTGTTTCCATGATGTGGACTTGTGTGAGGAAGCCGATACAATCGAGGAATATGAAGCGAATCTGAAAGAGATAGTTGCTTATGCCAAACAGAAACAGGCTGAAACCGGAATCAAATTGTTATGGGGTACGGCAAATGTTTTTGGTCATGCACGCTATATGAACGGGGCTGCTACAAACCCCGAATTTGATGTGGTTGCCCGCGCTGCTGTCCAGATAAAGAACGCTATTGACGCTACCATCGAACTGGGTGGCTCCAATTACGTGTTCTGGGGTGGACGTGAAGGGTATATGTCTTTATTGAATACAGATCAGAAGCGTGAGAAAGAACATCTGGCTCAGATGTTGACCATCGCCCGCGATTATGCCCGGAGCAAAGGGTTTACAGGTACTTTCCTGATTGAACCCAAACCGATGGAGCCGACTAAGCATCAATATGATGTGGATACCGAAACTGTGGTAGGGTTCTTGAAAACTCACGGACTGGACAAGGATTTCAAGGTGAACATTGAAGTGAATCATGCTACGTTGGCTGGTCATACATTTGAACATGAACTGGCTGTTGCGGTAGATAACGGAATGTTGGGATCTATTGACGCTAACCGTGGCGATTATCAGAACGGATGGGATACAGACCAGTTCCCTATCGACAATTACGAACTGACCCAGGCCATGATGCAGATTATCCGCAACGGCGGTTTGGGTAATGGCGGTACGAACTTTGATGCTAAGACCCGTCGTAATTCTACTGATCTGGAAGATATCTTTATCGCCCATATTGCAGGTATGGACGCTATGGCGCGTGCATTGGAAAGTGCTGCTGCTTTGCTTAATGAATCTCCTTACTGCAAGATGTTGTCAGACCGTTATGCTTCATTCGACAGTGGCAAAGGCAAAGAATTTGAAGAAGGCAAGCTGACACTGGAAGACGTAGTGGCTTATGCTAAGCAGAATGGTGAGCCCAAGCAAGTAAGCGGTAAGCAGGAATTGTACGAAGCCATCGTAAATATGTATTGCTGATCCGGCCGGAATGGTATTGCACAAGTTTTACCCTTGCAGACCTTTTTTAAGAAGGAGGGCTGTGCAATGAAGTCTGAATGAATTCTGCTAACGGATTATTAAAGAATAAACGGCTGTACACCGTCAGGTGGCAGCCGTTTTTATATTTGTTAGAGGGATATTTATGAAATAATACTCGCCTATATCGAAAATAATATCTACCTTTGCGGCTGCTAAATTACTAAGTTTATTGAATTTATATGATAAAAAAACTATTATCCGTACTGGTCTTAGTTTTTGCCCTCTCGGGTTCTGTGCTTGCACAGCAATCTATGAGTGACCAACAGGTGTTGGAATATGTGAAGACGGGCATGCAACAAGGAAAAGACCAACGTCAGATTGCTACAGAGTTAGCCCGTAGAGGAGTGACACAAGAACAGGCTAAGCGTGTAAAGAAACTTTATGAACAGCAAAATGGGTCTGCTGATAAAGACGCAAATGCAACGATGCAAAATCGGAACCGTTTGCGTGAAAAGACAAAGACGCAGGAAGATATCTATGTAACAGAGAATTTTACTTTCGACCAACGTTCAGCTGCGGACAGAGTGGTAGGGAAGAACTCGTTGGACAGTGTTTCTGCCAATCGCTATTACGAGGGGATGGGCATGGGCGATATGGAAGATATGCAGAAGGATAAGGTGTACGGACGGGACATTTTTGAAACCAGAAACCTTACATTCGAGCCGAGTGTGAATCTGGCTACTCCTCCTAATTACCGTCTGGGGCCGGGTGATGAGGTAATCATTGACATCTGGGGTACAAACCAGGCCACCATCCGCGATAATGTATCTCCGGACGGATCTATCACGATCCCCGATTTGGGATTGATTTATCTGAACGGCATGACTATTGCCGAAGCCAACCAATATTTGCGTAAAGAACTGAATAAGATTTATGCAGGGCTTGATAATGAACAGAACCCGTCCTCACAAATCAAGGTTACTTTGGGAAACAGCCGGACGATCCAGGTGAACGTGATGGGGGAAGTGTTCCAACCGGGAACTTATGCATTGTCTTCTTTCTCTACCGTGTTTCATGCACTGTACCGTGCCGGTGGTGTGAGCGATATCGGTAGCTTGCGCAATATACAAGTAGTGCGCGGAGGACAGAAAATCGCTACCGTAGATGTGTACGATTTTATTATGAAAGGTAAAATCAATGATGATATCCGCTTGCAGGAAGGCGATGTGATCATCGTTCCTCCATACGAGGCGTTGGTTAGCATAGAGGGTAATGTGAAACGCCCCATGAAATACGAGATGAAAAACAACGAAAGTGTTGCCACGTTGTTGAAGTATGCCGGTGGATTTTCGGGGGATGCCTATACCCGTTCTCTCCGCATGATTCGTCAAAACGGAAAGGAGTATCAGATTTATACGATTGATGATATTGATTATTCCGTATTCCAGGTAAAAGATGGTGATGCGCTGACTGCTGAAGCTATTCTGGATCGTTTTGAGAATAAACTTGAAATCAAGGGTGCTGTCTATCGTCCGGGCATTTATCAGTTCGGAGGAACCTTGAATACAGTCCGCCAACTGGTGGAAAAGGCTGAAGGCCTTATGGGTGATGCCTTTACAGGACGTGCGGTGTTGCATCGCGAGCGCGAGAATCTGAAGAAAGAGGTTATTCAAGTAGATATAAAAGGCATCATGGACGGTACTGCACCCGATGTACCTTTGCAGCGTAATGATGTGCTTTATATTCCCAGTATTCATGACTTGGAGGATGTGGGAAGCGTCATGGTGTATGGTGAGGTTGCCCGTCCGGGTGAGTTCGCTTTTGCCGACAATACGACTTTGGAGGATATTATAATCCAGGCTGGCGGATTGATGGAATCGGCTTCTACCGTCCGTGTGGATGTTTCCCGCCGTATCAAGGATAGCAAAGGTACGGAAGCGGTTTCCACCATAGGACAAATGTACTCGTTTTCTCTGAAAGACGGTTTTGTGATAGACGGAGAACCGGGTTTTGTGTTGCAGCCATACGATCAGGTATATGTGCGTAAGAGCCCTGCTTATCAGGAACAGGTGAATGTGCAGGTGACCGGTGAGGTTTTGTATGAAGGTGATTATGCGCTGACAGAGAAGAGCGAACGTCTTTCCGATTTGATCAAGAAGGCAGGTGGAGTGACTCCGTTTGCTTATATCAAAGGGGCCCGTTTAAGCCGTCGTATCAATGCCGATGAACGCAAACGTATGGAAATGGTTCTGGATATGGCCAAGACTGGAAAGGACTCCATTGATGTCAACCGGCTGGATTTGGGAGATATCTATTATGTGGGTATCGATTTGGAAAAAGCGATGCTTAAACCCGGCTCCAGTGCGGATATCGTATTGCGTGAGGGGGATGTGATTGAAATTCCCGAATACAACAACACGGTACGTATCAGCGGGGCTGTGATGTATCCCAATACCGTTTCATTTGAAGATGGCAAGACGTTGAAATATTATATAGAGCAGGCCGGAGGTTACGGTTTCCGTGCGAAGAAGAGCAAGGCGTATATTGTATATATGAACGGTCAGGTGAAGAGAGCGAAGAAGGGTAGCCGTGAGCTGATCCAGCCGGGCTGTGAGGTGATTGTTCCGGTGAAGGAAAAGAGCAACTGGTCTTTGCAGAACACCTTGTCCATAGCAACCACCAGTGCGTCGTTGGCTACTATGATTGCATCTATTGCTAATATCTTAAAATAGAAACAGTATGGCGGAAGATAAGAATTATACGAATAATACGGAAAGACCACGGGAAGACGAGGAGTTGGAAATTGATTTGATGGAGTATGTCCGTAAGTTGTGGGCTGCCCGAAAGATGCTGCTGAAGGTTGCCGGAATAGGTGCTATTGTAGGGGTGATTATCGCTCTGAGTATTCCCAAGCAATATACGGTGGAAGTGACATTGTCTCCCGAATCCGGTAAAAGCGGAGGGGGGAGCCTGTCGGGAATGGCTGCCATGCTGGGGATCGGAGGCATGAGTCTGGGCAGTGAGGCGGATGCGTTGAACGTATCTCTTTTCCCGGATATAGTAGCGTCTACTCCTTTCATTCTGGAACTGTTTAATGCACATGTCACTACGTTGGACGGTGAGGTGGATACTACTTTTGTAGCTTATCTCGATGAGCAGAAAGCTCCGTGGTGGGGTGCTGTTATGGGATTGCCCGGGGCGGCTATAGGTGGGGTGAAATCTCTCTTCTCCGATAAGGAAGAGGAAGAAGGGAATAAGCTGGATCCTTTCCATCTGACAGAAGATCAGGCGAAGAAAGTGGAAGCCATGCGTAAGGCGATTACTGCTGATGTGGATAAGAAAACCGGCATCACCACAGTGACGGTGACTTTGCAGGACCCGATGGTTACGGCCGCCATTACAGACACGGTAGTGGTGAAGCTTCAGGAGTATATCACAGCGTACAGGGTCTCCAAAGCCCAGCAGGATTGTGCTTATCTGGAACAATTGTATAAGGAACGCCAGCAGGAGTATTATGTAGCCCAGCAGAATTATGCCAATTACATGGATGCTAACAAGGGGGTTGTTCTTCAAAGTGCTTTGACGGAGAGAGAACGGTTGCAGAATGATATGAATCTGGCATATCAGGTGTATAGCCAGGTGGCTACCCAATTGCAGGTGGCACGGGCCAAAGTACAGGAGGCCAAACCTGTATTTGCCGTTGTGGAACCTGCCAGTGTGCCGTTGCTGCCTTCGGGAACCAGCAAGAAGGTGATTCTTGTCGGATTTATTTTCCTGGCAGTGGCGGGCGCTTCTGCATGGATCTTGTTCGGACGTGAATTCTTTGAAAATCTGAAGGCAGGACTTAATGCTCCTCAGGAGGGGATGGAGAAGAAGTGATATAAAGATATTGACCTATAAAAACAGGGTGCATCTCTTTCGTAGGAGGTGCACCCTGTTTTTATAGGTCAATCTTCGGAAATGTTGTCCTGAACGTTACGATAGTCCGGTGTGCAGTTTTCGGCTTCTTTAATTTCACTGGCGAAAACCGGACAAACGCAGAATCAAAACTGCCTTTAATATAAACTTTGATTAAAGTCGAAATCCGTTTGATAGTCTTTCAATCTCGGATGTTTCTTGTCCTTGTCGGACAAAATAACCTTGTCGGCCGGAAGTCGCCAGTCTATGCCTAGATCGGGGTCGTCCCATGCGATTCCTCCTTCGCTTTGCGGAGCATAATAATGGTCACATTTGTATTGGAACAACACTTCGTCACTTAGTACCGCAAAGCCGTGTGCGAATCCGCGGGGGATAAAAAACTGCCGGTGATTCTCTCCGGTCAATTCTACGGCCACATGCTTTCCGAAAGTGGGAGAACCTTTCCGGATATCTACAGCCACATCCAGTACCGCTCCCTTGATCACACGCACCAGTTTGCTTTGTGTGAAAGGAGGTTTCTGGAAATGCAGGCCGCGTAATACACCATAAGTGGAGAAACTCTCATTATCCTGTACAAAACGGACACCCTGAGCCACATTCTCATTAAAGTCACGCTGGGAGTAGCTTTCAAAAAAGTATCCTCTCTCGTCGACAAAGACACGAGGCAGGATCTCCGCCACACCCTCTATATCAAATCTTCTAACTATCATAACAGTTATTATCCCTACATTCCGGGCAGATTGAATCCTCCCTCCGCCAATTTAATAAGGTATCTGCCGTAATCATTGTTAGCCATAGGCCGGGCAGCCTTCAGCAGAGTCTCTTTGGAAATCCAGCCTTTTGAATAGGCGATACCCTCAAGACACCCTATTTTCAGACCCTGACGTTTCTCAAGCACCTCCACATATATTGATGCGTCGGCGAGAGAATCGTGCGTGCCGGTATCAAGCCAAGCGAAACCACGTTCCAAGATTTTAACCAGAAGCCTGTTCTGTTCAAGATAACTGGCGTTCACGCTTGTGATCTCCAGTTCTCCCCTTGCCGATGGTGTTATGGATGCGGCAATGTCAACTACATCGTTGGGATAGAAATAAAGTCCCACCACGGCATAGTTGGACTTAGGTTGGGCAGGTTTTTCTTCAATAGAGAGACAATTGCCATCCTTGTCGAATTCCGCTACGCCATATCTTTCGGGATCACTGACCCAATAGCCGAATACCGTTGCTTTCTTGTCCTCTTCGGCAGCACGTACGGATTCTCTCAACATGGCGGACAGGCCGTTGCCGTGGAATATGTTATCACCCAGTACAAGGCAGACGGAATCATTTCCGATGAATTTCTCGCCGATGATGAAAGCCTGAGCCAGTCCGTCGGGCGAAGGCTGTTCCGCATATTCAAAGCGTACTCCGAAATCGCTTCCGTCTCCTAACAGTCTTTTGAAGCTCGGTAAGTCGTATGGGGTGGAGATAATGAGTATTTCCCGTATGCCGGCCAGCATAAGTACCGATATAGGATAATAAATCATGGGTTTGTCGAAGACAGGGAGCAACTGTTTGGATACTCCTTTGGTAATAGGATAGAGGCGCGTGCCCGAACCTCCGGCTAGTACAATACCTTTCATATCTTTTTATTTTTTATATGTCCCTACGATTTGGATTAATAGGCGTTTTTCTCGCCCCGGAACATGTTGGTTACTGTTTTTATCATGATGCGGATGTCGAGCAGGAAAGTCCAGTTCTCAATATACCACAAGTCTCTTCTTACCCTGCCTTCCATTTGGGAAAGTTCTTTGGTTTCTCCCCGGTAGCCGGTGACTTGCGCCCATCCGGTAATTCCGGGTTTGACAAGGTGGCGCATCATGTATTTGTTAATCAGTTGGGAATATTCCTCTGTATGTTTCAGCATATGGGGTCTGGGACCTACAATGGACATCTCTCCTTTGAATACATTAATGAATTGCGGCAGTTCGTCCAGATTGCTTTTACGCAGGAAGTTGCCGAACTTGGTCTTGCGGGGATCATTCTTGGTAGCCTGCAATGAATCGGACAATGCATTCACTTTCATGGAACGGAACTTATAGCATTTAAAGATTTTCCCGTTTTCCCCGTTTCTCTCCTGTTTGAAGAATATGGGACCAGGTGAGGTAATTTTAATAATAAGACCTACAATCAGGTACATAAATGGAAAAATTGTAAGTAAAAACAGAGAGGAAAATGTCAAATCAAATAACCGTTTTGCCAGTCTGTTTACCGGGTTCTGCAACGGCTCGGTACGGATGGACAATACAGGAACTTCACCCAATAATTCCAGTTGCAGCTGACGCTTTATGTAATTACGTACATGAGGTACGCTATAGAAGCGGATCAGATTGTTCTCGCAATAGTTCATGATGGCCAGAATATCATCCTTTCTGCTGGATGGCAGACCACAGTACAGTTCGTGCACGGTGTTATGGGATAACCATTCAAATAATTGGTTTACAGGACCTTTAAAGGGAATCCCTTCGGGGTAATTAGAGTCCTTCTCATCATAGAAAATGCCTAAAACCCTGTATCCGTAAGTCAAATCGTTCAACGTATGGTACAGCTCCACCATATTGTCCCCGTCGCCTATCAGTACAGTGGTGTGCAGGTTCCTGCCACTGCGGCGGAACATTTTCACAAAGAACCGCAATGTCAGTCGCCATCCTATAGCTAAAGGTATGAAAGACAGATAGAAAGCAAGCAGATAGATGCGTGAGAAGTTATCTACCTTAATAATGGCCAGCACCGTGAGGAAGATGACTACATGCAAGCTGATTGTTCCTAACAGGCGGCCTACAATCTGTTCCGGACGCACTATGCGGTTGTGCAGTATGACCCCAAAGATGGATATGCAGGGAATATAGCACAGGTTGGAAGTCAGCAGGTAGGTTTTCAATGAAATATGGGCTATGGCCTGTGAATCTATTCCTTTCAGAATAAAAAACACAAGTATCATAGAAAGGTTCAACAAGGCAAAATCACCTAATATCGCTACTAGTTTAATTATATCAGAGTTTTCAGTTGTCGGTTGTTTCATGACAAAAAAAATGTTAGTCGTATGCAAATATAGGACATATAAATTAAAACGCAATACTTTTTTTAAAAAATAATACTTATCTTTGCGGTCATACAACGTAAAAAATGAATCATATGAACATCAAGAATAATCACCTCGTTATAATGGCCGGAGGTGTTGGAAGCCGTTTCTGGCCGATGAGTACTCCTGATTATCCTAAGCAATTTATTGATGTACTGGGTTGCGGCCGTACATTGATCCAACTTACGGCTGACCGTTTTCAGGGGATCTGTCCTCCGGAAAATATTTGGGTGGTGACATCAGAGAAGTATGCGGACACTGTAAAGGAGCAGTTGCCCGATATTGCTGATGATCATATCCTGCGTGAGCCTTGCCGTCGCAATACGGCTCCTTGTATAGCATACGTCAGTTGGAAAATAAAGGCACGTAATCCTAAGGCCAATATGGTGGTGACCCCCAGCGACCACATTGTGATGAATATCGCGGAGTTTCAGCGGGTGATTAATTCGGCGATGAATTTTACGGCCGATTCGGACGCTATCCTTACCCTGGGCATGAAACCTACCCGTCCTGAGACGGGCTACGGTTACATTGAAGCTGATCTCAGTGTACCTTCTACCGCCAATAAGGAGGTATTCCGGGTGTATTCTTTTAAAGAGAAACCCGATCTGGAAACAGCCCGGCGCTATATTCAAAAAAATAATTTCTTCTGGAATGCCGGTATTTTTGTGTGGAATGTAAATACGGTGGTGAACGCCCTGCGCGTATATCAGCCTGCCATTTCGAAGGTGTTCGAGCGTTTGCTTCCTTATTATTATACGGACAAGGAGCAGGAAATGATTGACCGGAATTTTCCTTTGTGCGAGAACATTTCGGTGGATTATGCCATTATGGAGAAGGCGGATGAGATTTTTGTCCTTCCTGCCAGCTTTGGATGGAGTGATTTGGGTACTTGGGGATCGTTGCACGAGAATTTGCCGAAAGATGCCCATAATAATACGCAGATAGGTGAGAATATAAAGTTGTATGAAACCCGTAACTGTGTGATTCACACTACACAGGAAAAGAGGGTGGTGGTACAGGGACTGGACGGATATATCGTTGCTGAGAAGAATAACACATTGCTGATCTGCCGGTTGAGCGAGGAACAGCGCATCAAAGAATTCTCGGCGGAGTAAGTATTCTTTCTTGTATATATTTTATTTCTGCATACATGGAGTGTATGCTGTCTGTCATCTGCCGTTCTGTTTGGTCATTCCGCCCTTTGCCATGCCGAAAGGCAGATAGCAGTAGATAGCTATGTGATATGAAATAACCAAGAGGGCTTGCATAAGGCCATTTACAATAAACGAAATGAAAAAAGTTGCTTTAATTTCAGGTATTACAGGTCAGGACGGTTCATTCCTGGCAGAGTTTTTGATTGAAAAGGGATATGAGGTTCACGGTATTCTGCGCCGTTCTTCTTCATTCAACACAGGTCGTATAGAACATCTCTATCTGGACGAGTGGGTTCGTGATATGCAAAAGACCCGTCTGGTGAATCTGCATTGGGGGGATATGACCGACAGTAGTTCGCTGATACGTATCATTCAGGCTGTACAGCCCGATGAAATCTATAATCTGGCTGCTCAGAGCCATGTGAAAGTAAGTTTCGATGTACCCGAGTACACAGCGGAAGCGGATGCGGTAGGCACGCTGCGTATGTTGGAAGCGGTCCGTATTCTGGGCCTGGAAAAGAAGACCAAGATTTATCAGGCATCGACTTCCGAATTGTTCGGACTGGTACAGGAAGTGCCTCAGAAGGAAACGACTCCCTTCTATCCCCGTTCTCCGTATGGGGTGGCCAAGCAGTATGGTTTCTGGATTACCAAGAACTATCGTGAAAGTTACGGTATGTTTGCCGTGAACGGCATCCTGTTCAACCATGAGAGCGAACGTCGTGGTGAAAACTTTGTAACACGCAAGATTACTTTGGCTGCCGCACGTATAGCCCAGGGATATCAGGACAAACTGTATCTGGGAAATCTGGATTCTTTGCGTGACTGGGGCTATGCCAAAGATTATGTGGAGTGTATGTGGATGATTCTTCAGCACGATACTCCCGAAGATTTTGTTATTGCGACCGGCGAGTACCATACGGTGCGCGAGTTCTGTACCTTGGCCTTCAAGGAAGTGGGCATTGAATTGCGCTGGGAAGGCAAAGGGGTGGATGAAAGAGGCATCGATGTGGCGACGGGCAAGGAACTGGTTGCCGTCGATCCTAAGTATTTCCGTCCTGCCGAAGTGGAGCAGTTGCTGGGTGATCCCACTAAAGCCAAAACCTTATTGGGCTGGAATCCCCGTAAGACTTCTTTCCCCGAACTGGTGAAAATCATGGTGAAGCATGATATGAAGTTCGTGAAGAAACTGTATTTAAAGGCTCAAATAGCAGAATAATGGAAAAAACAGCCAAGATATATGTAGCAGGACACCACGGACTGGTGGGGTCTGCTATATGGAATAATTTGCAGCAAAAAGGATATACCAATCTGGTAGGCCGTTCTCACAAAGAACTGGATTTGCTGGACGGGCAGGCTGTGAAGAAGTTTTTTGATGAAGAGCAGCCCCAGTATGTCATTCTGGCAGCGGCACATGTGGGCGGCATCATGGCGAACAGTCTTTACCGTGCCGATTTTATTTATCAGAACTTGCAGATTCAGCAGAATGTGATAGGGGAGAGTTTCCGCCATGATGTAAAGAAACTCTTGTTTTTGGGAAGCACTTGCATTTATCCTCGTGATGCCGTACAACCCATGAAGGAAGATGTGTTACTGACTTCTCCCTTGGAATATACCAACGAACCGTATGCTATTGCGAAGATTGCCGGGTTGAAGATGTGCGAAAGCTTTAACTTGCAATATGGAACCAATTACATAGCCGTGATGCCTACGAACCTTTACGGTCCCAATGATAATTTCCATTTGGAGAACAGCCATGTGCTGCCTGCCATGATTCGTAAGATTCATTTGGGAAAATGCCTGAATGAAGGGGACTGGGACGCGGTGCGTAAAGATATGAATCTCCGCCCTGTGGAGGGGGTAAGCGGTTTGAATACGGATGAGGAAATTCTGGCTGTATTGAAAAAATACGGCATCTCCGGACAGGAAGTGACCTTATGGGGTACAGGCAAGCCGTTGCGTGAATTCTTATGGAGTGAGGAAATGGCCGATGCCAGTGTCTATATCATGGAGCATGTGGACTTTAAGGATACATACACACCCGGTTCCAAGGATATCCGTAACTGCCATATCAATATCGGTACGGGGAAGGAAATCACCATTGCCCAACTGGCGGACAAGATTGTCAAGGAGGTGGGTTATCAGGGCAAACTGACTTTTGACGCTACGAAGCCCGACGGCACTATGCGCAAGCTGACGGATGTAAGCAAATTGCATAGTCTGGGATGGCAGCATAAGATTGATATAGAAGAGGGAGTACACCGAATGTACCAATGGTACTTGTCTAAAGGATGAAGATGTAAGATTATAGATCTTGCGGGCATAAGATTATAAATCTTTCACATGCAAGATTATAGATCTTTCAAGCATGACATATAAAAATTTCCGGCATAACTTTCAAGAAGCTATGCCGGAAACTACCCTAAAAACTATGCGGATAGATTGTAAAAATCTTCTGCCGTTTTCTTTATTCTTTCGGGAAGCACTTTTTATTTTACCGCTTTCAGTGCGGCCTCATAATTCGGTTCCTGGGTTATTTCGGGAACAAGTTCGGTATAAACCACTTTTCCTTCCGGGTCAATCACTACAACCGAGCGTGCCAATAATCCTGCCAAAGGACCATCAGTCATCAATACACCATACTTTTCAGCGAAATCGGAAGTATAGCGATAATCAGACAAAGGAATAACGTTGGTGATGCCTTCAGTAGTGCAGAAGCGTCCTTGGGCGAATGGCAGGTCTTTAGAGATTGCCAATACCACCGTATTGGGCTGGTTTGCAGCCAGCTGGTTGAACTTGCGTACGGAAGTAGCGCACACGCCGGTATCCATACTGGGGAAAATGTTCAGAATCAGATATTTGCCCTTCCCGTCTTTTAATGTATAATTGCTCAAATCTCCTTTTACCAATGTAAATTCCGGAGCTGAAGTTCCTGCTTTCACAAATTCTCCGGCTAGTGTTACC
>ERZ779865.2130-NODE-2130-length-12975-cov-9.185604_pt1 | contig 12975 bp, 10 predicted proteins | sample MGYA00433088_ERZ779865 | MGnify/ENA primary metagenome ERZ779865 (study PRJEB29588, sample SAMEA2151703) | human gut metagenome | biome: human gut; feature: human-associated habitat; material: faeces | place: Denmark | collected 2008/2010 ... | reverse complement strand
ACATCATTATGTTGTAAAAATTTTTACGGATTTTATTACCAGTTATTTCCATTTTCGAGATAGTGACATCGCGCCGTAAAAAATCGCCCAAAATTGGAAATAATTTCCATTTCTTCCATAATTTACCAGTAATTTACGCAATTTATCTGAGCACCTGCAAAGCGTGATTCTTGTGTAACGCAGCATTTATGCAATTCAAATCGAGATTTTCAAAAAATGCAACAACTTCGCTGGAAAAATTTTCCAGTCAAAATCGAAAAGTCATTATGTAAACTATTTGGCCCGAAATACGCCCAAAATCCCGTTCATAATTCGGTTACAATTTATTCGGTAAAAGTGTTGTCTGTGTTTTTGTGCGTAAAAGGAGCTTCGCCGCCCCGGCGGCGCGGAGGCTTACGCGGAGGCTTACGCGGCCACTTGCCCCAGCCACGGTAGGGGCGTTTTCTTCTCCCAGGCGGGCGATTATCAAATCGCGCCTATTGCCTGCACTTTTCTGAACACACCGGCGTAGAGACGTTGAACAGCGCAAAAAATTGGCTAAAAAACGCGAATTATCCTTGAAAAACAGTTTGCGAAGTGGTATCGTACTATTTGGCCTTGCAGGGGGCTGCGGCATAGGGGTACGCCGCACGGCAGGGGGGATCAACAAGGGGACACGAAGCCGAGGGGGGCTCACTGCGCGGGAGAATGTACAGTGCACGAGCGCGCTTCGCAGGGGGCAAAGGCTCCCGGGAGACGGATATCCGTCCCCCGGGAGCTTTTTTCTGTGCAGCTTTTCGGTTCTCTTAAAAATTTCCTGCGGTTTTCTTGCTTTTATCGAAAAATATGGTATACTGATAGCACTTGTATTGCGCCGTATGGACCGAGCGCTGTCTGGACACACTATGTTTGGCGCTTTTGACGCCGGCACAGCGCCGCCGCATACAAGCACCGATGACTTGAAAAGAGGGAAACTGCCTTGAATAAATACATGATCCGCGGCGGACGAGAGCTTTTTGGTGAAGTGACCGTCAGCGGTGCGAAAAACGCCGCTGTAGCTATCATCCCTGCCGCCCTGCTGGTGGATGGCGTATGCCGTATCGAGAACATCCCCCAGATCAGCGATGTGACCCTGTTCTTCTCTATTTTGGAGGAGCTGGGCGCAAAGGTGCGCGTGCTGAACCAGCACGCCATTGAGATCGACTGCCACGCCATCCACTCCACCCGCCCGTCCTACGACCTGGCGCGGCGTATCCGCGCCAGTTACTACCTGCTGGGTGCGCTGCTGGGCCGCTTCGGCCAGGCCACCGTGGCCATGCCCGGCGGCTGCAACTTCGGCGTCCGGCCCATCGACCAGCATATCAAGGGCTTCACCACCATGGGCGCTGAGGTGTCCGTGGAGGGCGGCTTCATCCACACCGCCGCCAAAAACGGCCGTCTGGTGGGTGCGCCGGTATATCTGGACGTGGTGAGCGTGGGGGCCACCATGAATATTATGATGGCCGCGGCACTGGCCGAGGGTACCACCACGATCGAAAACGCCGCCAAGGAGCCGCACATCGTGGACCTGGCTAACTTCCTCAACTCCATGGGCGCCGACATCAAAGGCGCGGGCACGGATTCCATCAAGATCCGCGGCGTGAAGCGCCTGACCGGCGGCTCTTACGGCATTATTCCCGACCAGATCGAGGCCGGCACGTATATGGCCGCCGTGGCCACCGGCGGCCAGCTGCTGCTGAAGAACGTCATCCCCAAGCACATGGAGTGTATCAGCGCCAAGCTGATGGAGATGGGCGTATCCGTCACAGAAGATGACGACTCCCTGCTGGTGCGGCGCAGCGGTCCGCTGACAAAGACCAACGTCAAAACGCTGCCCTATCCCGGTTTCCCCACGGATATGCAGCCCCAGATCACCGCGGTGCTGGCGCTGGCGGAGGGGACAAGCCTGGTGACCGAGGGCGTATACGGCGCCAACCGCTTCAAGTATGTGGATGAACTGAAGCGCCTGGGCGCACACATCCAGGTGGACGGCAAGGTGGCGGTTGTAGAGGGCGTGAAACAGCTGGTGGGTGCCCCCATTCAGGCCTGCGATCTTCGCGCCGGCGCAGCACTGGTCATTGCCGGTCTTGCGGCGCAGGGCACCACCGAGCTGAGCCACATCAACTATATCGAGCGCGGCTACGAGGATCTGGTAGGCAAGCTCCGCGCGGTGGGCGCGGATATCTCCCTGGTGGACGTGCCCGATGAGGCTGACACCGAGACCCACGCAGGATAACACGAAGCCATCCAGCGCCCGCTGCGAGAGGCCGCAGCCAACTGCGGCTTGCCGCGGCGGGTGTTTTCGTTCAGAGAGGACATAGACCGTTGTTGACCGTACATATCTTAGCCAGTGGGTCTGAGGGAAACTGCCTGCTGGTCAGCGCCGGCGGGACCCACCTTCTGGTGGACGCCGGCATCTCCGCGCGGCGAATATGCGGCGCCCTGCAGGCGCTTGCCCTGTCCCCGGCGGATATCTCCGGCGTTTTGCTGACTCACGAGCACACGGACCACATTTGCGGCGTGGCGACGCTGACAAAGCAGCACCGTCTGCCGCTGTACGCCAGCCGTGGAACGGCGGAAGCCCTGTGCCGCAAGAGTTCCTGCGTGTCGGATGTACTGCGTGTCATTCCGAGGGCAGGCGCTTTCGACATCGGGAACGCCCGGATCACCGTGTTTCCCACCAGCCATGACGCCACGGAGGGCATCGATTTTCGTGTGGATCATGACGGGGCAAGCATCGGGATACTCACGGACACGGGCGTTGTCACGCCGGAGGCCGAGCAGGCGCTGCAGGGTGTGGGACTGCTGGTGCTGGAGAGCAACCACGACGAGGAATGGCTGCTCTCCGGGCCGTATCCCTATTACCTGAAGCAGCGCATTTTGGGTCTTCAGGGTCACCTGTGCAACGAGGATGCCGCCCAGTTTGCCGTCACACTGGCGGAAAATGGCGCCAGTGACATCGTTCTGGCCCACCTGAGCCGGGAGAACAACACGCCCCGCGCCGCGCTGACGGCGGAGCAGTGCGCCTATCTGGACGCGGTCAGCGAGGCGCTGCTGGAGGAGGACATCCCCGGTCTGGAGGCGCTGGCGCTGGATCCCATGATGCGGCAGCTCTGCGAGGAGGTCATAGAACCGTATTACTACGACGTGCTGCTGCCCTACGACGCTTCCTACAGCGATATGGTGCGCGAGGACGAGCTTTATACCTACTACCGGGACATCGATTATGACGGGAAAACGCTGGGTGCCATTAATGATGCGGTGGATATCTTTAAGCTGGGGAGAAACCTGCATATCTGGTACAGCAAGTATGAGAGTGGAGATCCCTCTGTTGATTGGGATGATACGTCATGGCGGTATACTCAAAGGCACGGCGATGAACATACCTACCACTGGCTTGTATGCGACAGCAGGGCGGAGGGCCTTAACAATCTGAAATTTTCAACGTGGAAAGAAAAGTGGACCGTGGACGGAGTAAGATGGCCCACGGATATCCATGATGTCAGACAGTATCGGGCGGCCTATACGCAGGGCGTCTGCAAAAGCGTATGGATCAGTGAGGGAGACGCTGTGTATGTCGCCGATGACTACCGGGACGGCATGATATATGGGAGCGTATGTCTGGAAAACGGCGAGGTCACCCTCCGCACCGGAGACGGGCGCTATGAGACGACATTTCCCGTTGTCAACGGGAGGGCGCAGCCGGGAACGGATGTAGAGGTCGAAATGCGATCCGATGAAAACGGCAATGTCTACGCATCGGCGCTGCTCTGGCATACGCCGGACGGGGAGACGCTTCGGATAGGGCTGCAAACGCACTGGGGGCAATCTGCCGATGCGTCCAATGCGGAAGATCTGTATCATATTATCGTGCTGGAGCGTACGAGCATAGGATGATCCCAATAGACTGCCCGGAGGCTTCGCCGGATCAAACGGACCAATAAAAAATATTCCCTTAGGCCAACTGGCCTAAGGGAATATTTTTTATCCGAAATAAGCCACCAGTAGGTCCGTGACCACGCCGTAGCTCTTGCTGCCGTCCGTGTCGCCGTTGCTCTTGAGAAAGCCGTCATACACGGTGTCCGAGACCTTTGAGACGACGCCCCGGAACTGCGCCCAGTAGGCGTTGTCCGCCCGCAGGTCAGCCACCACCGTGTCCGGCAGTGCGTCCCGTATGGTCTGCCACGCCTCCCGGTCGGCGCTGTACAGAGCGTTGAACAGATACCCGAACCCCGTCAGCCAGCCGGAGTAGCGGTACCCTGCATCCTCTGACCGGACAGCGGCCAGTATGCCGATGAAATTGCACGCCTCCTCCGCCGTGATGCCCCGCTGGTGCGCCAGCTCATGGCATACAGTGGCCGGCAGAAAGGCCGCCGGACTGTCCATGTTGACGTTCGGCTCGCCGGTGAAGGGGAAGTAGAACCCGGTGAAGCGCAGGGCACTCAGCGCCCGGGAGCAGGCGAAGCCCTTGGCACCGCCCGTTTCCGCCCGCAGGAACGGGAACTCGCCGCAGAGCACATCCAGCGCGGAGGCGCTCCGGTTCAGCACCGCCTGCCGGTCCAGCGTGCAGACACCGCTTTCATCTCTGGGGACGTCATCGGCGCAGGCGGCCAGATTGCCGGCAAAATAGGCCGTTACCTCCGCCAGCGTCTCCGCCGTGGAAGGCCGGGCATGGATGCCGCTTTTCTCCTGGAAGCTGTCGGTGTTGTACCCGATGCCCCAGGTGAGGCAAAAGCCGGCGTACACCGTCAGCACGGCGCAGAGGGCGGTGAGCGTCAGGCGCAGAGCCATGCCCCAATGGCGGCCCCGCGCGGCGATGATGCGCCGGGGCACATTGGCCAGCCACAGTATGGCGCAGAACACCGCCGTCAAGATCAGGACCTCACCTACGGAGAGCGTCAACCTCCCACACAGCCGCCCCAGCCACTGCTCCGCCGGCAGCACGGCGCCGTACCACAGCCAGTTCATGGCGGCGCGGCTGGTGCGCAGGGCGAAATACGCGGCAAAGAACACCGCCAGCGCAATACACCAGCGGCACAGGGCGCGGCGGCTCATAGGGGCAGCGCCCTGCCGGTGAAGCACATGACGCAGTGGGCGCGGACGATGACCTTGCCGGTCTCGTCGGTCATTTCGGCGGAACAGAAGGCCAGCTTGCCGCCCAGGCGATCCACCTTGCCCACGGTGGTCAGGGTGCTGCCGGCGGCAGCGGCGGACAGGTAATCGATGGTGGCGTTCACCGTGACCACCATCTCCTGCCGCAGCGTCATAATGGCCATGCCCATGGCCACATCGCACAGCGAGAACAGGATGCCGCCGTGGGCGCCGCCCCAGCGGTTCAGACTTTCGGTGTGCATGGGCAGCGTCACGGTGGCGGTGCCGTCATCCAGATCGGTGGTCCGCATAAAGTTGTGGGTGAGAAACGGCTCCCGGTCGTTGCCGAAGACCATCAGCTTATCGTAGAGGTCTTTTGTCATGGGGGTGCTCCTTTCAAAGAAAAGGCAGGCGGGCTGCGTGCCCGCCTGCCTGCTATATCACGCGGGGTCTTCGGGTTCGGGCGCGGGCGTATCCTCCGGCGGGGAATCCTTGGCCCGACCCACATAGGCGTAGGCCTCCGTGGGCATATTCCGCTTCCGCAGCCGGCGGTCCATCAGAAATTTCAGCAGTTCCTGTATGCAGGCGAACACCGGCACGCCGATGAACATACCCAGCACGCCGGCGAAGCCGCCGCCCACCAGGATGGCCACGATGACCCAGAAGCTGGAGATGCCCGTGGCGTCGCCCAGAATTTTGGGCCCCAGGATGTTGCCGTCAAATTGCTGGAGGATCACGATGAAGATCACGAACACCAGACATTGCTTGGGGCTGACCAGCAGGATCAGGAATGCCGACGGCACCGCGCCCAGGAAGGGCCCGAAGAAGGGGATCACGTTGGTCACGCCCACCACCACGCTGACCAGCGGCGTGTAGGGCATTTTCAGGATGGAGCAGCAGATAAAGCAAAGGATGCCGATGATGAGGGAGTCCAGCAGTTTGCCGCGGACAAAGCCGGAGAAGATGGCGTTCACCCGCCGCGTGCCGCGCATGACCGCGTCGGCCTTTTCCTCCGGCAGCGCGGCGTAGACCGCCTTGCAGCAGCGAGCCAGGCTCTTCTCCTTCATGCCCATCAGGTAGATGGACACGATGATGCCCACGATCAGGTCAAAGGCAAAGCCCACCGCGCCGCGGATGCCGCTCCAGATACCGTTGGTCAGCGGCACAATGGCCTTCTGGGCCCAGGGCAGCACCTTGTCGGTCAAAAAGGCCATGCCGTCGGTATAGCGCTCGGTGATGAGCCCCGCCAGCCAGACACCGATCCCACTGTCGCTCTCCAGCAGGTCGTTGGCCCAGCGATAGACCTTGCGGTAGTAGGACTCGGCGTTGTTGATAAGGGTGGTCACGCTGTCCACCACCTGGGGCACCAGCACGCTCATCAGCAGGTACAGAAGGAAGATGACCACGGCCTCGGTCAACAGGATGCTCACCAGCCGCAGCGCGCCCGACGGCTGCTTCAGCTCTTTTTTGAAGAGCTTTTTCCACAGCGCCGCGATGGCCCGTTCCAGACAGGACATGATGGGCGTCAGCAGATAGGCGATGGCAAAGCCGTACAGCACCGGCGCCAGGATGGATGCCAGCTTGGACACGAACTGCTGCAGCGTTCCCGCCTGATAGAAGGTATCGTAGAACACCAGCACGGCACATACGGTCAAAAAGGCCGTCAGTCCCCATTTGAAATACTGCGTTCGCTTCATGGCAGGACCTCCCACTGCTGTTTTTTCTATCATACCCGTATGCGCGGCGTTTTGCAACAATTTTCGCACACAAACACCCGCGGCGGAATGTGTATTGCAATCCCGCCGCAACTGTGGTATCATACTCGGACAACCCCGCGCAGCATGCGAGAATTACGATGGTATGGAAGGGTGTTCCTATGAAAAAGCTCTTGTTTATCGTCAATCCCCGTGCGGGAAAGACAAAATCCCGCGCCCCGCTGTTCGATGCCGTGGCGCAGTTCTCCCGTGCCGGCTATCTGGTACGGGTCTATATCACCGAGGCGGGCGGCCAGGCCCGCGATATCACCGCCCGGTGGGGCGGGCAGTACGACATGGTGGTCTGTGCCGGAGGCGACGGCACGCTGAACGAGACGCTCTCCGGGCTTATGCAGCTGGAGCAGCGGCCCCTGCTGGGCTATCTGCCCTGCGGCAGCACCAACGACTTTGCCATGAGCCTGCATCTTCACACCATGCTGCCCGCCGCGGCAGAGGCGGCCGCCACCGGCACGCCCTGCCCCCTGGACGTGGGGCGGCATAACGACCGCTATTTCGCCTATGTGGCCTCCTTTGGGGCCTTTACCCGGTCCTCCTACTCCGCCACCCAGGCGGCCAAGAACGCTCTGGGTCATTTTGCCTACATTCTGGAGGGGCTGGGTGACCTTGACTCCCTGCGGCCCTACCGCTGCGCGGTGGATGCCGATGGTGAGCGCTTTGAGGGGGAGTTCATTTTTGGCGCTGTGTGCAATTCCACCTCCCTGGGCGGCCTGGTGAAGCTGGATCCCTCCCGTGTACGGATGGACGACGGGAAATTCGAACTGCTGCTGCTCCGTATGCCAAAGACGGCACTGGATCTGCAGAACCTCATTACCGCCATGACCCGTATGCAGTACGACTATCCCGGCGTGATACTGCGTCACGTCCGGCGCGTCACCCTGACCACCGAGGAGAACCTCCCCTGGTCCCTGGACGGTGAATACTGCCCCAGCGCGCCCCGCGTGGAGATCGAAAACCTCCCCGCTGCCATCCAGCTGGTCCGCTGAGGCCGAAACAAGTTGAAAAGACCCGCCATCGGCGGGTCTTTTTCTATACACGCTGCAATTGTGCGGTGAAAATATACGGATCGCGATCAGAAGGACACCATCTCCGGGTCCGGCTTGGTGGTGGCGGCGATGGAGGTGACGTACAGCACGGGGCCCTCACCCTGATAGGCGTCACAGGCCTCCTTCTTCACTGTGGCGTGTATCTTCACCCACTGCTTGTCCTTATACTGCTCCAGCCCTTCGCCGCGGCACACCAGGGCCAGGAACTGCATATCCTTGTCGCAGCACACCATGGCGAAGCGCCCCGGGCAGTGCACGCCCTTGAACTTTTTGGAGTGGCACATCAGCGCCTTGAAGGACACCTCCACGCCCTCGTAGCGTCCCGGGTTGTCCATCATGTCCACATACCAGATGCCGTAGTCCTCGTCCGGCACCTCCAGCTTGCCGCCGGTCAGGTCGAAGGGAGACATCTCCGGCGTGACGTACTCCTCGCTGGTGCCGTCCTCGTTTTCCAGATAGATATCCGCCCGACGGTTGGCCATCCGCAGGTTGCGGCTGCGAAGCTGGGCGCGCAGCTGCTCATTGCAGCGGTTGAAGATCAGCATATCGCAGTTGGTGATCTTCTCCATCATCAGCTGCCCCATGTTCTTCAAATACATCTCAAAGGTCGTGGCGTCCACCAGGCACATGATCTGATAGAGTATCCAGTTGGCGGGCAGCCCCTCGCGGTACAGCTTCTCCATGCTCCACATGCCGTTGTACTCCACGATGACCTGCTTGGGCCGGTACTGCTTTTCCAGCTTTTTCAGAAAGTCGGGCGTCAGTTGGTCCTCGTCCTCCACGGTATAGGTGAATACGTTGCCCAGTACCTTGGGATCATAGCCGTTTTCGCCCTCCTCGCAGCACAGCAGCAGCGTCCGATCCTCGGCGGCAAAACCGTCCCGCAGGATGCCGTTGATGAACTCGGTCTTACCGGCGTCCAGAAATCCGGCAATAAGATAAACAGGAATATCCATGTCAGCCACTCCTTACAGTCCGAACAGCTGAGAGAGCTTATCCTCTTTCAGCTGGGAGCCGATCACACAGATACGGCCGGTGTAGTCCGCCGGACCGCGCCGCACCTGGTGCTCCTCGGGCACAAAGTCATAGTGCAGCCACTGGCCGCCGTCGGCGGCAGCCACGATACCCTTGGCCCGCAGGATCGCGCCGTATTCGCCGCTGTCCAGCGCCGTCAGGATGTGCTCCAGCTCCGCTTCGGAGTAGGCCTTCACCGTCTCCGTGCCCCAGCTGGTGAATACCTCGTCGGCGTGATGATGGTGATGGTGGCAGCCGCAGTGGGGATCATCGCATTCCTCGCCGTCGTGGTGATGGTGGTGATGATCGTGGTCATGCTCGTCCTCATCGTGGTGATGATGGCAGCAGTGCTCATGGTCGTGGTCGTCGTCATCGTCATCATCATCATGGTCATGGTGATGGCAGCAATTGTCATGATCGTGCTCATCCTCGTCATGGTGGTGATGGTGGTGCTCATGCTCGTGCTCCGCCTCATCCGCCTCGTGCTCGGCGCGCATATGCGCCAGCAGCTCGTCCGCCAGAGAGACCTTTTCGATGGCGCTGAGGATGGTCATGCCGTCCAGCTGGTCCCAGGGTGTGGTGAGAATGGCGGCATTGGGATTCTTCTCCCGCAGCAGCGCCACGGCGGCCTCCAGCTTCTCCTGGCTCAGCCGTTGGGTGCGGGAGAGAATGATGGTGCCGGCGGACTCGATCTGGTTGTTGTAGAACTCGCCGAAGTTCTTCATGTATATCTTGACCTTTGTGGCGTCCGCTACGGTCACAAAGCTGTTCAGCTTCATGTCCGGTACGTCCTTCACGGTGTTCTCCACCGCCACGATCACGTCACTGAGCTTGCCCACGCCACTGGGCTCGATGAGGATGCGGTCAGGGTGGAACTGCTCATGTACGTCCTTCAGCGCCTTGTTGAAGTCGCCCACCAGAGAGCAGCAGATGCACCCGGAGGACATTTCACTGATCTGCACGCCGGAGTCCTTCAGGAACCCACCGTCAATGCTGATCTCGCCGAACTCGTTTTCGATCAGTACCAGCTTCTCGCCGGGGAAGGCCTCGGCCAGCAGTTTCTTGATAAGGGTCGTCTTACCTGCGCCCAAGAATCCGGAAACGATGTCGATCTTTGTCATAGTAAAAACCTTCTTTTCTCTGCCGCCCGCTGCGGCGTAAATTTTGTTCCGTGCTCCGCGTCCGCCGTTCAGAGGACGAAAAAGAGGGGCGGGGACGTTTTTCACCTATATAATATCCCATTTTTTGAAAAATGCAAGTCCTGCCGGTAAAAACCGCGCGGCGGACATCCTGTGCCCGCCGCGCTTTTGTCATTCGCCGATCCGGTTTAGGATCAGCTGACTGAGCGACGCTGCCAGTGCCCGGTCGTACCGCCGCGTTTCCACGGTGCCGTCCATCTGTCCGTCCTCATCCGCCCGGCCGCTTTCGGTGCGGCCGCCGTTCAGATCATCTTTGGCGCTGCCGGTGTCCGTGCCGTTGGTGTCCGGCTGTGTGGTGATGCTGCCGTTGGGTGTGGTGTCCGGCGCGGCGCCGTTTGCCTTGTCGTCTGCCGCGCCGCAGGCCGCCAGCGTCACCGCCAGCATCACTGCCGCCGCCAGTGCAGCGAGTCGATCTGTCATATCTTTTTCCTCCTTTTTCCATATGCGTCGGCCGATCCGCGCAAAAACACGCGCACGTGCGCGGAGAACAGCCGCCGCCAAACGTAGGTTTTGCCGCGGGCGGTTTTATAGCCCCGACACTTTTTGCCTTTTGCATCATTTGTACAGGAGAAGCCGTATCTTTTGTGGCGGAAGTATTGCATTTTCCGAAAAACCATGATATGATTTTTTCTACCTCAGCGATGGGTAAATGTTTGATTATGAACCGTGTTATTTGCTTAGGACATAACGACTTGAACATAGATGGAGGACGATATATCATGCAGAAGCTGGAAAAGCAGTATCATATCCACTGCGCCGAAGGCGACGTGGGCCGCTATGTTATTCTTCCCGGCGACCCCGGTCGCTGTGAAAAGATCGCGGAGCTGTTCGACGACGCGCATTTTGTTTCTCAGAACCGCGAGTACACCATCTATACCGGTACGCTGCTGGGGGAGAAGGTCTCCGTCTGCTCCACCGGTATCGGCGGGCCCTCCGCCTCCATCGCCATGGAGGAGCTGCACAACATCGGCGCTGACACGTTTATCCGCGTAGGGACCTGCGGCGGCATCGAGCTGGATGTCCGCAGCGGTGACGTGGTGGTTGCCACCGGCGCGATCCGCTTTGAGCATACCAGCCGGGAATATGCCCCCATCGAGTACCCCGCGGTGGCGAACTTCGAGGTCACCACCGCGCTGGTCCAGGCGGCCAAGGCGCTGGGCAAGCGCACACAGGTGGGCGTCGTTCAGTGCAAGGACGCGTTCTACGGCCAGCACAGCCCCGAGCGTATGCCTGTATCCTATGAGCTGCTCAACAAATGGGAGGCCTGGAAGCGCCTGCACGTCAAGGCCAGTGAAATGGAGTCCGCCGCCCTCTTTGTGGTGGCCGATGCCCTGAACTGCCGCTGCGGCAGCTGCTTCCATGTGGTCTGGAACCAGGAGCGGGAAAAGGCAGGTCTGGACCAGGATATGAGCGAGGACACCACCTCCGCCGTTCAGGTGGGAGTGGAGGCCCTGAAGCGGCTCATTCAGGCCGATCGCGCGGCCCAATAAGCTTCCCTGAGAAAAGCGCCCCCTGTCATGCGCCCCCGGATGCGGACGGAAAGCTGACCTGCCCCGGTCGGTACCCCATGCGGCTATCCCATCAGAATCATGTCAGTTATACCCCGGCTGACACAGTCCCCTGAGAACAGAAGGAGGCGGGGCGCCTCCTTGCCCCCGGCCACGCCGGGGGCGCTTTTTTGACTGGCATCTGAAAAAAATTCAGAAGACCTGACAAAAAGTCTTGTTTTTCCTGTTAAAAAGCGTTAAGATGATGCTTGCGCCGGAGGGCGTGCAGCATTTTACAAAGGAGAAAATCACATGGAGCATATCTTTCATCTGAAAGAGAACGGCACCTCCGTCAAAACGGAGATCCTGGCCGGTCTCACCACGTTCATGACGATGGCCTACATCATCGCCCTGAACCCCAACCTGCTGACCAACTTCGCGGTCGGCACCCCGCTGTGGAACGGTGTGTTCCTGGCAACCTGCATTGCCTCCGCCATCGGCACCATCTGCATGGCCTTCATGGCCAACAAGCCCTTCGTCATGGCTCCCGGCATGGGTCTGAACAGCTTCTTTGCCGTGGTCGTGGCCAACATCGCCGTCATCAACAACTGCGAGTATGAGTCCGCGTTCCAGGCCGGTCTGGTCATCATTCTCGTCGAGGGCATCGTGTTCCTCGTCCTCACCCTCCTGAAGGTCCGTGAGAAGATCGTCGAGGCCATTCCTCTCGGCGTCCGCTACGGCATCGCCCCCGCCATCGGCCTGATGCTGATGAACATCGGTCTCGGCTCCAACGTCGGCATCTATGCCGAGGGCAACGGCTTCACCAGCCCCTTCTACATCATGCGCGACTTCTTCGGCGCCCTGACCCCCAGCATCATCAAGGGCAGCATGGGCGACATCGGCTATCACACCATGGTCCTCACCGCCATCACCGCCTTCCTCGGCGTGTTCATGATGGTCGTTCTGGCCAAGAAGGGCATCAAGGCCTCCGTTCTGCTCGGTATGCTCTTCTCCTCCGTGCTCTACTGGGCCGGCAGCTTCCTGTTCCTGGGCGTAAATCCGTTCGCCAGCCTTGAGACCGCAAGCTTCGTGCCCCCCTTCGCCGACATGGTCTCCACCACTCTCTTCAAGTTTGACTTCGCCGGCTTTGTGAACATCGGCTGGTTCACCGCCATCACCCTGATCATCACCTTCTGCATGATCGATATGTTCGACACCATCGGCACCCTCGTCGGCACGGCCTCCCGCGCCGGCATGGTCGATGAAGAGGGCAACATGCCCAACATGAAGGAAGCCCTGCTCTCCGACGCCATCGGTACGGTCGCGGGCGCTGCCACCGGCACCTCCA
>ERZ779865.2121-NODE-2121-length-13026-cov-3.269139_pt1 | contig 13026 bp, 5 predicted proteins | sample MGYA00433088_ERZ779865 | MGnify/ENA primary metagenome ERZ779865 (study PRJEB29588, sample SAMEA2151703) | human gut metagenome | biome: human gut; feature: human-associated habitat; material: faeces | place: Denmark | collected 2008/2010 ... | reverse complement strand
GCGCTTCATTTTCACCGGGATTATGAATCCGGCTGTACGTACGAGCTGATCAACGGAAACTCCGAGTACCGGATCGTGCGAAGCAATAACGCCTCCGGCGATGTGCTGATTGAAGCAAACTATCGCGGAAAACCGGTTACGGAGATCGCGGAAAACGCCTTCAAGGGCAACCGGAACGTGGAAAAGCTGACGCTGGGTGAAAACATCCGCAAGATCGGCGAAAACGCTTTTTACGGATGTGTAAAGCTGGAATCCATCACGATTCCAGACGGCGTCACTTCCATCGGTGTTTCCGCCTTTCAGGGGTGCCGGTCGCTGACCGGTGTCAATATCCCGAAGGGCCTTCGCACCATCCCGGAATACTGCTTTGCCTACTGCCGCGCGCTGACTTCCGTTGAGATCGGCGATCAGATCACGGCAATTGGCGCTTCTGCATTTACCAATACCGCGCTGACTACGGTAACCATCCCGGACGGTGTGGCGGTGATCGGTGAATACGCATTCGCCTCGATCAGCGGGCTGACCGAAATCACGGTCGGGCGCGGGGTCGTGGCGCTGGGGGATTACACCTTCTCCGAAAACGCGGAGCTTACCAAAGTAACCTTTGCGGCAGGCTCTGCCCTCACCTCGCTTGGCAGCCATTGCTTTTCCGGCAACCACGCGCTCGCCGGCATTACCCTGCCGGAAAGCCTGACGGAAATCGGCGATTTCTGCTTCTACGACTGCGGGCTGATTGATTCCATTCACATTCCGGCGGGTGTTACGCACATCGGCAGAAGAGCCTTCAACGCCACCAAGATTTACAGCGATACCGAGGGCGACTTCGTGTACGCGGATAAATGGCTGGTGGCGGTGAAAAACCTCTCTGACTACAAAAAAATCCAGCCGACCGACTTCCGGCAGGATACCGTCGGCATTGCCGACAACTGCTTTGCGGTGGCGAAAGAGCTGGAGACCGTAGAGCTGGCAAGCTCCATTGAAACTATCGGGCAATATGCCTTTGCGCAATGCCCTGTGCTGTCGGAATTCCGGGTTGGCAAATCGCTCATCCGGATCAGGCTTGGAGCGTTTTATCAGTGTGAAAACCTGAGCGGACTGTATCTGCGTGCCAAAAACACCGATGCCGACGAAGCCGCGCTGAAGGAAATCGGCGAATACGCGTTTGCCGGTTGCAGTGTTCTGGATAATAACGAGCTGAACCCGATCATTCCGAATTCGGTAGAGAAAATCGGCAGCAACGCCTTTGTCAACACGCGCCTGTGGAATACGCCGGATGAATACAACATCATCTACGCCGGAAACTGGGTCGTTGGCTACACAGCAAATGCAAAACTCGGCGACATTGAGCTGAAAGACAGCGTTCGCGGGGTCGCGGATTACGCGTTTGCCAACTGTGCTTCCCTGACCATACCGAAAAATCTCAGCAAGTGCCTTTATATCGGCGAGGGGGCGTTTTACAACTGCTCCTCGCTGGAATCCGTAGTGTTGCACAGCCGGATTACCAAACTGCCGGATTACGTGTTTTACAAGTGCTCCAACCTGTTTCAGGTAAGCTTCTCCGGGCTTTTGGAATCGGTCGGGCGGTCGTCATTCTACAAATGCACCACCCTGAAGGAACTGGATTTTTCCAAAACACGGGCTTTCAAGTCCATCGGGATGTACGCGTTTTACGGTTGCACCAACCTGACCGAGATCAAGCTCGGCAACGAGCTGACCGATATCGGCGCATACGCGTTCAGCCATTGCTCGGCACTTGCCGCTGTGGAAATTCCGGATAAGGTCACCACTCTGCCCAGCCATGTGTTTGCGTATTGTTCTGCGATGAAAACGCTTTCGGTCGGCTCCGGTGTGAGCGTGATCGGTCCTTACGCGTTTTACAAGTGCTCTATGCTTGCTTCGGCAGAGCTGCCGGACGCGCTGAAAACCATCAGCGCCGACGCCTTCTACAAGTGCTACAGCCTTCAGACGCTGTCTCTCGGAAATTCGTTGGAATCCATCGGAGATTATGCGTTCTACAACACGGGGTTGATCACCTCCCTGCGCCTGCCCGCCTCGCTGAAGCGTATCGGAAAATACGCCTTCAAGAGCGCGGAATCGCTGAAGACCGTCATCATCCCCTCCGGCGTTACCGAAATCGGCAGTAATGCCTTCTACGGATGCAGGAACGCAACCTTTTACGTAGAGGAAAACGCCAACACCAACAGCTGGAATCTGCGCTGGAATTCTTCCGGTCGCCCGGTGATTCAGGGTGCGCGGCTCTCCGACACACGGGATTATGTGGTGCAAATTACGCTTGCCGCCTCCCCCGTGCTCAACAGCAAGAGCCTTTCGGAAAGCTATGCACCGATTGCGGATCCGGAGCGAAGCGGATACACCTTCAAGGGCTGGCAAAAACAGGATGGCACCCTGCTCACCACCGCACAGCTTGCAGGCGAGCCTGCCGGCACCGTACTGACTGCGGTTTTTGAGCCGAACGCATAAATCCCCATTCAAATCCCGAATCCAATGATCTGCGGATCATAGAAACAGAGGAAATCATGAAAAGAAAACAAATTTTCCTGCTGGCTTGTGTTCTGATTCTTCTTTGCGGGCTGTTTTCCGCCTGCAAGAAGACGACCGAGCAGTTCAACCTGACGATGAACGCAAACAACGGAAGCGACGCATCCGTAGTGCAGGTAGACAAAGGCACCTCCTACACGCTCCCGGTTCCGACCCGTGACGGGTATGAGTTTGGTGGCTGGTACACCAAAGCCGACTTTACGGGGGATGCCGTAACCTCGGTTACCGTCAATGCCGACACCACGGTCTACGCCAAGTGGGATAAGTTCTATACCCTGACGCTGGATCCTGCCGGCGGAACGCTCGGTACCACCACCATCCGCCTGAAAGCCGGCGATAAACTGGCGGAAAAGCTGGCTTCCCTTGTGCCGCAAAAAGAAAACAGCAAATTCGGCGCGTGGATGCTGAACGGTGAGGAGCTTGGCGCCGATGCCGTGATGGGTGCAGAGGACGCGACCCTGGTCGCCAAATACATGGTAAAATACTATGTAGAAATCTTTACGCAGAACGAAACGCTGGACGGCTATGCAAAGCTTGGCGAAACCATTGAAGACTACGCCTACACCGGTACGGCTTTCACCTCCGCACAGACCCTGAAGGGCTTTACCGAGGTCACCAAAGCCGACAGCGTAACAAGACTTGTCATCTCGGATGACATTGCCAAAAACCAGTTCCGGCATTATTTCGACCGTGCCTCCTATACGCTCACCTTTGTTTCCAACTTCCCTGACGGCTCGGAAAACGAAAGAAAAACCGAAAAGCTCTACTATGGTGTAAAAACGCACCTTCCCTTCGTCTCCTTCGAGATGAACGGCTACCTGCTGGAGGGTTGGTCACTGAGCGCCGGCGGTGAGATGATCTACTCCTCCCACGTGTTGGACGGCAAACTGATCAATGCCGATACCGCAGCAGTGGAAGAGATTGTCGCCGAGGGCAATATTACCCTGTATGCGGTCTGGAGCAAGGGCTACACCGATCTTTTCGGCGGTGCGGACGTGATGTACCTCTCCGCCGGGGAAAAGGATACGATTTACCTCAGCCGCGGCGCCTTCTTCATGAAGGGCTTTGTCACCGGCAACGCGGTCTTCTTCGAGGACGCGCCGGAATCCTTCCCGGAGGCAGTGCTGAACTCCGACGGGGAAACCTTCCTTTACCTGGACACCTCCCGTGCGGAGATTTCCGCCACGCTGTATGAGCTGGGCAAAGGGCTGAATGAGCTGGTTAAGCTCTACTTCTCCAGTGATAATACCATAACCTACTCCGAAAAGGAAAGCGAAGACAGTGCCACCACTTCCGACTCCAAGGGTAAATTCTTCTTTGACCGGGAAGGCAATATGTACGTTGCCTTTACCAGCGGTCCCCTCTCCGGGAAAACCATTACCTTTGTGATAGGAACCCTTCGCGTGAGCGATACGGAAAAAAGAACCGTTTTCCAGGTCAGAAACGATGCGGAAATTGCCCTTGGCAACATCCTCTTCTTCACGGTGAAAAACAATACCATTGTAGCCGACGTGGATGATAACGGCGTTGCCGTCAACAACCTCACGCTCAACGGCTACGGCATTGCGCATTACAACACCGGCAGTCAGACGGTCAGCTACTACTACCTGTATGACGCCGAAGCGCACACCATCACCCTGATGAACGATGAAGGGCGCACCGTAGGTATTCTCCGCTTAATGGAAATCAATGGTGAGCTTGGCTATATGCTTTACAACAAGTCGTTGGATGTGAGCTACACGCTGTCTGACGGCGCGGTGCTGACCCTTGACGGTATGCGCACCGTGACCTATCAGAAAGACGGCGTCACCGTGACCGGCTATTTTGCCACTGCCTCCTCCGCGCTTGGCGGCACGCTGCTCTCCTTCAAGGATCTGGCAAGCGGTAAGGATTACCTCTTTATGATCACCACAACCGTGGAAGAGTTGCCCGTGGACCCGACCGACCCGGACGGCGAAACCAAGAAGGAAACCAAAACCACGGTAGAACAAAAGGACGCAGGCTATGCGGAGTTCTACTACAAGAACGCCTCCAACACCTATCGTCATCCCCTGTTTGTGTTTGAGACCGCGGATCGCACGGTGGTAACCATTTACGGGTACAGCAAAACCGGTACCTATTACAAGATCGCCTCCGCCACGCTGGTCTATGACAAAAACACCGGCACCTACACGCTCACGATAACGGATCGTTATACCGTGCCGGAAGGAACGGAGTTCTTTACCGATCAGATTGACTTCTCCAAGGTGCAGTCCTGCGTGCTGATGCTGGACACCGCCGCTACCGAGTTCCGGATTCACTTCTGGTTCAACTACAACAACGGCGTGGAAACCGTGGACATGGTTGACGCGATCTACACCGGGGCAGACAGCGGCAAGCTGACACTGGTTGCCGGGCTTGCGGTCTATCAGGTGAACGGGGAAACCAAAATCGGCAAATACAGCAAAAAAGATGCCCTTGTCACTGTTGTCTTCTCTGATCAGACGCTGTACTTCACCGTAAATGAAGAAGACAACACATACAGCGTCAGCGAGAAAACCAGCGTTACCTACTATGTAGCGGGCAAGGACGGCATGATCAACAAAACGCTGTATCTGATCACGAATCCGGACGCTACGGCAAATTACTGCGTAGTGACCGAGGTGAACGGTGAAACGGTAATCACGGAGTATGTCGGTAAGCTCTACTCTACCGGCAACACCTCGCTTACCGGCTTTACGGTCTATCGCTTTGCTACCGACGAGTTGAAAGAAGGCGGCACGGATCCGGTACTGTCCTTTGATTTTATCACACGTTCCGCTTCTGCCACCTCCAATTTCATCTTTGTGTATGACGAAGCATACGCCGGCAGTTTTGTCTCCAAGAACACCAAAAACGGCGTGCTGACGCTGGACGGGTTCGGTTTTGCGGCAACCTATACCGACGGTGAAGGCAGAGACGTGACCGGATTTTATAAGAAGGACGGCGCAAACGTCACCATCACGCGCGGCAAGGACACTTACTTCTTCGTCCTTGACGGCGAAAACTGCCTGCTTCGCGGAGACGAATACAGCGAAAGCAAGGCTGTGCTTGTGGTTGACAACCAGGTGTTCGGCGGACTCTGTGTGGAGCTGGACGGCATCGGCGGTGCCAAGATCTTCAGACTGACCACTGTGGACGGCACCAGCCAGCGCAAAGATATTGACAACAACGCCACTTATGAAAAGAACGGTGATGTCTTCACCCTGATTTACAAGGACGACAACGAAACGCACACGCTGATCTGCAAATCCGGCACTTTCACTTACAGAAACACGATTTACAGCGCGCTGGTGCTGTTGCATGACGAGGTGGTTTACTCCTACCTCAACACCAAAGACTGGTCCGTCCTGCAGCTGAACAATGACGGAACCGCCATCAAGTATCTGGCGGATGGCACCGTGGAAAACGGCACCTACTCGCTGGTTACCGAAACCCTGCTCTACTACGTCAACTCCTCCGCAACCGAGGCATTCATCTACGTTTACAACAAGGAGAAAGGCACGGCAACGCCGCGCACCTATACGGCAACGGCGTACTATACCACGGATCTTGATTCCCTGCTCTTCTCTCAGTACGGGTTTGCAATCTTCAACAACAAGACCCGCTACTATTACACCATTGACGGTGACGGAAATGTAACGCTCTACCACATGGACGAAAACGCCGTCAACAAAAACAAGTACGGATATGTGGAGGAAAGCTTTGGCAAGCTGGAAGACACCCGCAACTATAACGGCAAGCTGTACTACAAGAACGACGGCTTCGCTTTGAACTTTGTGCGCACGGATGGCAATAAGGACAAATACCCTGTTTCGGTTTCCGGCAACAAGGTTGTTGCCACGATGCTGACCTTCTCCCCCTCCGGCGGCGAGACTTTCTCGGTCACCGGCTCGGTGCTGATCGGCGGTAAACCCTACTCCTGCACGGTTGTAAAAGAGATGCAGGATGGCAAGCCCATCATGTACTTTACGGTAAGCAATTATCGGTTCTACATCAATGTGACCTACAAGGGTGACGGTAGCGGAAGTGACACCGACAGCACCTACGAGATTACGGGTCTGACCTATATGCAGTCCATGCCCTCTTACACCTATCTCTATCTGCTCTACCGCATTTACTCCTCTAAGGGCGCCAGTGCCGCAAGCCGCTTCACCAACCAGTATGGCGTGATTTCGATCTGCCAGGACTTTGATGAAAACGGCGTTGGCGGTGATCCTTACATGAACGCAACGTTCGGAACGTCGTCTGACTTCCTGCTAGCGGATGGGACCCTGCTGACCGGCGACATCAAAAATGCGCCCCTGTATTCCGGCGAGAAGAACAGCTATTTCAGAGCCGACTTCACCGCAAGCGACGGATACAACTACTCCCTGATTTTCGTTAACCGGTACGTGCAGATTTTCGGCACTTACGGCTATCAGGTTTATGCGCTGGTGCGTGAAGAGGTGATACCGGCAAACGATAACTTCACCGTGACGGTGAAGCGCGTGATCTCTTCTGAGGCAAACATCTCGGTCGGGGCTTACTACTCCATCGAGCTTGCCAAGGATGGAAAGCCGCTGGAAGCCTCCACTATCATCCTGAAGGACGGTAAGCTGTACTATGTTGTGCGGGAAACCGATGAAAGCAGCGTGATGCATACCACCTACTATCTGCTGGAGCTGAAAGAAAAAACGTCCGGCAGTGTGGGCGGAGAAGAGGAGACCAAAAACAAGGCGCTTCCCGTCTATGAAAGTGCCACGGTTACCACGATTACGGTTGAGACCGTATACACCGCGGATAAAGGCTTCTACGTGGACATTCTGCCCGGTAATGACATTATCCTGATGGATGAACCGACAATAGCACTTGATCCGCGCAACAGACGCAATCTGATATCGGTACTTAACAGCTTTGAACATCTTAAGATAATAGCTTCACATGACCTTGATTTTGTAAGGCAGGTATGCAGCAGGGTTATATTCGTGTCAGACGGAAGGATAATATATGACGGAAATCCTCAGAATATTCTTGACAATGAAGAGTATCTGATACAAAATGGGCTGTAAACAGGGACAGGGGGATGTATTATTATTCTATTTATTCAGGAGGCAATGATTATGTATTGTACAAGAAATGTTACAGAAGATCTTGTGTGGGTAGGCGGCAATGACCGTCGTCTTTCACTGTTTGAGGGCGTTTACAAGGTTCCTTACGGGGTATCTTATAATTCATATCTGCTGCTTGATGAAAAGACGGTCCTGTTAGATACCGTTGATAAGGCAGTTGGCGGTATATTCTTTGAGAATATTGAACACACGCTTAATGGCAGACCACTTGATTATCTGATAGTTAATCACATGGAGCCGGATCACTGTGCAATGATTGAAGATCTTACGAGAAGACATCCGGAGACTGTTATAGTGACTAATGCCAAGGTTGCAGGAATGATTAAGCAGTTCTTCAATTTTGACATTGATTCAAAGTTAAAGCTTGTCAGTGAAGGAGACGAGCTTTCTACAGGAAAGCATAATCTTACATTTATAATGGCACCTATGGTTCACTGGCCTGAGGTAATGGTAACATATGATAAGACAGACAGGATTCTTTTCTCGGCAGATGCATTCGGCTGCTTTGGAGCAATTAACGGAGCACTGTTTGCTGATGAGGTAGATTTTTACAGGGATTATTTTGATGAAGCAAGAAGATATTACACCAATATTGTAGGCAAGTACGGAGCACAGGTGCAGGCGCTTCTTAAAAAAGCATCTGCAGTTGAGATATCAATGATATGTCCGCTTCACGGATTTGTATGGCGCAGGGATTTTGCTGATTATATTGCAGCATATGACAAATGGAGCAGGTATGAGCCTGAGAAACAGGGCGTTGTCATTGCATATGGCTCAATATACGGCAATACAGAGAATGCGGCTGAGATTCTTGCCTGCAGGCTCAATGAGCTTGGTATAAGAACTAAGATGTTTGATGTTTCTGTTGTACCGGCATCTGAGATAGTTGCGGCAACATTTGAATACAGCCATGTTGTATTTGCATCAGCAACCTACAATGGAGGAATATTCGTGAAGATGGAAGATCTGCTGCATGACCTTGCTGCACATAATTTCCAGAACCGCACGGTTGCACTGATTGAGAATGGTACATGGGCGGCAATGACAGCAAAACAGACGGCGGAGCTTCTTGGCAAATGTAAGAACCTGAATATCCTTGAACAGAAGGTGACAATAAAGTCATCCGTAAAGCAGGCTCAGAATGAAGATATCGATGCACTTGCAAAAACGATTGCAGGGACATTTTAACTGCTATTATGGAAAAGATAACTCACATAATTTGTTTTGCCGTTAAGCTTATAATAGCTCTGCTTATAGTTGGAGGCATGGTATTCATCATTACTGTTAATTCAGTGTGCAGAACGGCTTTTGCCACTTTTACATCAGCATTGGCATATGGCTTGCTGATGTGCTCATTTTTCTTTTTTTACTTTTATCACAGTCAGGAAGTGACCTGTGAAAGGTATGAGGAACACGTTGGAGCCAAAGGCGGCAGGATAAGGACCATAGGCTTTTATTACACAATGGACGGTAAGTTGATGACCGGAGAAGCGTATGTAATGAAAAAATATAATACCGGGCAGAAGCTTCAGGTGATTATATGTGACAAAGCTTCACTTAAGCTGCATAATCATGACAGGCTTACACGTTCACTGACGTTTGGTGCAGGAATTGTGTGCGCGTGTTTATACATGGCAGGATTTTTTGTATAACTTGATATGTGCAAAAGACAGCGCAGGAATTGGGATTGTTATGAAATTGATCAAAGGAAGACCGGAGAATGAAGAAGGCAGACTTGATAAGGAGATACGTGTGTATGACCTCCTTGACAGCCTGGGTATGGAATATTACAGAACGGACCATGAACCGGCTACAACAATGGAAGTGTGCAATTGTATAGACAGCATTCTTGGTACACTTATATGCAAGAATCTGTTTTTATGCAACAGACAGAAGACGCAGTTTTATATGCTTATGATGCCGGGAGATAAGGTGTTTAAGACAAAGGATCTGTCTAAGCAGATAGGCTCTGCAAGATTATCATTTGCGGATGAGGAATATATGCAGGAATTTCTTGATATAACACCCGGCTCTGTATCGATAATGGGACTTATGAATGATAAGGACAATAACGTGCAGCTGCTGATAGACAGAGAAGTCCTTGAAGGAGAGTCTCTTGGATGTCATCCGTGTATTAATACTTCAAGCCTTAGACTTAATACTAAAGAGGTTATGGAAAAGTTCCTTCCGGCAGTCCATCATGAAGCAATAATTGTGGATCTGCCGAGATATGAGGAATAATCCGGAATAGTTATAACAAACATACTGTGTGGGGAGATAGGCATAATTACCTACCCCCATTATTCATATATTCCTTAAGTTTGCTGATAAATGATGTAATTGAAGGCAGATTATCTTTGCATGAACATATCTTTTCAAAACTACTCCTGCAGTTTTGAATCTGCTGATTCATATATTCAGAATCGTGCATGTATCTGTGAATGATATCGCTCATCTCATCTATTGTGTGACATGTGAATGCGTTACCTACACTTGCAACGTCACAGCTGGGAAGTGTTAATACAGGTATTCCGCATTCAATCGCATAATATGCGCCGGTCGAACCGCCCTGTCTTGGCGGATTAAGAAATAAATCACCAATACTTACAGCACCCTTAAAATTACTTACAGCCCCTGTAAATACACATTTGTTATAGAAGTCACAATCTTTAAGTGTGTTTTTTAATAAAGGGCAGTCACCGATAAAGACAAATACTACATTATCTTCAGTTGAAGAGATATCATTCAGAAGTTGTATGAATCTTTGGCGAATCTCTTTGTCGAGACGGTTGCCTGCTATTATAATAGCAAATTTATCTTCATCTATGCCATAATCACTTTTGACCTGAATACATCCGTTGGAGCCTGACAATTCTTCGACGAATGGCATATCATATACATGCTGGTAATTGAGCAATAAATCATTGTATATCCTGTCATCATCTTCTGTGTACGGAAAATATCTGATATAGATAGAAGATGTACTGAGGGCAGGTTTGTTGATACACGGCATGCAGCATACAGTTGTGATGTTGTTGCACAGGTCAGCGATAGGATTGCATCCACCTACATTAATTACAAATAACGGATTATAATCATAAATCAAATCAAAAGTGCGACGTGCCATCTGCTCATAGTTGCTGTTAGAGAAAACAATATTATGTCCTTTGATATCTACGCCAAGATAATTTATATTAAAATCACCAGCCTGAGAAAAAATTTTATTCTCTATAGAAGGTCTATACCAGTTAATTACATTCTCATCCTGAATTTGACCCATATATTCTATAAAGAGGCATACTTCATACCCAAGCTTTTTTAACCAGTTAAACAGATTTATGATAATAACTGTAGGTGCATGTCTGTCAGAGTATAACATGCGGCACATGATTGCTATTCTGTCTTTGTTGCGCACATCATATGGTACGAATGTATATGATTCCGTGAGTGAATTGAGCTTGCTTATATTATTCTGATATATTGAAAGTTGTTCTTTGTAAAAGTCAGCCGTATCAATTTTCAAATCTGTTGAAAATGAAAAAGAGCTCATCTGAAATATTATGTTCAGGGCATCAATAGGAGAAATACCGGATTGGGATATTGTATGTTGTATATGGATGATGGCTTCAGCAGAGTTGAGTGTCTTTAACAGATATGACATGAAAAATATAGTTATATATGTATCATTTTGCTCATTGAAGAAATCAGAAATATATTGAAAACAAGTGCTGCGTTCGTTGCTGTTGAGAACATTGTATGTATCTTTCAGAACGGAGGAGTATAGTGTAATATTTTCATTGTCATTATTTACAAATGAGCTTATAATTTTATTAAATGTCGATAGAAAATCAGCGATTGTAGGATTATTCATATGTTAGTACCTTTCAATATAAATTATATAAATATTAAAAATGCCATCAGTACTTGTTTAATGAACAAACTGATGGCATTTTTAAGTTATGTGATGGTCATATTATTGCAAATTACTTAGCCTGCATCTCCTCAACAGTCTTTACACATGTATGGGCGATTGGCTTCCACTCAACCTTCTTGAAGAGTGCTACAATAGCAATCGGAATGTATGTAAAGATGTAAACAGGGAATGAGAAGAGATACAAAAACTTCTTAAATCCGCTGCATCTTATCTGCTTCCATTCTGTAATAATTGTAAGCAGTCCTACGAAGAAGAGCATTGCATACATATTAACAAATGTGAAGAGAAGTGACTTTGCTGCTACCGGGAAAAGTACCGGAACAATTGAAGGTTCAATAACACATGTTACAAGACCTGCAAGGTTAACAAGGATACATGTAATTGTAAGCAGTGTAGCAGGTGCGATAGTCATAAGCATGTCATAGCATGATGTGAAACGCTCTTTCTTGTTGAACATTGTAGAAATAAGCTGCCCTGCATACTTGAACATTACCTGGTAGAAGCCCTTTGACCAGCGCATGCGCTGATTCCATGACTGCTTGAATGAAGTAGGCTGCTCATCGTAGAGAATTGCCTTCTCACAATATCCGATACGCTCACCCTTAATGGCACTTACGATAGAGAATTCAATATCCTCTGTAAGGAGGTGGTACTTCCATCCGCCATTAGCCTTAACAATAGCACTGCTCATAAGGAAACCGGTTCCTGATACGGCGCAGTTTGTATTCATCATCATTCGTGGGTTGTTGAGGAACTTAGCCTCACGCAGGAACCAGAGGCCATAACCTGCTGTAAGCCAGTTAGTGTCATAGTTCTTAGAGTTACGGTAACTTGTGATTACACGGTAACCCTTATCAAATACTTTGTTCATCTCGCGAACATAGTTACGGTCAATAATGTTATCAGCATCGAAAATGAAATAACCGTCATACTTCTCAACGCCGCCCATCTCACTGTCAATACGGTTAAATGCATAATCAAGAGCGTATCCCTTACCAACAAGCATATGATTGAAACGCTCAAGCACGATTGCTCCGTTGCTTCTTGCAATCTCTGCAGTATTATCCGTGCAATTATCGGCAATAACAATTACATCAATGAGCTCGGCCGGATAATTCTGACGGCGGATACTCTTAATCAGATTCGCTATTACAGAGCTTTCGTTACGCGCTGCTATAACAAATGCAAAACGGTGTAATGTCTTAGCCTCTTCATCAAAATGATCTTTCTTCTTCTCACCTACCAGAGCTACGATAACATAGATAATCTGGTAAAAATACAAAAGTGTAAGAATTGCGAAGACAAATAAATTGAAACCATTAATGAATGCCATTGTCTTTTTAAAACTCCTTTCGTGATAAAAGCTTTTGCTTTGATGTTCCCCTACATGCTACAACCACATCG